>QWCK01004117.1_pt1 | contig 14782 bp, 7 predicted proteins | sample 1972571 | NCBI WGS metagenome assembly QWCK01 (sample SAMN09866710, study PRJNA288562) | Human gut metagenome isolate term2_stool, whole genome shotgun sequencing... | isolation source: gut | host: Homo sapiens | place: USA: California
GTTGGTCATAAAGTTCTTCAGTAGTCCATCTTTGCTGTTGAACTTTAGAAAAGCTGCCTGATTAGCTTCAAGTGGCTCAGTTGTTTTGAGCTTGCCCTTGTCATCGATACCCGAAACGATGGTAAGCTTCCCCGCTTCTTGCTGGTTCTTTACCTCGGTGCGATCCTCTAAGACCAGCACGTAGTTGTCATTGCTATTTGCTTCCATATATCACTCTGTTTGATTTGAATAATACCTTTCAGACAGCAAATATATATAGGAGCAACTCTCTGCTTTTCACCCGAGGATAAAGAAGGAAATAGTAGGAAAACGATAGCAATTAGGTTCTTGCAGTCAGAGTTGAAGCATTACATAAAGTAATCTCGTCTAAGTCTCCATAGAGGAACTCGAAAATTCAAGGAGCCTATTTTTGATTATCCAGTGAGGAATTTTCATATCGTTATCAGTCATATCGCTACTCGCCTTTAATCTCTAATCTGTAGATGCTAATCGAAATTTGAACAGAATGCTCACGGAAAACTGAACAGTTTCCACCACCGCAAATATAGAGAAAAATCAACGTTTGAGGCAGAAAAATCGCTGCAGACAAGCAGATTTCTGAAAAAATAGTTTGTTTTGGCGCTAAATCTTTCCGTCTGTCTATAGGCATATGATTGAAAAAGACTACATTTGTAAAAACGATCTTTCCAATCATGCGTACAACATATTCAAATACGAGGCATCCAAAGTTGGTGAAGTACTCAGTTATAGCTGGTGTGTTATTAGCTGTCGCCTGTTTTGTACTCTATGTTATCTTTGACGAGGAATCCTGGGCCAGATCCTTCTTTCACATAGGCTGGTTCGTTTTCTTCTACTCATCTCTTATGGGTGGATCATACTTATTGCTCAAATATACCATAGACGAGGAAGAAGATACAATTACCTTCAGTGAACAGAAGAAGTATCCGATGAAGATTTCCAACTTGACCACGATAACCTACAAGGAAAGCAAGAAGGGCAAGTTCCGTTCTCTGCTGATTCATGACAGCGGCGTAGGTTTCATGGACATCAGGACATCGAAGGATAATGCAGATCTCATTGTTGCCCAGCTGACAAAGGCAAATCCTTCGATTGTCGTCAAGCACGCAAGTTACATTTAGCCTATTTCATCTTTATCTATATTATATCCCCATTTCGTTATGAATCCTAAAGAAGAACTCAAAAGACAGTCTCAGCATGCTATATGCATGATTGTAGTATGGGTGATATTAGTCGGTCTGAATCTTAGCGAGGTTCTCGAACAAGGGATACATGATGCGAGGATAAGGCATTGGATAATCCTTGGACTCGGAGTCGCTGTGCTGATATTTGAAATTGTGAATCTTCTCAGAATACGTAGACAGCAGAAAGAACTCTAGAACAAATCAAGTACGCGAGTTGTGAACGTATTCTTTTTGGCCTGGCAAACTGGATGCGATTTCCAGTCTTCCGAAAGTGCCCGATGATACGGTTGTAAAAGCATGAGGTAGTAATCAAGGGAGCGGGCTGCGCCCGCTCCCTTGACTCGGCGCTTATGCCTATTTGTGTCTCTTGTCCGTGTTCTTCCTTTCGTTGATCCACTGTTCCGTAGCCTTCAGACGGTATGATGGGCCGTTCATATCAATTATGAATGACTTGAATGTGAGTCTGTCAACGATGGCTGCAGCAATGATCTTGTCAGTGAAGATCTCGTCCCATCTGTCAAAACCGAGATTGGTCGTGATGATGGTAGACTTCATGCCAGCCCTCAATGATATGTGGTTGAACAGGTGTTCTGCAGCGACCTTGTCAAGTGACTTGTAACCGCATTCATCCAGGATGGCGAGGTCATACTTCTCGAACTTCTTCTGGAGACGAGACAGCTTTCTTTTCGATTCGCTCTCCTTTATCTCCACAAGCATCCTCGGGACTGACGCAAAGAGGACGCTGTAGCCTGCAAGGCACGCCTTGACGCCAAGACCGATGGCGCAATGGGACTTGCCTGTACCAGGGTTGCCATACATAATCACGTTCTGACCGGTCTTGATGAAGTCCAGCGTTTCCAGTTCAGGAAGGGCGATTGCCATGTCCTTCGGCAGTTCTGTGCGGTCAAGATCTTCGAGATACTTCATGGGATTGAAGTTGGCCTTCTTTATGAGCCCCTTTATCTTGAGCTCCTCCCTGTGCTTGCACTCCTTTGCCAAAGCTTCGGAAAGGAAGCGGTCGTAGGACCATTTTTCGTTTACTGCATCCGAAAGGAGTATGTCGAGGCAGCCCTTGATGCCGCCGAGTTTGAGAGACCTGCTGCTCTCTATGATTGAATCTTTGTATGATGTTGTTTCCATTGTCTATGACTGTTTCTGTGAGTTTGTGTTGAAGAGTCTGCGCAAAGTCGCGAAGTTCTGAGTAGAACCGCTTTCTATCGTCTGCGTCCATGGCATCTGAATAACCTCCACCATCTTCTGGCAGTCCGCAAGTACTGATTTGAGGCTGTCCACGTTGATGTCGCGTATTCCTTTCATCCTTGCGACCTGGACTGATGAGCAGAGGTCCTGGAGTGTGTGGTTGTTGTCCCTGGCCCAGAGCAGCAGGTCTATGAACTGCTTCGGTGTATCCTTGAAGTACCTGTCGAAGAGTTCCTGCAGCTCGGCAGGAGATTGCCTCAAGGCCATGGAGTTCCTGACTGCGCCCGGCTTGTACCTGAGCACCTTGAGATAATGCTGCAGGTCGAGCTGCCACTGGTCTGAACCGTGTATCCTATGATGTCTGGCAATCTCCATCTTATCCTTGGAGTCGGTGTCGAAGACTACTATCGTATCACTGTACTTCTTGACCCAGACACTTTTCCCGACATAGTCCGACGGTACAGAGTACTTGTTGGATTCCACGCTTATGACGGACTCCTTGTCCACATTTCTATGATATGCCTCGAAGCATGTCATCGGCACCAGCGATGCAGGTCTCATTGCATCCAGTTCTTCCTGAACCCTATCCCAAATCTTCTTATTTTCATCTTCGCATACACCGATCAGATACTCATTCGCTTCATCCAGCGAGTCGAAGTGGTCCCTGTATGCAAAGGCGAGCCTGCGGATCACTTCCACGGACTTCTCGACATGCCCCTTCTCGTTACCCGACCTGACGTTGCAGAACACATGCCTGAATCCGTAGTATGCTTCAAGCTGCATGAGCTCAGTGGTCGGCCTCTTCTCGCCGACAAAACTCTTTACAGCCGTCCTCATGTTATCATATACCATCTCCTCTGGGACGCGCCCGAAATAGTGGAAGCATTCGACGTGTGCTTCCATCATGGCCTGTTTGTCCTGACGAGTGAACAGTCGAGCCCACCTGCCGTTGCTGCAGAATGCGACGGCTGCCATGTTGAATGACTTCAGTTCACCCTTGATGAAGATCTTCACCTCACCCCAGTCATATTCGAGGCGTTGACCAGGTACATATTTCTGCTTGATGAAGCATTCCCTGGTTGCGCTATCCAGTTCAGCCTTCCTATCACGCACATATTTCGTGACGGTACTGTAGCTGACCTGATATCCTGCCTTGCAGAGGTCATTGTGGATGTCCTGAACCTTCTTCAGCTGCTTACGCTGACCCAGAGCTGTCTTCTTGGCATTCTTCTCAAGTTCCTCGTCAATGAGTTTTCTCATCTCATCAGAGAGGACATGATAGACCTTTTCTCTGGGCTTGTAGGTAGGCTTTGTTAGAATTAAGTCCTGAAGTGCCTCTGGATTCTCCTTGTCATCCAGAGTCGCATCATAGAGCTTTCGCAGTCCGACCACTGTGGTGCGGCTGCAATCGGCTAGTCGAGCGATCTCGCTGTTCGACAGCCCGTGCTTGAAAGCACTGAAAATCTCGTTTCTTTTCACGCAATCGATCATTTTGTCGGGTGTTTTGGGATAGCACCCGAAAGTTAAACATACACTTCTTGAGGTGGCAATTACTGCCGAACCTTCGTGATGTCAACTGTTCAATTTTCAATTAGCGCGACTGTTCAATTTTCAGTTAGCACTTACACTCTAATCTCTATTTCTGCTAGGAAATACCGATTATGTCAAACGAAATACCAACTATGTCAAGTAGAGCTACTTCTGCTAATCGTCTTTTTGCGTACCTTTGCGCTGTAATTTAGAACGCTGATATGGGATGTATCAACTACGTAAATTCAACTAAGTGGCTAACTGCCAGCCTCTTACCCCCCCCCACACACACACACCCGCCGCATACACTAGTGTGGGAAAGTCTTCCACAGAGACACCTCTCGTGGAATGCAGATGCACTGTACTTAGTAAAAGAATCCAGCAAACTTCCGCTTGGACGGGGTGTTTCTACACATCACCTTGATGGAGAATTCATTACGATGAGATATTTTTTATGGAAAGTACCTTTCGGAATTAAACCTGTTAAGACGAGAAATCTCTAAGGCGGAACGAAAGTTGCGTACATATGGCATTTAAGAACTCAATAATACATACTCACTAAACAATACTATGAACAGAGCAGTAACAATTTTGCTAGGTTTTCTAACCATCGGTCTAGTCGCTCTGACCTCCTGTAAGAAGGATGACAAAGAGCCTCAAAAGAACGAAGGAACGACCTACGTTAGCGTAGCTATCAACCTACAATCTAGCCTACGCGCTGGTACAGGTACGACTGACGATGAGTTTAACCTCAAGGGTACTTGGAATGGCAAGGACGCCATTGAAACGGTTGCCGTGTATGTCGTCGGAGATGGTTCAGTCTCTTATGGTCAATACACAATGGCTGATTTTAAGATCGTCAAGGCCGCTGATGACACCAACATCACCATCAAGCTTAAGAATGCTATTCTCACCAAACCTGGGTCGAAGAAGATTTACGCCCTCATCAATGCGCCTGCGGAGATAACCAAAATGCTTGAGATGTCTATGCCCGCTCATTTCAACAAAGCTTATGCCAAGGCTGTTGAGAATATGACGACGGCTCAGGTAGCTCGTGCAAACGGAGAGAAAGAGGATGTCATTATGATGTCCAATGCTGATGAGTGCAAGATTGATGTTGAGGATGGTGTCTCCAAGGAAGAGGCTATCCAAGGAACGAAGAATCGCGCCAAGGTAAATGTGAAGCGTGTCGTAGCTCGTGTAATCCTAACGACAACTAAGGATACCTATCCCATCGAACTAGAAGATGGGACTATGCTTGGTACAATCAGCAATATCACCTATGCCGTAGCTCAAGGTGAGAAGGCTTTTTACATTAGCCAGCAGAAGAATAAGGAAGGGCTCATTGTCACTCCTGGATATAGCTTCCTGCCTGCTGTTGATCCAGCTAACCCTAGCAAGCTAACCAACTACGCAGAGCAGGCTAAGATTTATGACTATAGTGATCTGCACACTACAGTCGATAAACCTCGTGCAGCACTTGTAGCTACAGATCTAAAGTCAGCTCTAGAGATCGGAAAGAAGAGCCTCGAGAGCAGTGCTTTCATTTTTGAGGCTAGCCATATGTTTGGCGAAGAGGGTCAGACGGTTGCTGACTATACGGGAGATTTCCGTCGTGGCAACACCCCTTATGTCTTGGTTCGTACGAAGTTTACGCCTAATCTAGATCTATTCTACAACGACTACCAGAAAAGACTGTTCCAAAAGGTAGGTCATAATGGCTCCTTCTACAGAGGCGAGGATGGTCTCTTCTACGTTAATATAAGGACTAAAGATAAACCGGATAAAGTTCAAGAGAGAAATGTCCCCAAGCAAAAGTACACCAAGTTTGAGGGTGGTAAGGTACTCTATCATGTCTTCGTCAATCCCGATGAAGTCTATAAGACGCTGAATGCACCTGCCTATCGCAACAACATCTACCACATCAGTGTCTCGGGATTTAAGACTCTCGGTCTCAACTGGAACCCGCTCTATCCAGAGGATCCGGATAATCCTAAGGACAACCCTGATCCTAAGCCAAAGGGAGAACCTGAACCGCCTTACGTCCCAGGAGACTTCAATACTCCTAAGGAGACCTATCTATCGGTAGAGATTAATGTCATTCCTTGGAACGTACACAGCTACGAGATCCAGCTCACGCTCGATTGAAAGACTGCCTTGATTTGCCGGCGCAGACGCACACTCTTGAGCGTCCGTGCTTGGTAGATTATCTTAATGGAGATCTTAGTGGCACTATATATACACTAGTCGCCAATCTATAGGGACGCACGAATGGACTGCGTCCGAGCCGTGCGTCCCTATCTCTCCCTGGCTTCGTTAGCCTTACCTTTCACACCGACACACCTGATCTCTCAATCACTGCTACATCTTATGAAGCGACACATTATATATAGTATATTCCTGCTGCCCCTCCTCGTCTTATCTCTCGTGAGCTGTGATAAGCTTGTATATGACCGAGGCGAGTGCCCCACGTTGCTAGTCTTCACTCCCTATACACAGACGCCTTGTATGACAGACAGTGCTTACATAGGCAGGGCAGGCTACATGGATATCGTCATCAGTGTTCCCTCGTCTGGAGAGATCATCGCATACAAGCACCTAGAGCCAGCAGACCTAACCGCAGCCTCTAAAATTGAGATCCCCGTACCGAACGAGTGCGGTGAGACCTATCGCTACACCATTTGGGTGGGTGCTACTCCCCACCATTACACAATGAGTGACCTAGCTCCTGCATCGGGCAATAAGCACCCCGACTGCCGTCTAGCTCTTCAGCTCACAGAGCAAGACAGACACACTGGACTACTCCCTGAGTCGCTCTACTTCGCTACAGACACTGTCGAGTGTCCGATGCCTCCTGGAGGTAGCACGATTAGAGTGCCCATTGCGCCAAATCTGACGCGCTACAGCAATGACTTTAACATACATCTGACAGACTTACCCAGCCAGATTATCTACCCGCTCCATATAGAGATCGAGGATAATAATGCAGCTTACGACTTCATGGGGGATCTGCCCAATCCTACGAAGCATGTCATCTACGAGGCTGTGCTACCCAATGAGGGGACGACACGTAGCACACGCCTCAGCACGCTACGTCTAGATGACTCTAAGACGCTACCTCAGCTTAGTCTCGTGCGCTCCGATACGGGGGCTAAGATCTTTACCTACGACCTCAAGAAGTTGCTCGCCAAGACACCTGACTACCGACCCGAGTGCCAGTTCGAGTACGACGTAGAGATACGTCTCAAGGACCTTCCCGACAACACGCACTACGCTGTCGAAATAATCATCGATGGCTGGATGGTGCACTCCTACGAAATTGAACTATAACTTTTTACCGCATACTCATATCGTTACATCACTATGGCTCGACCACGATACAATATAATATACACTACACTCCTAACTATCGGCATGTTGCTCTCCTTTGCCAGCTGTGTACGGCAAGATTGTAACGAGGAGCTGATAGGTGATGGCCAGGACCTTTATTTCTCGCTCCGGTTCAGAGTGAGAAAAGCGCACAATCAGAATCTGCGAGCTCAAGAGGACGGAGTCTACAGTATCAACACCGACAAGACCGACAAAGAAGACTATGTCAAGGAGCTTCGTGTCATACTACTCCAAGGAGATGAGGTAAAGAAGAACTTCTACTTTAGGGCTCTCGACCCTGACTCTCATAGCCCCAATAAACTTACTAAGGGACACAATGAAGTCTCATTCAAGCTTGAAGAGGATGAGATGAACATCTATGATATGATGATCATTGCCAATGAATCTTCTTTGAGAACTTCAGGGAGAAAAGATCTCTCCAAAATCCTCCCTGCCGTTACAACACGAGATGAGATTAAGTCAATCGCGTTGAATACTTATGGTATAGAGCGCAAAGTCTCTTCCAAATTTTATGTCCCAATGACTGCCGAATATAGTAATGTCGATATGCGAAAGGGAGGCTCTAAGGATAGCCCCCTTAAGCTTCAGCTCCCTACTCCAACAAACGGGGTAGAGCTACTGCGCATACTTGCCAAGGTAGAACTCATCATCAAGGATTGTGTCGAAGCTACTAGGCGTAGCGATGGTAAGTTTGATTGTAGTTGGATAGGTCCATGGGGATTTGATCGTGTCGTTACTATAGATCTAGATAAAGTCTCAGACGAAACTCCGCTCTTCCCCGCAAATCAATACTCCTCTCTCGAAACGTCTTCAGATGCAACAGCTGTGAGACTCTCCCAAGTAGTAGATGAGTCTTCTGTGGTCGGACTGGACAATCTCCCTGATGATGGGTCTATTGGAGGAGTTTATCTGCTGGACTATCGAGTACGCTTTTACCTGCCTGAGCGTCTTGTCGCAGAAGCTCAAGAAGCGGATCAGGCGACAGAGATGAAGATTACGTGGAACTACTATCCCAATCCGTGGGATAGTAGCAAAAAAGAGGAACATACAAATCAGGTTTCGTTTGTTCGTCAGAACGAAAAAGCTGATGATTACCTTACTACCTCTGCTACTTTTGCCCCCTCAGAAAAGAGTGTCTATCGCAATAGTTGCTATCGTGTCACGATCAACCCATACCGTGCAGACTTTAGATCTCTAGATACAAGACTCGACACCCTCTAATTCCTTACGAACCTTAAGCTACTAGGCTATACGACTCATTCCCATCAAAGGCTATGAAACACTATAATCTCACAAGAACGATATATAACAAACGATTTTGGACATACCTCCTAATCCTCTGTTCCTATTGTGCCTTACCTTTAATAGCACAAGCTCAGCTACAGGTAAAAGTCGGTAAAAATCGCCCTTGTCTCCCAGGAGTCCCTAGAGGTACTGGAACCATACAACTTGAAATAGAGTCGGGGACGGCTCCCTATTCCATCCACTTCACTCAAGTGCCTGAGGGCTTTGCGGAGCCAAAGACTTACACCGCTAAAACTGAAAAGATTACCATTTGGAATCTTCCCTCAGGAAATTATGGGCTGGAGATATCCGACGCCTCGGGATCTATTGTACCCAAGCAGGCGAAAGTTGAAGAAGCTCCAACGCCTAGTCATTGGATTCCTGATACTGGCGGGTGGACACAGAGCTTTACGACACCAGCTGGACACCCCGATTGGGTCTCTATGCGCTTTCAGTTCGGAGTCTGTTCAGAAGACCCAAATCCAATCTATTTTGGCTATCCAATTGACTCGATTTTTTACTACTTCGAGTATGCCTTCTGCATGTATGCCGACTATATGCTCTATACGAATCCCGATCTCAACTTCCCAGGCAAAGAGAATGCGAAGCCTATCAATTGGGTAACTCTCAATAAATATGAAGGCGAGGAGCCTACCTTTCAGGGGGACTATGGTCTGTGGAAAGTAACAGATACGTTTAAGGATTATTGCCCCGACAACCAGGGAAAATTCCCAACCGTAACTAAAGAAGTGCCACACCTCTTTGCCAAAATCAGCAACGGGATGACTGCAAATGAGATGGTTACTCACACCCCTTATGAACAAATGGTTATCGCTTGTCGTCCGAAAGGGGCGACAGATCCAAAGGTTGCTAAATTTATTACTCAGGTGTGGGGCAAAAATTCGTATGATCCTAATCCTTGGCTTGAAGCAAGCGATCCTCCAGTCTATGATCCAGCCAAGAGACCTTATAAGATGGAGTACAGACCGAAGTTTCGTATCAAGGAAGAGTTCATAGAGTCTTTGACATTTCCCGTAGAGGTGAGATCGTCTGCACTTGGCGGTGTGAACCCTTTAGGTCCTGTATTCTTTACCAAGGAGGACGCTAGAGAATGGAAAGAATTTAATAAGGAGATGTCTTGGGAGGTGGCAAATAATGTCGTAATGAAAGATGCTGCTGGGAAGGTAGCGACAATGCGGTTTAGTAACAAAATAACCGATATCCCAACTGATGGAGATGGAGCAGATCTTATAATTAGAAATTATTATCGAGATACTAGACCAGATTCCTTTGATAAGGGTACGAATTTCTTTCTTCTTGGTGCAGAGCCTCATATAGAAGGTCATTACTTTTGTGAGGGTACTATGGATGTTGTTTTGGCTTTAGCGATTGAGGATAGGCAGCTTGGCTGGTATTTTCAGATTCCGGCTGCGGGTGCTCAAATCACCTTAATAAAGGCACCAGCAGAGTACGAGCCACAAAATGAGTATCAACCCAAGCTCAATGTGCCTATCATCATCCCTAAGAAGCATACCTCTTGGTGGATTTATCCATTCCCCAATGATGCAGCTCCTGCAGACAATCCTTATGCGGAGCCTTGTTGGGATGTCAAGCTTCCACCAGGTCATTACGATTTTAAGGTTACCTATATGGATATGTTTGGGGATATAACATCGGTTGGAGACGATCACGTTCTCACTCATGGTCTTTTATATGATCATCGTATTCCCAAGTTTGAGTATGGACCTGAGCGGGCGAACATAAAGCCCGTTATTGATCCGGTTGACTGTAAAAATTTGCGTGTATATCCATTTCGTGGGGCTAAGTCTCCCGATATAATACTTCGAGATGGTAAGCCCGTCATAACTGTTGCCACTGTAAAGCTATACAATCCGATAAACAAAGCTTTCTTCCCCAATGCGACCTCTAAATGGGAGAGCAGTCCAAGGTCTAAGGTGAGGGTTATTGCCGACCCTGATGTCCTTAATGGACAGAGTCCTGAGGATCTCTATGTAGACATCCCTTGGGCAGATTACAAGATCGAGATTACCTACACGACCGAAAATGCCAAAGATCTATTTTGGTGGGATATAACGGAGCTCCCCTGTTTGGATCTCCTACATACTCGTGAGATTGAGGTTGGGAAACCAACGTATGACCGAGATAATTTCGAGGCGTATATCTGTAAGAGTGGAGCTGGGGCACACATATCGTTAATGCCGATTAAAACGGCTGGGCGAGTTTTTGTCGAGCTACGAGAGATGGACAATAAGACGGTCATCGCCCGTAAGGAGCGTGAGGCAGATGATAATGGCCCTATTGTCTTCGACCTAACAGCAGACCAGGTCCGCCCTGAGTACTATCTCTATATGCGTACCGAGAAGTGTGATCGAGAGAATGAAGGTGAAAAGATTACGCTGATTGACTTGAGCCGTGAGCACATCTTGATACATAATGGAGAGTTCCCTAAGTATTGTGAGGGTAGCACGATCCTTCTCAAGATACCTAAGGTCTCCGCTCAGTCGAAGTATAGCTGGACTCTCCCTGATGGGTCAACTATAGAGGGCCCCGAACTCAAGATAGAAAATGCTTCCAAAGCTCACGCAGGACACTACAAGGCTCATATCACGAATGTATTGTGTGATCAAGCTGCGATAGATGAGGAGATTGACTTTCAGTTGATCATCTCTCCGCCTGAACTGTGGTGGCGTAAGGACGCTACCTCTGCAGACTGGAACTCAACTGAGAACTGGGCAGATAGTCAGGGTAAACCGATAACGGCTATCCCAGCATCTTGTACCAATGTACATATACCAGCTGTTGTCGATAAGTTCTTCCCAGACTTAGATCCAGCAAAGACTATGAGACAGTCCTTCGGAGAGCCTGTGTGTAACGATATCTACTTCCATTACGGCGCAGCACTAGGCAATCCTCAGCTACTCTCTAGTTATGCTCGAGCTTTCATCGATTACAACTTTGGCATTATGCAAGCCGATGGGACAGTTAAGCCGTACGAAGATCCTCAGCATCTAGGAGCTAATGCGCTTCTCTTGGAGCGTGATAGATGGTATATGTTATCTACGCCAATTAAGAATGTCTATGCAGGAGACTTCTCGCTAGCAGGCTATCCTCTGACCTATCAGCGCTATCTCAAGCTATTGCCAGTCAATGCTGATGGCTCACTAACGGAGGCTTCTTTCGATCAGGCTATCAACACTCAGAGGACTCCTATAGCAGACTCTAACCTAGCATTAGCCCTCAAGGTCGTTGGTTATCAATCTAACAAAATTGGTGCTTCTGATCACAAGAACCTTAATGGACTACAAGGCATCGTACGCCTGCCTTTTTATGAGACCAATGAGCTGAATGGGCGCAAGGAGTTTTACCCGCTCCATCGATATGATCCAAAAGAATTGCTGTCACTATTCGTATACTTCAACGAGAGAGACTTGAAGCCTGTCAGCAAGATAGATGGAGCTCGTAGAGATCCCGAACAAGACTATCGATTTGTATTTGAGGATAGTGCGACCAAAGCTATCGGATCTATAGCCGATGATACTGCTGGTGAAGCTACAGAGGGCTATACATTGAAGCTTAAAAAGATTGCTGAGGTTCCTCAGCTGATGGCACTCGTGGGCAATCCATTTATGACTCCGATTAGCTTTGACAAGCTTTATGAGGCAAATGCTAGTAACATAGAGCCCTACTACTATCTATTCACAGATGGTGCTTGGCACTACTATCACGTCAATGCAGTTGCTCCGGATGCTACATCCACGCAGTTGCCAAATGGTCAGATTGCTCCACTTCAGGCCTTTGTTGTTAAGGTCAAGATGGGGGTCTCTCAGCTTCACTTCCCCACGACAGGAGATCAATCGGTACTTCTACCTCCTAAGGCAGATGGTACAGCAGACTATGAGCTACGTAGTGGCACTAGTGCAACAAGCCTTGCCAATCAGAGAGCAGTAAGTCTGACCGTCTCTGATGTCAAGGGAGCTAAGGGCTTTGCTATGCTACTGCCCGAAGCGACCGTTAGTGCTACACCTGCATTGATCGCTCCAAGTACGATGCAGACCGCTCCAGTTGCCTACTTTGTCAATCCAACTGACGGTAGCTGCAACTTCGTACAGACTGATGCTCCCTATACGAGTCTCGAACTAGGCATTTATGCGCCTACGGATGGAATGCTCACGCTAGACTTCAGAACAATGTCGGAGAAGCCCTTTGACAAGCTGGCTCTCTACGATCGCCTGCGAGGTACTGAGCAGGATCTGCTCACTAATCCGAGCTATAGCTATGCTTATAGTCCCCGAGATGGACGACGCTTCGAGCTACACATGTCGTATGCTGGTGTCCGCTCAAACAAGGAGATGGTTAATCCACAAGATGAGCTACAGATAGAGCGCACCGCTACGGGCTATCGCATCTCCTATGGTCAGGGTATCGCAGGCTACCAGCTCTACAGCGTACAGGGCTATCTACTAGAGCGTGCTACGACCGATGGTCAGACGCAGGTAGAGATCGAGATGCCCGAGACAGAGGTCGTCCTGCTCGACGTACAGTCCACCGACGGTCTCCGCTGGATCAAGAAGCTCCAACGCTAAGGATGCGCGCGCATTCTTACGGTGGCTTTGCTGTATCTGTGTCCGTTATTGACAATGTGAGATGAATAACCCGCTATAGGGACACCTGCGAGCGCCCCTAGCGGGTTACCCGCAGGATTGACGCATTATAAACACTCTACTAGGAGCAGCACAGGAGAATAACCGAGGAATGTGTGGCCCTGGCATCACTACATAGTGCTACAGCCGAACTCTGAGTACTCCTACAGTCAGGATGATTCGGATCTTCCCAGAGGAAATCCCAAATAGCTCCGTAGAAAACAGGAATCCTTCACCGAAGCGAAAAATGAAACTTCGAAAGAATGAAATCAAAGTTCGGAGGAATTTGTCCGTACCTCGGTGGAGAATCAGCAATCCCCACCGAGGGATTGCACCATTTCCTCCATAGAGCGAACGACGATCCTGCTCGTTATGACACGTTAGCCTTCAGCGGTCAGTCGCTATCCCTTGCTGTTTGTATCTTTTCAAGTAACTTCGGGGTATCAAAGAAACGTAACTGTATTATGAGACTTCGCACCACACTATATATATTGTTTGCCACCTTACTATCTGTCACTATGACTATGGCACAGCAACCAGCTACCTCTAGCCAAGCTCTCTACAAGGAGCTACAGGAGTTACAGAAGAAGCGTCTGCCGACACAGACGCTCTCCTGCGCTGAGCGACTCGCCAATCAGGCTCTCCGCGAGGGCAATCTCTACTACACCATCGAGGCTCTAGAGGCGCACAAGACGGCTCTTCGCAGACTAGACTACAACCGTCTGCTGGAGCAGTTTTCCCTACTCCACACCACGTGGCAAGGACGGGATAAGCTGTCGGAGCGGGATCAGCGCTTCCTCGCTCTATACATAGCGAATCAGTATATCAGTCGGAGCTACAGTCAGCGCCTGAGGTCGGAGGGACTAAGCCTCACGACCCAAGAGCAAGACAACTTCACGCCTCGCTACTGGAGTGAGGCGGACTATATGAAAGCTATAGATCCGCTACTGGAGATAGCTTTCGCTCCCAGTGCTGAGCTCTACAAGGTGATGCCACGACAAGAGGCGAAGCAACTACCCGATGCGCTTTACGCTGATCAATTTCCCAAAGAGGGTAACTATACACTTATAAGCCACCTGCTGAAGGCTCTACCTATCTCTCTGTTGCAGAGGCTAGAGCAAAAGCTCGGACGCACACCCACCTGGTCGGATCGGATCGGTGCGCTCATAACGGAAGATCAACTCCAGCAAGCAGACGAGGGGGCTAGGCTCTATGCCCTTTATCAAGCGGTGACGCTCGAGAAGACAACCCGTGGCACAGCTCCCAGTACCGTAGCGGAGCAATTAGAAGGCTTACTCCAGCAGAGCCAGCAGATGCACCTTGAGACGAAGGAGATTTACAAGCGACTCTTCCACTACTACTATGCCAACGGCTCTGAACCTCTGCGTGCTTACCACTTCATCACGCCTTACCTGAAGTGGCTAGACAAGCAGGGCAAGTACCCTGAGTTCTGTAAGGGGATCCGCCGACAACTCTTTACCCCACATCTAAATATCTTCTTCCCTAACTTTATTT
>QWCK01004126.1_pt1 | contig 14765 bp, 18 predicted proteins | sample 1972571 | NCBI WGS metagenome assembly QWCK01 (sample SAMN09866710, study PRJNA288562) | Human gut metagenome isolate term2_stool, whole genome shotgun sequencing... | isolation source: gut | host: Homo sapiens | place: USA: California
CTTTAAGAAGTGCATTAACAAGAATGGCTGACCCTACAGGTAAAGTTCAAGAAGCTATGGCTGATTTAGGGATTCAGATGTTTACAGTTGACGGAACAGCTAAACCTTTAGGTCAAGTCTTAAATGAATTAAGAGAAAGCTTTGACGGACTAACTGATTCAGAAAAGGCATCTTATGCACAGACTATATTCGGCAAACAAGCTATGTCTGGTATGCTCGCAATTATCGATTCATCTGATAAAGATTTTAATAAACTTGCAAAAGCTATAGATAATTCGGCAGGTTCTGCTGAAAATATGGCAAAAGTTATGAATGACAACTTAAAAGGCGACTTAGTAATAATGATGTCGGCACTTGAAGGTGTTGGAATATCTTTATATGAAAATATAGACACACCAATGAGAACAGTCGTTCAAAATGTTACTGGATACTTATCTAAATTAAATACTGCTTTAAATAAAGATTTAGCAAGTGTTCCTAAATTAATTGGCGAAATGATGGCTGATGCAGTTACCAATTTAGCTTCACAACTACCTAAATTCATAGATATTGGAGTTCAAATAATTTCAAGTTTGATTGACGGGATAATGCAATCAAGCGACCAAATTGCAAGCTCGGCAGTTAATATAATATCTGTATTAAGCATAGGTGTTTTAAATGCTGGTGTAAAACTACTTGATGCGGGAGCTAAATTAATATTAAAAATTGGTGAAGGTTTAAACCAAGCTGCACCGTCTTTAATACCAAAAGTTATTGAAATCATAGGTAACCTCGCAAGGTCTTTTAATGAAAATGCATCACAACTCTTAGATGTAGGAGTTAGATTAATAAAAGCAATTGCTGAAGGATTATGGAATTCAAGGGGAGAACTTGCAAAAACTGTTCCTGAAATTCTATCTGCATTTACTAAATTATGGCTTGTTTGGAAAGGGGCAACAGTAGGTAAAAGTTTAATTAGTAATATTTCAACCTCTTTATTATCAAATTCTGGATTTTTATCAAATGCTGGAAATAAATTAATTTCAAACTTTGGAAAAAGTTTAATTAGCAATGGAAAAATTTTATCAGGAGTTGGTGGAAAATTACTTAACCCTATGATATCGGCAATTAAAGGAACAGGTGGAAAACTACTTGGTACTTCTGGTGGAATGCTGATAGCTGAATTTGGAGGGAAACTTTTAGCTGGTGGTGGAAAACTCGTTGCAGTAGGAACTAAACTAATCGGAATATTAGCAGGTGTTCTATCAAATCCAATCGGAATAGCAGCTGCAGGTATTGTTATTGTTGCCACTTTAGTAAAGGCTTTAAATGTCGATGTAGGAGGACTATTTCAAGCTGGTGGACGTTTAATTGGAATGGTGGCGAAAGGCATTACCAACGGAATTAAACTAATACCAAAAATCGCAGGGCAAATCATAAAAGCTTTAGTTACTGGAATATGGTCTTTTCCTGGAAAACTTCTTGAAGCAGGTAAAGGCTTAGTAAAAGGTATAACAGAAGGAATTAAAGGCGAAAAACCGTCTTTTAAAGACGATACAAAAGAAACTATTTCATCTGGTATTGATGAAGCTGTATCAGAAACTGAAACAACTCAATACGGAAGCAATTTAGTTGACGGAATTGTAGACGGTCTTCAATCAGGCACTACTGATTTAGTAGATGCATATAGACAATTAATTGAAGCTGGATTTTCTGATAGCGAAGCAAGAACAATTATCAATGAAGCAGGACAAGCTGATACTGACGCATATATCCAAGCAATAATGCAATCTGCTGATGGTGTAGGTCAAGCCTTCTTAGAATTAAAAATGAGAGGTCTTGATGAACTTGATGCGGTTGAACAATTAATTGAACTTGGTGGCTTAAATATCGAAGGCTATAAAAACGGTGTAAATGAAAATGGTGAAACTTTAATTGATTTATACCAATCTTTAAAAGACCAGGGTTTAACATCACTTGAAGCTGTAGAAGAATTATTTAGCCTTGGAACATCAAATGCATCTGCATACGGACAAGGGGTAGATGCAGGAACGCCTGAAATTATAGGCAAATTTCAAATGCTTAGAGATGCAGGAGCGACTGAATTACAAGCCTTAGATTTATTCAACGAAAAAGGTATGTTAAACGTTGAAGCCTTTGGACAAGGTTCACAAATAGGATTAGAAAAAGTAAAAGAAATCTATAGCAATCTTAGAGAAGCTGGATTATCAGAAGTTGAAGCAATGCAGAAGCTTTATGATATAGGCTTAGTAAACGTTGACGGTCACGCAAGTGGTATCACAGCAGAGTCAGGAACTATTGAACAAGCCTACCAACAAATGGCTGATGCAGGACTTGAAGCATCTGATATGGCTGACCTTTTGAGAGAAAAAGGATTTACAAATGTTGAAGCATTTTTAATGGGTCAACAGGAAGCAAGTGGTGGCTTGCAGGGAATGCTTGAACAATCAATTCATGCACCTACAACTGAATTTTTATCACAGCAAAAAGATGAAATGATGCAATCGGGTCGTGATAATATTGAAGGCTACTCTCAAGGAATTACAGAAGGTGGAGCAAATGTCGCTAATGCAGTTAATGAAGTTGCTGATAGTGGTAAAACAGCCTTAGATACAAAAACATCTGAATTTAATTCACAAGGTAAAAAAATACCTGAAGAAATAAGTTCAGGAATTAATTCAGGATCTGGACAAGTTACATCAAGCATTGACAAGTTAGGTTCTGGAATTGAAACATCGGTAACTAATACATCAAATAAGGTGAAATCATCTGCTAACAGCATGATGAACGGATTTAACAACTCGGTATCATCAGGAGCTAATAAAGTAAATTCTACAGTATCTCAAATGAGTAATAATGTATCAAATCAAATAACTCAAATGGGAAATAAAGTTAGTCAAGCATCAAGTCAAATGATGAATAACTTTGGTAGAGAAATAAGCAGAGGAATTACAGAAGCTAATAGAAACTTTACAAAACTTGTAAATGATGTAAATAAAAATATCACTAATATGTCAAACACCATGACAAGAACTACTACACAAATGATGAATTCTTTTGTAACTTCTGTAACATCAGGAGCAAACAAGGCACAATCTGCAATTAGCAATATGTGTCGTTCATCAGTAAGTACAGTAAATTCATTTAGAGGGCAATTTGTTTCTGTTGGTAGGAATTTAAGTTATGGCTTGGCATCAGGCATTTCATCAGGTAGGTCGGCGGTTATAAACTCGGCAGTAAACATTATGAGAAATGCTGTAAGTGCTGCAAAAAGAGCTGCAGCTATTCATTCACCATCTAAAATATGGGAAAAAGAAATCGGATATCAACTACCAGCTGGTACAAGCGTAGGTATTGATAAAGGTTCTAAATTAGTTGAAAAATCATCTAAAAACTTAATGGAAAATTTAGTTGATAAAGCAAAAGGAGAAGTTGATTTAGAAACTAATCTCATAGGAAATGTCTTAGGATTTAACTACACAGGTTCGGCTAAATTAAACGCTGACGGTTCGATGAATGTAACTATCGGTAATGGAGAAATAAGAACGATTGTAGAATTAGACGGACGGGCAGTCGGTGAGTCTGTAAGTCCTTTTGTAAGTAAAGAAATATCAAGGGATAAAAGGAGATAGCATGAAAACAATAAATGGATTGAATTTAAAAAAGTATAGGGCTTATCTCCTTCACCCTATACAAATTACAAGTGCAGAAATAGAAAGAGATATTTTTAAAACTGATAATGGAATTGCGATATACGGAGAAAAGAAACAAGGTTTTAAAAAAGTAAGATTAAATATTGAATTTCAAGGAAATAGAAAAACAATCGAAACTAACAAATCAAGGTTACTAACTGATTTAGAGTTGTGTCGATTAAATGTTGGTGACGGAAGAGTTTATGAAGGGCAATTTTTATTTGATGAAATTATAGACACTTACTTAGGCTATGAAGTTATTTCAGTAATTGGAAAATGTGAAGCCTATAAAGTGGGAAGCTATAAATTTGAAATAGATAAAAAGAAAAGAATTGTCTTAAATGAAGTTTTAGAGTGTCCAGTAATTCTTAAATTAACAGGTACTGGAAGCAATATCGCAATATCAGGGTTAACTAAAATTCCAATTAAAATTAAAAGGTTAAACGGTGAAATCTCAATTAATGGGACAAACGGGCTAATCAATGGAGATATTAATAATATTGATTTTTACGAATTTCCAAAACTAAAAAATGATACAACGATAGAAGTTACTGGAAGTGGCACTTTTAAAACTGAAATAGAGTACAGGGTTAAGGTGATGTAATGGCATTTAAGATTAAAGATAGAAATGGAAATTTAACATCACTTTTTAATTCATATAGAAATTTTCAAATTAAGCAGTCTATAAAAGAGCTTGATTATATGACTATGGAAATACCTAAAATTAGTATTGATGTCTTTGAAGTTGAAGGAATTGTTGACACTAACAATGAAAAATATTTAATCAAAGAAATCAACGAGCAATCGGATTGTTATAAAGTTGGAGCAATACAGCACGATGAAAAGTTTGATGAGTTTCACGTTAACAAGTCTTATGTAACAAAGGCACCTAAATATATGCTTGAAGATTTATTCGGAAGTGGCTGGACTATAAATTGTGATGTAAGAACGCAAAGGACAGTCACAGGTAATCACTTATCAACATTTAAAATCTTTGAAAAGATAATTAAAACTTTTGACCTTGAATATCGCATAAATACAGTCAACAAAACAATTACACTTGCACCTGAATTAGCAAAAGATAAAGGACAATATTTTACTGAAGAATTAAACCTGAAAAAGAAGTATGCAAATATTGATAGCTTTGATTTTGCCACTCGGATTATACCTATAGGAAATGACGGATTGACAATCGCTGCAGTTAATGACGGTAAAAACTACTTAGAAAATTATAGCTACAGCAATAAAATAATAACTTACTATTGGGAAGATAACCGTTATACAAATGTTTATAATCTTAAAGACGATGCAAAAAAGAAACTTGATATATTATCACAGCCTTATAAAAGTTATGAAATTAATGTGATTGATTTGTCGCAAATTTCAGGTTATGAAAGTTTTAGCTATGAGATAGGAGATTTTGTTTATTTACTTGATAAAAACGGATTGAAAGAAAAATTTAGAATTGTAGAATTAACTAAATATCCACATAAGCAAGAATTAAATGAAATTGTACTTGGAAATAAAATTAAAGATTTAACGACTGATGATAAAAATTTACAAGAAAATTTAGATAACTACTGGGTAAATACCGAAGCATTATTTGAAGTAACAAAAGAAAGTGTAAAATCACAAGTCCAGACTTTGGAAAAAGGTGTTGAAAACTCAATAAATGAAATTAAGACAACGATTGAACAAACTGACAAAAAAGTTACTGAACGCTTTGAAGAAAACGAAATAAAGATTGATGAAAATACAGGGCAAACAAGCAAGAATAATAAAAAATTAATGGAAATTGAAAAATCAGTGGACGGATTAAATATAACTATAAGCAGTAAAGCTGATTCATCGGATTTAAATTCAAAGGCTGATAAAGATAAATTAATAACTCAAATTAATGCTTGTTCTGAATACGTAAAAATCGCATCAAAAAATATCTATTTAGACGGAAATACGGAAGTTCGTGGAAGTTTCAATGTTAGTGGAAATATGGTTGTTGGTGGCACGATTACATCTGCCAATTATAACAGAGGTGGTTCAACTTTGGATAGTCAAGGGTTTGAATTTAACGGTCCAAACATAAAAATGATTGATAGAAACGGAAGAACGCAATTTGACGTTTACGGAACAATCGCTGCTAAAGGTTGGTACACTTATGAATTAAATTCAGGTGGCTTACATGGAGCATATGGGTGTATGATAGGGCAAAGTGAAACAGCAACATCACTTAAAGGTCCTGGAATGGGGTCACCTTCTATAACTATAGATACATCAGGAGTAGTAAATATTGGGCGACTCTTTGTAAATGGAAAGGAGATAAAAGGATAAATGTTGAATATAAAAACAATGGGAATTAATTTCAACGCACCTGACGGGAAAGTTGGAATTGGTTTTGAATGTCAAGAAGTTCAAGACGGGATTTACTTTACTGGAAACTTGATAGTTGATAAACACGAATTTGACGTATGTTATCAAAAAGGGACGTTACAAGAATTAATTCTTATAAGATTAGGAGATTTATTCAAAACTAAAGACAATGAAAACTTAGGAATAGTTGCTTTACAAGAAAGTTTTGATAAAAAAATGAATAATATAGAATCTATGCTTTTAGAATTAACCTTGATGATGTCAGGTGGTACAGGTGCAATAAATGAAAATATTGAAGAAAAAAATTCAGAAGATACTGATACTAATGTTGATACAGATACAGAAGGAGGAAAGGCAGGTGAATAAAATGTTAGTTATATTTTTAGCAGAACAAGTTTTAACAGGCAAGATTAAATTAAGTCAAATTGGAAATAATTTTAATTTACATGACTTAGTTAAAGCTAAAATTGCAGAAATGTTGAACGTTCCAGTTGAAGAAATTGAAAAAGAAATTGAGGGATAAGCTTAATTGCTTACCCTCTTTTTTATGGAGGTGAAATATGAAAGATTTAAACGAATTAGGTTTAAAAGATATAACCTTAAATTTTGACACTGGAGAACTTGATGATATTCAATTAGTTCAAGGAGATACAAAAACAAGAGGTTTTAATGTTGAATTAGTTTCCAATAGTGGAGAAGTAATTCCACCAAACTCAAATATAACCTTAAAATTATTTGGTACAAATTTAAATGATCCTACCAAGACCTACTACACAGTGGCAAATATAATTGACGGAAAATATCAAGTCTTTTTCTCAACTGATATGCTTGGGAAAATGGGAAAAGTTGAATTTCAATTAGCTTTATACCAAGGTACAGACAAATTAATTCAATCCAATACTTATATATCAGAAGTAGGAAAATCTTTATGTAACGGTGGAGCAAGTGGAAAAGACCTTGTCGTAGACTTTACCAAACTTGAAAAGGCACTTGAAAGAGTAGATATACAAGAAAAAGCTTACAAAGACAGCCTACAAAAGCAAGAAGCAATCAGGGTTGATGTGACAAATAAGCAAAAGCAAGTATCAACCGATACAACCACAGTTAAAAAAATTCGAACTGACATGGAAGACGTAATGGCTGCTGAAGCTTCAAGGGTCGATGCAGAAAAGACAAGACAGTCACAAGAAAGCGATAGAATATCCGCTGAAAATACAAGGGTAAGTGCTGAAAGTACAAGAGTGTCACAAGAAGATGCAAGGCAAAGTCAAGAAGATAGTAGGGTCGAAGCTGAAAAGAAAAGAGTATCGGCTGAAACATCAAGGGCAAGTGCTGAGAGTGCAAGGGTATCCCAAGAGAGTACAAGACAAGACGAAGAAGGCGAAAGAAAGTCTGCTGAAAGTGCGAGGGTAAGTGCTGAAGATACAAGGAAATCACAAGAAAGTACAAGGCAAAGTCAAGAAACTCAAAGAGTTGAAGCTGAAAAGAAAAGAAAGTCTACTTTTGAGGGTTGGAACTTGGCTATGCAAGGTGTGATACCAAAAGCAAGTGAAACAAGCGACGGTATAATCACAAGCGAAGACTATGTAAAGTTAAGAGATATTACAAGTATAAGCATAGAAGAAATTGATAGTGTGATATAAAGGAGGAATATTTTGAATTGTGAAAATTTGACTTTAATACGTGGAGATACTCAAAAGATAAAAATTAGGTTTTTAGAAAATGGTGAAGAATATAAACCTAACTTTATAGAAAATTCTGATATTTTTACTTTTACAGTAAGAGATAAATACTCCGAAGATATAGTCTTACAAAAAACTATAACCTATCCAGAAGATACTATAGACATCAAGCATGATGACACAAAAGACTTGAAATTTAAAACATATGAGTATGATATAGAGTATCGTAAGAGTGACTTTTCTACAGTCAAAACTTTTGTAGTTGGCGACCTTATAATTGCAAAAGAGGTGACCTACTGATGATATATGTAGATATTATCTTAAAAGATAAAGAAAAAATAGAAGTTTTAGATAGTGTAATAAGTGTTGATGTTCATATAGTAGATAAAGGAGAACAAGGGAAACAGGGAGAAAAGCCTGTCAAAGGTAAAGATTATTGGACTGAAGAAGATAAAGAACAAATAAAAAAGGAAATAGAAGAAACTATTGGAAGTGGATTATCGTTTGAAATTGTTGATAAAGATAAGGTAGGAGAAACTGAAAATAATACAATAATTTTCGTAAAAAGGTAGGTGATAGAATGGTTTATTTAGCTAAAGATGATGATTTTTACGATTTCCGCGGTGATTGGATTTATTGTGGAGGCGAAAAAGAAGTTGAAATACCAGAATATATACATGGCGAACTTGTAACAAGTACAGCTAATATGTTTTGTCAACATTCTGTAGTAGGAGCATCACCAGTAACAAAAGTTGTATTAAAACATAATCATGTTACTAATATGAGTCAAATGTTTAAAAATTGCGAAAATATGACAAATCTTGATTTATCAGAATTCAATACAAGCAAAGTGACAAATATGAGTCATATGTTTGAGTGGTGCCGACAATTAAAAATCCCCGATTTTTCAAATTTTGATATGAGCAATGTTACCGATATATCCCATATGTTTATGAGGTGCAATGAGTTAACAAGTTCTGACTTATTAAATTTAGATACAAGCAATGTTACAAATATGAATGGTACATTTTCAGAATGTATGTCCCTAACAAATTTCGACTTATCTAAATTTAATACAAGCAATGTGACTGACATGACTGCATTATTTTATGGATGCAAGTATCTGACAAATGTTGACTTGTCAAATGTAGATATAAGCAAGTTACAAAAAATAAATGCTATGTTTATGGGGTGTACTGATTTAACAAGTCTTAACTTGTCAAACCTTGATACAAGTAAAATTACTAATATGGGAAATATGTTTCGAATGTGTGGTAAGTTAAAAGAAATATATGCAAGAACAAAAGAAGACGCAGAAAGATTAAAAGAAGTATTAGGGACAAATGGGGATTCTACCAAATTCTACATTCGTGAAAAAGAAAACTGTGACTTTAAAATCGCATTGGGAAATGATGAAATCGAAAGTATATTTTTAAAAGATAAAAATGGAGAATTAAAACAGTTGAAAATATACAGAGAAAAAATTATAGAAGTATAGTAGGTGATAGACATGGCTAAATATTTAGATTATGAAGGCTTGAAGCATTTTGTTGGTAAGATAAAAAGCTTAGTAAATGGAAAGGCTGATAAAAAGCATAGTCACACTTGTAGTGAAATAGCGAATCCAGAATTGGATTTAACTTACAACTCCTCTGATTTAGATGAATATTTATTAAATTTACAAATGGATATTCAGAGTAAACCAGAATATAGCGATTTAGATAAAAAAATCGGGTATTTAGGAGAAATTCCAGCTAAAAACATGCAACTTATAGAAAAGGATGCTTCTACCAGCGGAATACCTAACGAAACTATGATATATGAGTTGGAGTAAGCTATGAGTAAGTATGTATATGAAGTGTATAACTTAAAAGATAAAAACATTGTTGAAACTACAGGTTTTACTCGAACTACTTCAATGCAAGACTCCGCTTTTATAGAAGTATTTACATTTGATGAAATAAAAGGAATCTTTGTATCTGCTGGATATAAATCTGCAAAAAGTATAGGTCCAGGAACATATGCAGGGATAGAGGGAGAGATAGTACATGTACTAAATGTGAAAGATCCAAGTGGAGGTAGTTGGAGCTAATGATAAATATAGATTTTAAAAAAGTAAATGTTGTTACAAAAAAAGTAAAAGGATCCCTTGTAAAAACCACAATCGCAGAAGAAGGAACATATCCTGACAATGACATTTCAGGCGACTACTGGTATGTTAAATTAAAGAAAGCAATCCCCACCATAAGGATTGGGGGAAGAACTGTAAGTGCTATCAAGTACAAAGATAGCACAGGTAAGATAAGAGAAATTTCATCTATACGATACAAAGACAGTGCAGGAAATATAAGAAATCTAAAGTAAGTAGGTGACAATATGGACGAAAAACAATGTGAACTACACCGAGAACATATGAAGCACCAAATTGAGACCAACGAACGCAGGATTGACAATCACAGTGACAGGATTGACAAGCTTGAACAGTATCGTGCTGGTGTAGAAAAACAAATAGAAAGCCTTGTAGAGCAGATTAAGGACCTTGTAACAAGCATAAAGTGGATTATGGGATTACTAATCACGAGTCTTGTAGGGTTCTTTTTTTATGTGATTCAACAGGCGATAAAGTAAGGAGGTAATGAAATGGCAAACTATAAATTAAGACAAATGCTTTTACCATCAAATGACCATAGAACCTTTGGAAGCATGAAGCCTAAAACAGTAGTTATCCACAACACTGCGAACAGGGCAAGTGCAGAAAATGAGGCACGCTATGTACACAGTCGTAAAAGTGGAGTTTCCTACCATTATGCAGTAGACGACAAAGAAGCAATCCAACTTATGCCACATAACAAAAGTGGCTGGCACGCAGGTGAAGGTGGTAGAACGATAGGTGGAAGAAATGGAATTGCGATTGAGATTTGCTATAGCTTAGATAAAGGCGACAAAAGATATCCTATAGCTGAAGACAATGCTGCACACTTAGCAGCTAAAATCTTACTGCAAGAAGGACTTACCATAAATGACCTATCCAAACATCAAGACTGGTCGGGGAAATACTGTCCACATCGTATGCTTGATAATAAGGGTTGGGAGCCTTTTAAAAGAAAAGTTGCAAAGTATATGGAAGAAATTAAAGGAGGGGGAGTTACAATGTTAGGAAATAAGCCTGTCGCAATAATATCAGTAGTAAATGACGGCGATATCACAACTGGAGCAATGCAACAAATATTAAGTTTCTTGTATCCAAGTTACAATCCTGTAATTACAAGAAGTGGGAAGTTTGATTATGGAAATATCAAGACCAACTACATCATAGGACTTGGTGGAAATAGGGAGCAACACTCAAGTTACATCAACTACTTTGTATCGGGAAGAAACAGAGCTGAAACTCTTGCAAAAGCAAAAGATTTTAGAAGAAATAAAGAAAAGTATCGTGTGTAGGAGGTGAAATTATGATAGAGCAAACAACAACTCTTGCAGGGATAATTGTAGTTGTAGAAGTTATCAAAAAAGTTACTGAAGATAAAATTACAAGGTGGTTACCTTTGATAAGTTTACTGCTTGGGATTGGTACAAATCTTATGATTGCTGGAGTTAGTCCAGAAAATATCCTCAATGGTGTACTACTTGGTGGTGCAGCTGCAGGAATTTATGATTTTGGCTCAAAAACTGTTTTAGATAGGTAGGTTATACTACCTCTTTTTAATTTAAACGCCTTAAAACGCAATTTAAAGGCAAATGTTTAAATATGCACGTTTGTAGCGTATAGTTGTTAAAACAAAAACAATTGTATAATTTTAAAGTCATGAGGGGTGCAGAAATGCACCTCTTTTTTTGTGTGTCCAAAAAAATAAAAAAATTAAGAAAAAAATCATTAAAATGCTTGCTTTATTATAACGCCTGTGTTATAATAAAATTACAGTAAGGGAGTACCTTACGAGTAAGAGTAGGAGGAAGGAGAAAAATGGAAGATAAAGAAATGACCAATCAACAGTTCGATTCACTAATTGAAATGATAGCTAAGATAGTTGAAAAATCAGAATCAGTAGAAGAAGCTGCAAAAGAAATAAGAAATTTAAAAACAACAAAGCCTACTGAATAATCAGCAGGCAAAAGAAATAAAGATTTGGGAGACCTACTCCTCCCTTTTCTTTAAATTAAGTATATCAGTGAGTAGGAAAAATAACAAGGGTGATAGGGTGAAAAATAAGACTTCTGATGCTCAAATAAAAGCCAGCAGAAAATGGGAAAAGAAAAATCCAGAAAAAACCAGGTACCAAAGATATAAAAGTACTGCGAGAACTTTTGCAAGGAAATATGCTAAAAGTGATGAAGATATTAAAGAGATCTTAGAAATTTATAGACGTGAAAATAAAAATCATAAATCGATATGATGTAACTGTATGAACATAAAAATACAAGAAAATTGTATAAATATAGAGGGGATAAAACCCCTCTTTTTTAATATCATTTACTTTATAACTTTTTATTTTTCGTCAAAAAAAAACGGAAGAAAAAAATAAAATTATTTTTTGCAGAAAAACAAAAAAGCTTTAAAAACGTTGAAAAATGCAGGTTTAAAAGCATGGAATAAATAAAAGAATTTTATAAAAAGTGTTGACAATGTATGTGAAAAGTATTATAATATAATTACCAAAACAAACAAAGTAATAAATAAAAAAACAAAAATTTAGGAGGCACGCAATGACAAATCAAGAAACTTTAATCAAAAACTTATTAGACGGTGGAGCAGTAAGATGGACAAAGTACGGTAAAGACAGAATTTATCTAAGAGACTTCTTAAAAGAAAATTCAGGATTAGAAATTGAAAGATACAACACAGGAAACATCAGTTCAGCAAAACTTAACGGAGAAAAAATTTCAAACTCAATGGCAGGAATACTTTTAAATTGTATGAAAAAAGCTTACTATGATATACAAAAAGATAGCTTTTATACAGGAGAAAGCAGACAAGATAAGGTAGAACCAATAATTATGGAAGCTATAAAAAAGGTGATAAAATAATGGCAGATAAAAAATTAAGCATGAGAATTTCAGACGAACTACACGGAAGGGTAAAAAAACAAGCAAAGAAAGAAAATAGAAGTATTACAAATTTTATACTAAACGCAGTAGAAAAAGAATTGAATCAAGTGGAAGGAGAAAAGAAAATGACAAAAACAAGAAAATTAAGAAATTTTGAAGTAGAAATAGACGAAGCAACAGGAAAAGTAGAAAGCATAGTAAAGATATCATCAGAAGGTAGAACGGCAGTATATCCTTATAAATACGAAGAAAAATACAATGCAAGTAGAAGGATTGACAATATAAACTTTAATTCACTTAAAACTGGTGTATACACTGGAAGAATAGATTTAATGTAAAAAAAAAGCGGGGAGCTGGTCAACTCCTCGCCTCAAAATATTTTTTTGAAATTTAGATGTGCACGCAATGCAAACATCACATATAGTATAGCATAGGAGGTTAAAAATGAGAAATCCATTTGACATTGACCAAGAGCAGATTAGACTTTTAAAGCTTATAAAGCAGGCAGGAATTGAAGTTGATAAGTATTTAGATTATGGAAGAAATGAAAATTGTATGCAGGAAGTTAATAAAGTTCTTGTAGAAATGATAACTAAAGACTTCGTGACAAATAAGGACACAGGAAAAGCACTCGAAGAAGTGACCGACCAAGGTGTAAATTTAAGTGATGAAAAGTTAAAAGAAGGCTTGAGAAAGTCGGCAGATACTTTCCACAGTGTAAAGAAGGCACTGGATCACGAGGGAATGTTGGAAGTGGTAAAAGAGATATTGAGGGTTGAAAGTTATATAACTTTTTTAGAAATTGATATAGATAAAGAATTGGAAGAAATGGAAGAATAAAAAATACTACTAATAACTTGAAGAGCGATAAGAAATCGCTCTTTTATTTTACCTATATTTAAAAGCTAAAGTGCCAACTTTCTGCCAACTATTGTGCCAACTTTCTGCCAACTTTTTTTATACTAATATATACTGCCTTAGACTTTAAGTACAAAGAAATTAAAAACAGAACAGCTAATTCAAACTGTTCTGTATCACTACAAATTCTTGTAGATTTTTATGGTGGAGATGAGGAGAGTCGAACTCCTGTCCGAAAATACATCCAAGGGAACTTCTCCGAGTGCAGCTTATTGTGATTTGTTCCCTAATACAATAAACAACAAGCAAATACATGTATTAGGTAGTTTCTAATACTAAATTCAAGGCGAAACGAACTTGAATCAGTGTCTCGCTAAATTTGAAGTCAGGCCTTGGACTGCGAGAAAGCCAAGGCGGACTACTGCCAAATTAGGCAGCTAATGCTAAATTATCTTCAGCGTTTATATTTAGTTGTCCTTTTTTTACGTTTGTAGACGAAAACGACTCGCTATTCCGAATTCAGTATCCCCGTCGAAACCAAGGTCATCCCCATATATAATATATTATAGCTTTAAAGTCAGTAAAAGTCAATGTTTTGATTTTCTTTAATCGTCAACATATTATATAATAGAGATAATTGGAGGATTATATGAAGAAAAAATTTATGATAATTGATGGCTCGAGTTTAATCTTTAGAGCCTTTTATGCAATAAGAAATTTAACTACAAAAGATGGAATTTTTACAAATGGTGTTTACGGTTTTCTTTCTATGTACTATAAAGCAATAGACATGTATAAACCGGATTACATTGCTGTTGTGTTAGATAAGTCGGGACCAACCTTTAGAGTGGAAGAGTTTAAAGATTACAAGGCAAATCGTGACAAGGCTCCTTCTGAACTATCTTCACAATTTGGTATATTAAAAGATATTTTACAGGCCATGAATATATGTTATGAAGAGGAGTCTGGGTATGAAGCGGATGATATTGCGGGAACCCTTTCTAAGAAAGCATCTAAAGAGGGATATGAGGTTTTATTAGTTACGGGAGACAGAGACTACTTGCAGCTAATAGATGAAAATGTAAATGTAATTTTAACCGTAAAAGGAATAACTCAAACA
>QWCK01008094.1_pt1 | contig 14734 bp, 11 predicted proteins | sample 1972571 | NCBI WGS metagenome assembly QWCK01 (sample SAMN09866710, study PRJNA288562) | Human gut metagenome isolate term2_stool, whole genome shotgun sequencing... | isolation source: gut | host: Homo sapiens | place: USA: California
CAATACCATCGCCGGTGCGCCCTCTTTTCCCGAAACACGGACATAGGTGGGCCCGAAAGGTGTTTCCACATAGACACGGGAAAAAGGAGCAGGCCAGTATTCCTCCCCCGTCTTATGATAAATCTCTGTATACTTTTCCTTTGCTTCCTCCGATACAAAGGGATAATACGATTTCATCTCCGCCTCCCGTCAGATACCGAAAAGCCTTTCCGTATTTGCTTTCGCATGACGAATGACGTCCGCCTCGGACATTCCCATATAATGCGCAAGCGCCTTGGCGACATACACGATATTTTGCGGCACATTCGTCCGCTTCAGCCCGGGAATCCCGCGGGGCGTAAGATATGGCGCATCCGTTTCCAGAAGAATCCGCTCCGGCGGAATGAATTTCACCGCCTCCCGCAAATCACCGGCCCGCCGTTCATCACAAATCCAGCCGGTGATTCCGATATGAAATCCCATATCCACCAATTTTTCCGCGACTTCTTTATTTCCCGTATAGCAATGCACCACAGAACGCCGGCAAATTTCCTCATGCCCGTCAAAACAGGCGATGAAATCCTCCGCCGCGTCCCGCTCATGAAGAAACAACGGTTTTTTCAATTTCTCCGCCAAGGCAATCAGCTTCTTGAAATAATACAACTGGTTTTCCTTTGACGAATACATACGGTCGTAATCGAGTCCGCACTCGCCTACCGCCACCATCTTGGGATTCGTCGACACGATTTCTTCGATACGGTGCAAATCCGCCTCCTCCGCCCGATCTGCACTGTGGGGATGAATTCCCGCCGTACCGTACACGGCATGGGTCTTCACAAAATCATTCACCTTCTCATTTTCCGCCGCTTCCGAACCGGTCAAAATACAACAAATCCCTGCCGCTTCCGCCTCGGAAATAATCTTCTCCGGGTCGGGAAAAGAAGAAGTAAATAAATTCAGTCCGATATCATAATACGTTACCATAAGCACCCTTACACTTTCTTAAACCTCAATGGATTCCATCATTTTATCTTTTTTATGAAATCATTTACATTATACCCTTGTACAAAGAAAATAGAAATTTAGTGAAACGAAACATAGCGGATTAGAAAATTTTGGCCATCCTACAGGTGTATAATTTATATATTATGATAAAATCATTTTAACTTTTCACAGGTAACCAACCCTATCCATTTATAAAAGGACGGAAAAATGAAAATAGCACTGCTGCATTTTGATTTAGCCAACGGTCCGGGAAAGACAAACAAGAAAAAATTGCTGCAAGGCGTCAAAGAAGCTTCTGCCCATGGCTCCGACTGGATTGTCACTCCCGAAACGGCATGGGACGGATATTTTTTCTACAAAAATGACACGACCGCGCCGGAAAAAATGAGTCTGCACAAACAAAAAGACTTTCAAGAATTTTTTGAAGTCACCGGACATAAACAAATCACTCTGTTTCTTTCGGCTGCAGAAAAAACCATTGATGAAAAAATATACAATTCCTGTTTCATACTCACCCTGGACGGAAAAGAAACGGGAGTGCACAGAAAAATGCATTCCCATCAAAGCGGAGCGGAAGCATGGATTTCCTTAGGAGAAGAAGCAAAAGTCTACTCTTTGAGCGGGATAAAAACCGGACTTCTTGTCTGTGCTGATGCCTACTATGAAGACTCTTGCGGTATGTTAAAAAAAGGCGGCGCAGAGCTTGTCTTGGTTTCCGCCGCCTGGCCGCCGGGAGAATGCTGCAAAGACCCCGTGTCGGTTTGGAAAAGAACATCTCTGTGGACAGATTGTCCCGTGTGCGTTTGTAATCAGACGGGCGCCCACCGCCAGATGGATATGACAATGGCCAAAAGTGCCGTGGTGGATCGAGGAAATTGCCTTTTTTCCTATCACGGCGATCCCGCCATTCTACTTTGGTCCTTTGACGAGAAACTGAAAAAAGTTGTGTCCGACGATTTTGAAATCATTCCCTTCAAAGAAACTCCGACATAAAAAAGAATCGGATCCCCTCCTTGCCGGACAACCGGTACGGAGGTTTTTGCTATAAAATTTGAGTATTATTATTTATTGATATGCTATAATTTAAAAAATAAAAATGAAATAAAAAGAAACCGGGAATGCCGATTTTTTTGTTTTCCTATTTCCTCTTTCTTTTTCTTATCTATGCGGGGTTTCTATGGCGATAAAAGCAAAATGGTCCTATTTTCTTTTCATCCTCGTTTTGTGGTTCAGCCTGTGTATCACGGGCTGTCATTCGGCAAGCGGTACCCTCCCTGACAGCGGACGTCATATCGTCACCGATGCCCAAGGCACGGAGGTTGTCATTCCGCTCCATCCGGAAAGAGTTGTCTCTGTAGGAGTATCTACCGATGATGTACTGATTTCCCTACTCGGAACGAAACGGATTGTCGCGATAGCGGACCTTATGCCGAATCTGGAAAAAGAAGCCAAAGAAATCCAGGGCCGCATTTCCGGTTCTGCCGAATCCATTTTGCAATACTCGCCCGATCTGGTCGTTGTGCCCGACTGGAAAAAGGCGGACTATGTCAATGAAATACGATCCCTCGGCATCCCCGTCTATGTTTACCGGACGCCGGCTACTACAGAAAAAACAATGGAAATGATTCATGAACTGGCCGATTTGGTGGGAGAAACGGAAAACGGCAACGCTCTTGCCCGAAAAACAGAAGACCGGATTCAAAACTTACATCGCTTCTTACAAACAATTCTTGAAAAAGATCGTCTTACCGCCGTACTGGCACACCCGAACGGAATCGGCGGCGGCAAAGGCAGCACATTCGATACCCTTTGCAAACATGCGGGGATCATCAACGGATCGGCGGATTACGGATTGACACAAAACGATTATGCCGGACGGGAAGCTTTGCTTTCCATCAATCCGGATATTATTTTTCTCCCTTCTGATGCGTATTCCGAAAAAAACAACCCTGTGAATGCCATGGCGGCCCGGCAAATTTATGAAGACCCTGCTTTCCGTTCTATCAAAGCCGTTCAAAACCGCCAAATTTATATCATTGACGCGCGTTGGTTAATGAGCTACTCTCAATTTATGGTCAATGCGATGGAAGAAATGGCAAAAAACGCTTATGGATATGAACCGTCACCGATGACATAAACGGACGCCCGCCATTTCCTTTTCGTCCCGCCGGCCGATTTGATTCTTAAAAATAAAGGGATAAATACTACCAAACCCGTTGAAAATATGATATTATCTATCCATACGAAATAAATTCACCGTGCGGGTGTAGTTCATTGGTAGAACGCGAGCTTCCCAAGCTTGAGAGGTGGGTTCGATTCCCATCATCCGCTCCAAAAAGTGAAAAGTCCTTACCGGCTGATACGGCAAGGACTTTTTGATTGCACGGTTCATTTTCATTTGTAAACAAAACAATCATGGCATAAATTGAAAAATAAGGATGGAAGAAAAACATAGTGGCAAAGCACATTCTGCCTCTTCCGTCATTCTTGAGCGGTGAATAGAATACAAGCGAAAATAAATATTCAGAATGATAGGTGCGTATCAGCAAAGGATCCGCCATGGGATACCGGGAAAAATGCGTATATAAGATAATAAAACTATAATTTCTTTTTCCTTAGCGTCAGCTTCCCCCGAACTCGGAGGGAAGTGCCAGGCCTGCGAGGCGATAGGGGCATGCTTGCGTATACAGGTCAGGACCGTTAAATCTTGCAACCTTTGCCAGATTCTTCACTCTCCCCCCCCATACTTTTTTATAACGCTATTCCCGACCGCTTTTTACGACCGTTCAAGAATGACAGGCAGGTATTTAATATTGCTCTATAAAACCCATTCCGGCATATCTACTCACACTTATTTTCGTTCTTTCATGTTTACTCACACTTGCCCCTTTCGTCAACCTGTCGGTTGACACTTTCCCCGACAAGCGGGGACAGGGAAGTGCCGAGCCTGCGAGGCGATAGGGGCATGTTGGCGTACACAGGTGAAAATCATTTTTGTGTATTTTATTCGCACGATTTCTATTCTTACGTGTCTGCGCACCCTCGCCCCTTTCGTCGGCTAACGCCGCCACCTTCCCCGTATTCGGTGACGGCTTGCGATTGATATTCTTTTCTTTTGTGGCAACTACCATGTAGTTCCATTCATAAAACGCATTTCACTTCTGCCCCATTGAGAATGACAGGCAAGCATGTAATACCATTCTTGAAGCCCTCTTTTCTATTTTTCACTTTTCTGTTTCTCGTAGGGTTCCATTATTTCATTTTCCCATCAAAAAACCGCTATCCTTGCAGTGAAGGATAACGGCTTTTGTTTGTGGCAACTCTTTCTTTTTACGGGAAGAACGGCCATACGATCGGAATCACGATGATGGATACGATCATGGATACGATAACCAGACCGGATCCGCATTTCACGTAATCCATGAAAGAATATTTCCCCGGTCCCAGAACAAGCGTGTTCGGCGGTGTACCTACAGGGCTGGCAAAGGCACAGGACGATGCAATGAGAATCGCCATGAGTACGGCTCTCGGCGATGCGCCCACTTGTGCCGCCAGTGCAATGCCTACCGGGCAGAGAAGCGCTTTGGATGCTGTATTGCTCATGAACTGGGTGAGTACGACGGCAAGAGCAAAGAGTACAGCCGTAATGAGATAGGGTGACGGATTTCCGCCCATAGCGGCTACGGTGTATTCGGCAATGAGTTTGCCCGCGCCGGAAGTATTCATAGCAGTCGCTACGGGAATCATGCCGGCAAAGAGGAAAATGGTGACCCAGTCGATAGAGTCATAGGCCTGTCTTTCCGTAAGACATCCCGTGACAACACAGAGGAGCGCCCCGATGACGGCGGCAATTTCCAGCGGCACGATGCTTGTCGCCATGGTGATGATAACGCCGAGCATAATAATTCCACAGATGATTTTCTTCGATTTGGAAGTTTCATTGGCTTCAATTTCCTGTTTCACTTCCGATACATCAAAATCAGTTTCTTCCGTTTTCGGAAGCAGGAAACGCCCGAGGAAAAGCATGTAAAGAATGCCTGCCACGGTGATCGGAACGCCAATCCATGCATATTCAAAGAAACCGAATTGAAGATCGCCCATGCCTGCCGCTTTGAGCGCCACGTTGGCAATGATGTTCGGCGGTGTACCGATAAGGGTGCATGTCCCTCCCAGACCTGCCGCAAAAGCCAGGGGCATCATCTGGCGTGATACGGGAAGATGCGCTTCTTTACAAATTCCGATTACGACAGGAATAAGACAAGCCGTCGTTCCTGTATTGGAAAGAAACGCCGACATGGCAGCTGCAATAATCATAATGCCGATCATCAGCTTGATTTCTCCGGTACCGAAAAGTTTAACGACCTGAGAGCCGATGTCCTGGGCAAGACCGGTGTAGAACATCGCCGCGCCGACAATGAACATCCCGCCGAAAAGAACGACCGTCGAATCTGCCAATCCGAGAAATACCTGTTCAATCGGAACAAGTCCGAGAATCCAGCAGGCAATCGCCGCAAATACGGACGTCACTGCCAGCGGTAATTTTTCCGTAACAAATAAGATGGCTACAACAAGCAGAAGACAAAGACACTTCACTGCCGGGTCCATCATAAGCAAAGTTTCCATAGATTCTGTAATCCCCCAATTTCATGAAATAAATGTATGCTGTCAATCAAATAAATATAAGTGCATGAGTTTCCATAGTTCCGAGCTCTCACTCGGACGGATGTATCTCAGGAAGCGTCCGGCCCGGATCTCTTTCTGTATCAATCACTTCTCCGGATATGGCTTTACGCTCTTTAATATCCGGCCGGTAGTAGTTTTTATCCACTTTTTTCAAATATTCGCGGATTCGTTTTTCTTCCTCTTCGTTAGTCCCCAATCTTTCCACCTCCTCTCGTGAAACGGGACAGACACTCAACTGCTTAAAAGATTAACATTTATTCCAATAAATTAAAAATATATTATTAGAATATTTGCATTCATGTATTTCTTTATTATTCCTATTTTTCTGAACCGGTATATCCGAACGGAATGATATTTATTTTCAACTCCGCCAAGAAAGAAATCTCCACAAGAAAAAAGCCCTCTTTCCCAAGAGCGCCTTTTGATGATGTATCGCCGTTTTACTATTTGTTTCTCTACAGAAAATAGGAGGAAATTGCATTCCCCTGCTTACAAAATTTTCTTCTCCAACCTGCCCCTTTCGTCAGCTTCGCTGACACTTTCCCCGACAAGCGGGGACAGCTTACGATTGATCTTCTCTCCTTTTATATCAACTGCCATTAAATTTCATTCGCAAAACGCATTTCACCTCTGCCGTCATTCTTGAGCGGCGGGCAGAATCGGAATGATGATCGGAGAAAAAACATAATCTGACTCTTAGCGAAGAATCCGGCATAGGATATCGGAAAACGCGTATTTATAAATAATAAAAACCATAATTTCTTTTTCCTTAGCCGTTGCTTCCCCCGCATACGGAGGGAAGTGCCGAGCTTGCGAGGCGATAGGGGCATGCGTGCGTACACAGGTTAGAATATTTAAATCTTGCAATCTCTGCCCAGATTCTTCACTCTACCTCGTACTTTTTTATTATTCAGCTTCGCTGACACTTTCCCCGTATTCGGGGACAGCTTAAAGACTTGCATTCTTTTTTATTTCCCATCAAGCAGGAACAGCTTGCGTATATCACCCTTTCTTATATACGACAATCAATAGTTAATATCATTTGCAAAACGCATTTCACTTACCACCGTTCGAGAATGACAGGCAAGCAGTTCACTCCTTTTATAAAAAATGTAATTTCTTTTTTCCTTAGTGTCAGCTTCCCCCGAACTCGGAGGGAAGTGCCGAGCTCTGCGAGGCGATAGGGGCATGCGTGCGTACACAGGTTAGAATATTTAAATCTTGCAATCTCTGCCCAGATTCTTCACTCTACCTCGTACTTTTTTATTATTTTGTATCTGCTCACGCTTGCCCCTTCCGTCAACCTGGCGGTTGACACTTTCCCCGACAAGCGGGGACGGCTTAAAGACTTGCATTCTTTTCTTTCATATATCGGAAAAGCGGTTCGCTTGCTTCCCGTGTCCGGGGACAGCTTTTTTATGTGAGTCATTCCCGGTTTTTCGGTTTTGATTATATAAAACTATAATTTCTTTCTTCCTTAGTATCAACAATCTCCCTTGATGGAAAAGCGCCGGGTTTGCGGAGCGATAGAAATTTATGCATACAAAAAAGGCACGGGCCAGATAATTTTCCGTCCTGTGCCTTTTCTTCCATTTCATTTTCTAAACATTCATTGGTTATTTAAGGAAATTGAAGTTTGTGCAGTGCTGACCCCGTTCCCCATTTTCCGAGAGCCAGAATTCATGGTAGCCTAATGTGCGGAGTTCAATATCTTTATAAACAAAGCCGATGCCTTCTTTAAAAACAATGATCGTTACAAAGCGACCGTTTCCTCTGACGTAGCTTTCAATATCCGCCGGGGTTTCGAATTTAAATTCTCCGTTTGCATCGGTTTTTCCCAAATAAACGCCTCTTTTATTGATATTGACATTAGGAGTGCGTTCTTCATAATCACTGGACACCATGAGCCCTTCTACCAGGTACACATCCGCTCCTTCAATGCTGTTTGAGCCGCCGCTATAATGCACCCATCCGCCGATTCCTTCTTCCGATGATTGGGTCACGGGATCCGCCGCCGGTCCCTGTGCGGTTCCGCGATTTTCTTCCGCCGGTGCTGACGGAGCTGTCACGCCTACCTTATCGAGCACTTTCCCGAGATTAAATCCTGCCTGTCCCGTAAGCGGCATCACTAAAAGTCCTGCCGCGATCAAAGCCATTACACTTTTTTTCATTTGTTTTCCTCCTTTACTTTTGCTTCCCCGTTCATTTTTTATAAATTCCTGTTATATTTCTTCCGAATTCCAACCTTTTGCACTTCCTTCATGACGTACCAATGTCACCGGTCCGCCCTCTTCGGTCTTGGTAAAAGTGAAATAGTGGTCAGCATTCCGCAGCCAGACTACACCCGCTTTTACCGCCGCCGGAATCCCCACATTAATCACACCGTTTTCATCGGACATGCCCCAGGTTTGTACTTTCTTTCCCGATACGATGATAATGCCGTTTTCAATGCGTACTTTCAAATCGCCTTCGGAAACAATGATCGTTGCTTTCGGTAAATCGCATTGGGCTTTGGTATTCATCGTTCCTTTTTGTCTGCGAAGCGCCACTTGGTCACTGCTGAGCAGCGCTCCTGTCGAACGGTCATACCAGAAACCGCCACGATACACCATTCCTTTTTCCGTGTACCCTTCAGGAATATTTTCCCCTTTTTGCTCTTGCTTTCTTTCCGGAGCGGCTGCGGGCTTTTCTTTTTTCTTATTGCCCATAACGCCTACTTGATCCAAGACTTTTCCCAAGCTGAATCCTGCTTCCGCTTCCGCCGCGGCGCCGAAAATGCATAGTACCGCCAAAGCAAGTGAGAGTGCCTGTGTCTTCTTTTTCATCGCTTTCACTCCTTTATTGTAAATTTTCTTTCGAAAATGAACGGGGGTTGCCTATCTGAATTATACCCGTTTTTACCCCCCCTATTATATTAATTTCGCATAGATGTCAGATAACTCATGACTTTTTGTTATAAAAGAAATTTTCAATTTATTTTTCTTTTATTTTCTTTCATTCTATATCCATCATTTCCCTGTTTTTGCGTTTCGCTCACACTTATTTCCATTCTTACGTGTCTGCTCACACTTGCCCCTTTCGTCAGCTTCGCTGACACTTTAGCCAAGGCAAAGCGTCTCACTCACTTTTACAGCGTCGCTTTGCTCCTCGAAAAGTGGTTCGCTTGCTTCCCGATAAGCGGGGACAGCTTGCGATTGATATTCTTTCCATTTCTACTCACTCATTTTTACAGCGTCGCTCCGCTCGAGAATAACAGGCAAGCAGTTAATCCGTTTTATAAAAAACTATAATTTCTTTTTTCCTTAGCCGTTGCTTCCCCCGAACTCGGAGGGAAGTGCCGAGCCTGCGAGGCGATAGGGGCAAGTTGGCGTACACAGGTCAGAATATCATAGAAAAACAAAAAGCACTCCTGCCGTCATTCTTGAGCGGCGGGCAGAACCGAAATGGTAATAAGAGAAGAAAAACATAATCTGACTCTTAGCGAAGAATCCGGCATAGTTTATCAGAAAATGCACTTAACACCCACATTCTTTGCCTGGATTCTTCACTCTTTCCCGTATTTTTATAACACTATTCCCGACCGCATTTTTCCTTCGTTCAAGAATGACAAGCACGTATTTAATGCCGTTCCATATGAAATCTTTTTTCGTTCCTGCTCACACTTACCCCTTTCGGCGGCTCCGCCGCCACTTTCCCCGTGTCCGGGGACAGCTTGCATTCTCTATTTTCTATTTCGCAGCAACTACCATTCAATACCTTTTTCAAAACGCATTTCACCTCTGCTGTCATTTTTCCATTTTTGCTCCCACTTGTTTTTATTTGCCTGTTTCTGCCCACGTTTTCTTTTTCATTCTCTTTTCTCTCCGATGTATTATTTCCTCTTCTTGTAGTAAGATAAAGAAAAGAATCTGCGAAAAAGGGGAATTGTATGAGAAAAACAAAAATCATCTGCACCGTCGGCCCCAGTGAGGACGATTATGAAATCATGCGAATGCTTGCTTTGGATATGGACGTCGCCCGTTTCAATTTTTCTCACGGCACACAGGCTTCCCATAAAGAGAAACTTTCCATGCTCCGTCGTGCCGCTCTTGAGGCAGGGCGTCCTATCGCCGCCATGCTGGATACGAAAGGGCCGGAGATCCGGACCGGGTTTCTGAAAGACCATGCTCCGCTTCTTTTGGAAAAAGAGGATTCTCTGATCCTCACCCCTGCCGAAGAGAATGCGGCGGGAAAGGTGTATATCAATTATCCCGCCATTCTTGAAGATCTGCGAGAGGGGCATCATATTCTCATCGACGACGGGCTGATCGATCTTGTGGTGAAAGAAATACACGGTACGGATATCCGCTGCGAAGTTGTCAGCGGAGGTATTTTGGGGGAACAGAAGGGCGTCAATATCCCGGGCATTCCCATTCGTCTTCCCGCTTTGACGGAAAAAGACAAGGAAGATATTCTCTTTGCCGTTGAAAATGATTTCGATTTTATTGCCGCTTCTTTTGTCCGTGATGCGGATTGTATCAAGGAAATCCGTTCCCTCCTTGGAGAAAAAAAGTCGAAAATCAAAATCATCGCAAAGATAGAATCCCGCGAGGGTGTCAAAAACTTCGAGGATATCGTAGTCGCTGCCGACGGCATTATGATTGCCCGAGGCGATTTGGGGGTGGAAGTGAGCCCTGAAATGCTGCCCCGCCTGCAAAAAGAAATGATCCGTAAATGCAATTACCAGGGAAAAATCGTCATTACCGCCACACAAATGCTGGATTCCATGATCAGAAATCCCCGGCCCACACGGGCGGAAGTGACGGACGTCGCCAATGCCATCGACGACGGCACGGACGCCATTATGCTTTCCGGCGAAACAGCCAACGGAAAATATCCGGTGGAGGCTCTTCAAATGATGGTTTCTATTACGGAATTTACCGAGCAGTTCCACGAGCATGACCTTTTCCGTTATCGGGAAATGGAAGAAAGTTTGTATGACAGCATTTCCAATACGACCTGCCGCGCCACTGTCACCGCCGCCCACGAATTGAAAGCCGCCGCCATCATCACGCCTACCATTTCGGGAAATTCGGCACTGCTTCTCTCGAAATACCGACCCGATGTGGATATCATCGCTCTTTCTCCTTATGAAATTACGATCCGGCAGATGATGCTTTTCTGGGGCGTTCACCCTGTTTTTGCGCCCCGCTACGCATCATCGGATAAAATATTTGAAGAAGCCGTCAAAAAAGTCAAAGAGGCGGGCTATGTGAAAGAAAATGACCTTTGCGTCATCACCGCCGGTATTCTTTCCGGAAAAATGAAAAAGAGAAAAGCCGCCGCTACCAATATGATGCGTATCATGCAAGTCTGATGTAACAACAATTTCATACAAAAATAAAACCGCCCACATAGCATGAGCGGTTTTATTGTGTTTCCGTTTGATTTCTTATGAGCCTTACGCTTTTTTCATTTCTTCCAGTTGTGCAAGGATTTCACGAATCTGTTCTTTCTGGCGCGCCAGTTCTTCGTCCTGCTGTTTGATTCTTTCTTCCTGCTGTGTCAAACGGGTTGCCATCTGCACTTTGGAAAGTCCCGCATAGGTGCTGCCGCTTCCCAGTTTGACGGAAACGCCGGCATTAATCATGTTTCTGGAATCTCCCATCGTCCAGCCCAGGTTCAACATGGTTCTTTCGTTGGGGCGATAGAAGAGTCCCAGTGCTGCGGCATTGGCATTTTTGTAATTGCCGAAACCTGCGGCAATATCCCATTTGTCTTCCGGATCGAAATCTTGCGGGTGAAGGGCGGCAAGAGCGGCTGCGCCTGCGCCGACTTTATTCATTCGGCTGTCCAGTTCGCCCACTCTGTTTCCCATATCATAGACGGTGCTTCCGAGCTTGGTGATTTCTTCCGCATTTTTTCCTACCTGCGTATCCATAGCGGTGAAGTTTTGTCCTGCCGTATTGCCCGCTTTGATATACTTTCCGTCCTGTCCCGGTCTTGTTTCTGCATATACAGTTCCGCCGGTCACGATGCCTTTATCATCTTTGGCCACTTTGCCGTCGGCTGTGACATCGACTTTGTAAGTGACTCCACCGTCTTTCTCCTCTGTCCTCACGGTGGTATGTTCGCCATCTGCCACTTTTACAGCGCCTTTTGCCAAATCTTTAATAACTGTCTTTCCCGCATCGGTGATGTTATCCAAAGAGGTATTCACTTTGCCGTTTACCTGTCCGCCCATATTTTCCAAAGCGGCGGCTACGGTATCTCCGTCAACGAACTTTTTATCTCCTTTGGCAACGGTTCCGCCGCCCAACGCCGCTCTCCATGCGTCTTTGTCCGCGTCTTCCAAATTGCCTGCGTTTTTATCCGCTTTATTTGCCAGATTGCCATCCAAATTCAAACCGCCGATTGCTTTGTTCAGCGTGTCTCCGGTCACAAGTCCCGTATTTCCCGCTTCGTTCTTGCCGTCACCGAGTTTCGTCTGCCATGCGGCAACGTTTTCGTCCGTAAGATTTCCCGCATCGGCGTCCGCTTTGCTTTCCAATCCCTCGGTTACGGAGTTTTTCATCATCTTTACCGCGTCTTTCAGCTGGGATACATTGACAGCGTCAGTATCTTCCCTGCCTGCGGCAACGTTAATAATCTGGCGGGTGATTCCTTTTTCCGCATCTCCCACGGAAACAGCACCCGACCGGGAAATATATTTACCGAAAATCTGTCCGTACCGGGCATTCAGATCATTGTACGTTTTCCACTCTTCTTGGGTAATTGCCCTTTGGGCAATACCTCTTGCCTCGTTTGTCTTTTTATATGCCTCTTTTTTCTCTTCTATAATTTTTTTATTCGCATCGGTCGGTTTTTTTGCATAAGCAATACGGGCATCTATCACTTCTCGCTTTGCCGCTTCGTCCGCATCAACGGCCGCATGCCATGCCTTTTTCTTGTCATAGACTGCCTGATTCGCTTCACGCTCTGCTTTCCATGCCGCATATTCCTGTTCTTTTCCTAAATATTTCGCCACTTCTTCCGAGGTCTGTGCGTCTGCTCCGGGCATATAGCCGATCACTCCGCCGCTGCGGTCGGCAACACTTTCGTAACCGAGTGCTACACCGGCTCCCGCATCTTTCTTCACTATAGCCGCGTGTCCGATTGCTACACCGCCTACGGCATGTCCTTCCGCTGCATTCCCCATCGCAATCACATCAGTGGAAAAAGCTTTAGAACCGAATCCCATAGCAATCGTATCCGTAAAATAGGCGCGAGTGCTTGTTCCGATAGCAACGGATCTCTGTCCCATCGCTTCATTTCCTTGTCCCAGCGCCATGCCGTCATCAACAATGTTGTCTGATCCGGCAGCCAGTTTACCGCTCATACTCATAATGGTATTGTTATAACCGATAGCGGTTCCGTTGCTTGCCCATTCATAACCCTTATCTACACCGTAGGCTTTGTTTCCTGTCCCTACGAGTGTCGTTTCATACCCTTCGTTTCGGTTATCCGCACCGATGGAAACGCCGTTTCTTTTTGTGGCTGTCGAATTTTCTCCGATAACCATTGCATGCTCTCCCGTGGCAGCTTTATTGTCGTAATTCGATCCTGCCGCCGTGTCGGTTCCGTTTATCGACACATAGTGGGATGCTTTCTTTTCTTTTTCCAGCCGCTCCAAAACGGCGGTGACAATCTGGTTCTGTTCATCCGGCGTAATCGCCGCCTGTGCAGACACGCCGCCCATAGCAATCAGTGCCGCTAAAATCAGACCTGCCTTCTTTTTCTTCATCATTTTCCTCCTTACGTTGCCTGACGCAACCACATAAAAAATCATCGTAAATATACCGTGCAGGAAAATTCATTTCCTGCACTTCCTTTTTGCCTTCTTGATGAAAACAGAGCCGGAAACATGCCGACCCCCGCAAAAAGATTTACTTATTATCAGTTTAGTACCCCCCCATATTTTTGTCAACTTTTCCGATAAACAAAGGGAATTTAGCCAATTAAAGAAACCCAGGCTCTCGTATTCCGTGGAAGAACAAAAAAGCAGACCGGACGGGAAATGTCTCCTGCCCAGTGAAGGGCATTTATAAAAATAAATAACATGCTATGAAAATATTCTATATATAAAAGATAAAATATATTTTCTTTTTCCTTTTGTACTCATACTTACCCCTTTCGTCAACCTAATGGTTGACACTTTCCCCGACAAGAGGGGACAGCTTATATTCTTTATTCTTTCCTTTCGTGATAGCCATCATTCAATACTACTTGCAAAACGCACTTCTCCTCTGCCGTCATTCTTGAGCGGCGGATAGAATCGGAATGATGATAGAAGAAAAACATAATTTGACTCTTAGCGAAGAATCTGGCAAGGGATATCGTCAAAAGCGTATTTAATAACTGTATCCTATGCCAGATTCTTCACTTCGTTCAAGAATGACAGGCAGGTATTTAATACGGTTCTGTAAAAATATTTCTTTTGTTTCTGCTCCAACTTACCCCTTTCGTCAACCTAATGGTTGACACTTTCCCCGACAAGCGGGGACAGCTTATATTCTTTATTCTTTCCTTTCGTGACAGCCATCATTCAATACTACTTGCAAAACGCACTTCTCCTCTGCCGTCATTCTTGAGCGATGTCAAGCATACATAAAGATATCAGACATTAAAAACAGATTGTTATGAGTAGCGAAGAATCCGGCATAGGGTATCGGAAAACGCGTATTTAACACCCGTATTCTTTGCCCAGATTCTTCACTCTACCTCGTACTTTTCTATTATTGTATTCCCGACCGCTTTTTCCGACCGTTCAAGAATGACAGGCAGGTATTTAATACGGTTCTGTAAAAATATTTTTTCATGCATCAAAAAAGACCTCCCGAGAGAGGTCTTTTCGATGATTCAAATTTTGAATTAGAACTTGTAGTTCACAGATACTGTCCAAGCGTCTTCTGCATCAGCAAAACCTTCTGCATCTACATCAAACGCATACTCACCATGGAGATACAGGTTCTTGTCAAGAGCTACATCTGCCAAAGCATTCCAGTATGTAACGTTGCTGGCACCTCTCTTGGTAAGATTTTTGAGAACG
>QWCK01004147.1_pt1 | contig 14687 bp, 12 predicted proteins | sample 1972571 | NCBI WGS metagenome assembly QWCK01 (sample SAMN09866710, study PRJNA288562) | Human gut metagenome isolate term2_stool, whole genome shotgun sequencing... | isolation source: gut | host: Homo sapiens | place: USA: California
ATTAATAAGCCGCTCCGATATATAAGCCGTTCATATATTACACAGCCGGCAGATATTAATGCATTGAAGAGAGGCTATGAGGGGAATGAACAGATGAGTGAACAGGTGGAAAAGCTGGCATCTGATATTAACATGATAAGAAATATGTCTCCATTTGCAGCTGTTAATTATATAAGAAAGGGTATTGGCTACGATGAATATATAAGAAATTATATATATGAACATAAGGCTGATAAGGAAGAATTATATAATGTGCTTGATGAACTGGCACACAGGGCGTCGCGGTATATGAGCCTCTCACAATGGCTTGATGGTATTACAGAATACCTTAAGCAGTGTGATACTCAGCGTAGGAACAACACGGTGGAAGGTGTGCATATGCTTACAATGCATGGCTCTAAAGGGCTTGAATATAAGATTGTGATGGTGATGGATGTATGTGAGGGGATAATACCGTATAATAAGGCAGTTCTTGATGAGCAGATAGAAGAGGAAAGAAGACTTTTTTATGTTGCAATGACAAGGGCAAAAGAAAAGTTGTATCTTCTGTACCCCAAGCAGAGGTACAACAAAGATACAACCCGTTCACGCTTTATAGAAGAACTTCTTACTGCTCGTTATCCTCTTCTTCGTACAGATCTTCATACTCCATAGCATCTAATTCTTCGTCAAATGCTTCAGATACAAGCTCATATTCTTCATCAGATTCAATATTCTCAAGTATAGGTTCGTTGTCGCCTTCAACCTTGTATCTGTAAAGATATACCTCATCGTTGTCTGCAGCTTCACCCTCAAGTGGAAGAAGTGCGATATAGTCGTTATCTCCAGCAGGGAATATGCGTATTATTGCACATTCACATTCTGTGTTATCGTCAAGCATAAGAGTTACTGTGTTATATTCCTGATTATTATTCTCCATAATGTCTCCGTTCTGCCAGTAATGGCTTTAGTATTTTCTCTACTCTAACAAATATTATGTATAAAAGCAATGAAAATAAAGAAAAAACACTTGTCATTTTATTATGTAAGGTGTATATTATGTATAAGTTAATAATTTAAGTCAAAGGGGACGATTTTAGCAACAACGCTAGGATTGTCCCCTTTTTGGTTAAATTAATAGCATTTACAACGAATATTATAATCTGGAGGTTCACGCCATGGATAAAATCGATAAGAAGATAATTACATTATTACAGCAGAATGCAAGAATGCCATTAAAGGCACTCGCCGAGAATGTTTTCCTTTCATCACCGGCTGTTTCAGCAAGAATTGAGAGACTTGAGAAGGAAGAGATTATTGAAGGATATGAAGTTAAGATTAATCAGTTAAAGCTGGGATATCATATAACAGCATTTATTAATCTTGAAGTTGCTCCTGTGCAGAAACCGGATTTCTATCCATTTATCAAGTCATGCCCTAATGTTGTTGAATGTAACTGTGTAACAGGCAATTATTCAATGCTATTAAAAGTTATGTTCCCAAGTACCATGGAACTTGATACATTTATCGGCCAGCTTCAGAAGTTCGGAAGAACAAGTACACAGATTGTGTTCTCAACACCTGTTGCTCCAAGAGGTATTGATGTTAATCAGGAGATGCCTACAGATAATTAAATTCATCAAAAGTTCATAATTATTTAACCTATTAACACTGTCAGACACTTGCTGTTCTGGCAGTGTTTTTGTTATAATTATCTGAGTTTAAATTTCGTGTTACGAGGAGGTATTATGAGTAAGGCTTCAGATATATTAGATAATGTAAGTAAGGTGATTGTGGGTAAGAGAAATGTTTCAGAACTTGTTCTGACAAGTATTATTGCTGGTGGACATGTTCTTCTTGAAGATGTTCCGGGTACAGGTAAAACTATGATGGCGAAAGCATTTGCAAAGAGCATTGATGGACAATTTTCAAGAATTCAGTTTACACCAGATCTGCTTCCTTCAGATATTACAGGTGTGCATGTGTTTAACCAGAAAGAGGGGGAATTCGTATTCAGAAGAGGTCCGGTATTCGCTAATGTTATTCTTGCAGATGAGATTAACAGGGCAACACCTAGAACACAGTCAGCATTGCTTGAATGTATGGAGGAACATCAGGTTACTGTGGATGGTGAATATTCTAAGTTAGAAGAACCATTTGTTGTAATTGCAACACAGAATCCTATTGAGACAGCAGGGACTTATCAGCTTCCTGAGGCACAGCTTGACAGATTCCTTATGAAGATTAACATGGGTTATCCAGAGAAAGATGATGAGGTACTTATTCTTAACAGATTCTTAAAAGAAGATCCTTCTAAAGAACTTTCAACAGTTGCAACATGTGAAGATACTGTTGCAATGAAAGAAGATGCGAAAAATGTATATGTTCACCCGGTGCTTATTGATTATATTGTTGAACTGGCAAGGATGACAAGACAGCAGGATAATGTATCAATCGGTGTAAGCCCGAGAGGAACTCTTGGTATGCTAAATGCGGCGAGAGCATATGCGTATGTTGCAGGCAGAGATTATGTTGTACCAGAGGACATCAAGATACTTGCACCTGTAGTATGGGCACACAGAATTGTGTTACAGACAGGTTACATGAATATGGATAATAAAGAACAGATTATAGAACATGTTGTTAATAACACAGCAGTTCCTACTGAAGATTGGAAAAGATAATGAATGTATTATTGATGCTTATTGGTGTACTTATAGTATATCTGGCAATTAAGCTTGTATTTCGTTATAACTGGAATAAGGGGCTGGGTGTCGCTCTTGAATTTGAGAAAAAGCATGTTGTAAATGGCGAAACAGTTAATGTTGTTGAGGTTATATCCAACGAAAAACGTCTGCCGCTGCCATGTGTGAATCTTAAGTTTCAGGTGGACAGGGAACTTGAATTTCCTGGAACAGATACTAATTCAAGTGTGTCGGACCTTACATACCGCAATGATGTGTTCTCATTTCTGGCTAATCAGAGAATTACAAGAAGAATTCCTGTTAAATGCAATCACAGAGGTGTGTTCAAAATATCAGGCGTACAGCTTACATTTGCCGGACCATTTATGAATGAGATTAATGTTCTCAAAGTGGGTAGTACCTGTGAGATAACAGTTTATCCTAAGACTGTGGATAGTAAGAGATTCAGCTTTATAAGAAGCAGAATATCAGGAGAAGCAGAACGTAAGAAATATATGCTTGAAGATCCATTTGTGTTCAGAGGAATAAGAGATTATACAAGCAACGACAGCCTAAAGAATGTGAACTGGAAGGCAACAGCGAGAACAGGTAATCTGTGTGTTAATGAATATAATGAGTCAGTCAGCCGTAATGTATGTATTCTTCTTAATCTTGAGGATGATGGAATGCTTACATATGATTCGGTTAATGAAGAAGCAATAAGTCTTGCAGCTTCTGTGGCGGAAGAATTCATCAGACAGGGAATTAATGTCTCTCTTATTAGTAATGCATGTGATGTTGACACAAAGGAAGCAGTTGGTATAAGAGAAGGAGCAGGAGTTGGACATCTTGGAAGTATTAATACTGTACTTGCAAGAATGGATTTAAAGCTTGAAAAAGAAGAGTTTGCAGCGCTTATTAACAGAACATTTATAGAAAATGTTTCTGTCCAGAGTAGTGACAACAGTGTATATGTTGTTATATCAGCGAGCAGAAGAAAGAAGCTGCAGCAGACTATGCAGAAGTTTGAGAAAAAGTATGGACAGGTTATATGGATTGTTCCATATATGACTGGTGGAGAATACAGCCTTGATTATTGTGGTATCAGACCAGAGGGCTGGGAAGTGAAATAAGTTTATCAGGAGATAACATATGAATGAGTCGGGACAAGTTTATAATTATAATAAACTGAGAACAATAAGAACATTGACAGATATAATAAGCCAGTGTATTGTAGCGTTCGCATTTTCTGCATTTGTTATATTGGGACTTACGAATAAATCTGACAGTTATATTATTGCAACACTGCTTATGGCAGTTCCGGTTATTATAACTTATGCGGCAAGAAAGAATATACATAAGAATTTTCTATTTATGCTGATTCATGCTGCTTTGCTTATAACAGCCATTATAATTGGTAATGGAGATGCAGAGTCTACAGCATATTTTGTAAGCGTACTTGCTGTGTGTATAAGGTCTGTAAGCATAAGAGTGGCTAATGCAAGAAAAACTGAATATATGAATGAACCGCTTTATGGGAATCAGTTTGCTGATGTGACTCAGGAAGACAAGAAAGCTGCCTTGCAGGCAGGAGAGAGAATGTCACCTTTGTATTGTCTGGTTATGGTTGCAGGAAGTCTTTATGGCGGTTCAGCAGGCAACAGACTGCTTGTTAACTATGAAACAGTATTATTTGTGCTGTTTGTTCTGCTTGCTTTTCTTGCTAACCAGTTAAAAGAGCTTAATTCTCTGTTTATAAGTAATGCTGGCAAATCAGAATTTCCTGCTGAGAGAATTACAGGAATTAACATGATAATGGTCATGGTTGTGTCAGGACTTATGATTCTTGGCATGGTTCTGTTCTATAGTGGGGATTATGGCAATATATTTACACTGATTGGTTCAGGTTTTGTAGCAGTTGTAAGGATAGTGATGAAGCTGTTCTTAAGACTTATAAGAGAGAAAGAAGAAGTCTCTACGATGCCCGAAGATTCCGTGAATCCAGTCACTGATGATGATGTGGTAAATGGAGATAACGACCTTGCATTTACTGATAATCCTGTTATGAGTGCATTATTTACAGCATTTGCAATAGTTCTTGTAATTGCACTTGTTGTATTTATTGTCTATATGATTATCAGATATGCCAAGAATTTCAAAAAGTCACAGGATAATAATGGTGATGAGATTGAATTCATTGGCAATGACAGAAGAACAGAAGCAAGGATAAAGAGACGTCAGAGAGCAGAAGAAGCTAAGAATATGCCTGTTAATATGCAGTACAGGAAGGCATTCAGAAAAGCAACAATAAAATCATCAAAGGCAGCCAGGGATTCGGATGGTAAATCACTTGAGAATATGCAGCCACAGGATATAACAATAAACAGAATAACTGACGATGCTGATGCTGCAGACAGAATTACAGCAAGTTATGAGAAAGCAAGATATTCTGATAAGAATATTTCCAAAGAAGAACTTGAATTTATGCTTGACTTTATAAAAAATGACAAGTATAATAAGCGTACATAATAAGTAAATGCTGTGAAGAGGACTATTAGATAGGAACCAGAGTCAGAGAACTGCCGGGTGGTGCGAGGCAGTCGAAGGAACTTATTGAACTCGCCTTGGAGCTGCTACCTGAAATCATTATGAGAAGTAGGAGTAGCCGGAAGCCAACCGTTATAGTGGACAGAATATAATGCAGCACATTTGTTGTACGTATTCAGTGAGTGCATAGCATAGCTATGAAGAAGAGTGGTAACGCGTGAGATTTATCTTTCGTCTCTTTGGGTGGAATTGCCCATGGACGAAAGATTTTTTTATGCTTATCTTTAAGGAAGCCTTTACTTATTAACAATACATATTTATATTTTCAGGAGGTTTTAGGAATGTTTGATTACAGACAGTATGAAAGAGGCTATTTTATGCCACCAGTTAAGTGCAATGACTGGGTTAACAAGGAGTATGTTGATAAGGCACCAATCTGGTGTTCGGTTGATTTAAGAGATGGTAACCAGGCTCTTGTTGAACCTATGAGTCTTGATGAAAAGCTTGAATTCTTCCAGATGTTAGTTGAAGTTGGATTTAAAGAAATTGAAATTGGTTTCCCTGCAGCTTCTGAGACAGAATATGAGTTCTGCCGTACACTTATTGAGAAGAATATGATTCCTGATGATGTTACAATCCAGGTTCTTACCCAGGCAAGACCACATATTATTAAGAAGACATTTGAAGCCGTAAAGGGTGCTCCGAGAGCAATAGTTCATGTATACAATTCTACTTCATTAGCACAGAGAGAACAGGTATTCAAGAAGTCTAAGGAAGAAGTTAAGCAGATTGCTATTGAAGGTGCTAAGTTATTAAAGGAACTTGCTGAAGCTGATGGAGGAAACTTCCTTTTTGAATACAGTCCAGAGAGCTTTACAGGAACAGAACCAGAGTATGCACTTGATGTATGCAACGCTGTTGTTGATATCTGGCAGCCAACACCTGATAAGAAATGTATCATCAATCTTCCTGCTACAGTTGAGATGTCACTTCCACATGTATTTGCAAGCCAGATTGAATATATGTCTAAGTACATGCACAACAGAGAGAATGTTATTATTTCTCTTCATCCACATAATGACCGTTCGACAGGTGTTGCTGATGCAGAGTTAGGACTTCTTGCAGGAGCAGACAGAATTGAGGGAACACTTTTTGGTAATGGTGAGAGAACAGGTAATGTAGATATTATTACACTTGCGATGAATATGTATATGCAGGGTGTTAATCCTGAACTCAATCTTTCTGATATGCCACATCTTGCAGAAGTATTTGAAAGACTTACACAGATGAAGATTGATGACCGTCATCCATGGTGCGGTAAGCTTGTATTTGCAGCTTTCTCAGGTTCACATCAGGATGCTATATCTAAGGGAATGCATTACAGAATAGAAAATGATCCTAATAAATGGACAGTTCCATATCTTCCAATTAATCCGGAAGATGTAGGACGTACATATGATTCAGATGTTATAAGAATTAACAGCCAGTCTGGTAAGGGTGGTGTTGCTTATGTTCTTGAACATAACTATGGAATGATTGTTCCTAAGGCTATGAGAGAAGATCTGGGTTATGCTGTTAAAGATGTATCGGATGTTAATCATAAGGAGCTTTCAGCAGATGAAGTTCTTGAAATATTTGAGAAGAGATATAAGAAATATACACCAGTATTCAAGATTTCTGAAGTGCATTTCAAGCAGATTAATGGAATCCAGACTGTTGTGACTATTGATGAGAATGGTAAGAAATGCAATGTTGAAGATGGCGGTAATGGTCGTCTTGATGCTGTAAGTAATGCTCTTGCCAGTCACTTTGGAAAGCCTTGTGATATCTTCTGTTATGAAGAACATTCATTAAAGAAGGGCTCTGATTCTAGTGCCATTGCATATGTTGGTATTACAGGAGAGGATGGCAAGAATTACTTTGGTATTGGTATTGACCATGATATCATCAGAGCTTCTATTGATGCGTTAGAGTCAGCTATGAACAGAAGCCTTGAAGCATAATATTTAAATTGAATAATGTGTAATATAACCCATGTCCGGAACGTATACTAGAATGATACTGATTCAGGATATGGGTTGTTTTATTAATGTAGAATAAAAAACCCCCAAAAAGGGGGAAGCAGTACTTTGGTACTAATGCTATTATACGCTGAGAGAGGGAAATATAGTTAAGGGGAAACTATTGGTTCAGACATTTTTGGAGGGATAGTAATGCTTTTTAGAAAACGATTAAGTGGTTTGAATGCAAAGATTAAGAAAACTGCAGTTGGCGTTCTTTTGGTTGCAATAGTTGCAGGTTCTGTGTTTGCTGGTACGTCTTTAAGAGCTGGCGCATATTCAAAAACACAGGATGTCCTTAATGAATTATTAGGAGCAGCAAAACCTTACGGTGTAGTTGCTGAAGAATTTAAGAATGGTAATCACAATCAGACATGTTTCGCGACTAACAAGCTTGTAATAACAGATCAGTGGATGAGTGCATGGCTTGATATGAGCGTTGGAACAACATATATCAAGAGTTTTGATAATTCTGGTTCATCAGAGGTTAATGTGGATAGGAATGCATTTAATAATCTTGTGCTTGGAACTGATTATGATTATGAACCCAGAGAGAATAAATATTATATTAAAGATGCTGACGGAAAAAGAACAGGTGCTGTTATTAATGTTGCTAACTGCAAGGATACAATCAATGTTTATTATGCAGAGGATTATATGGATGTAACTGCAGCACTTGATAATGTATACGATAATTTCAAGGCGTATGCAGATACACCAGATTCGGAGGCTGATATAGTTATTGGTGCTTATGATGATAGAAAGATTGATCTTGCTTCATTTAAGAATAAGCAGATTGTAGTGGTAAATATGTATGCTAATAATTATATTGACTGGCAGGGAAAAGAAGTTTCATCTTATTATGGAGAAGGACAGCTCAACATAACAAATAAAGCACAGGGACAGTTTGTTATCATTAATCTGCTTGGCGGTGATGGTGATGCAGACATTAAAAGATTCAGCATTAATGGAAAGAATACAGGCGGATTAACAGATGTTGATGTATCAGACACGGTTATTTTCAATGCTGTTAATGTAACTGGTAATATTAATATAGGTGAGGTATGTGGTATAGTTGTTGCACCAAAAGCAGATATTACCTTAACATCTACATGTAATGGAAGAGCAATTTCTAAGTCATTTGTTAATGTCAATGGACAAATGCATTTTATATCAGATAATCAACAGCAGGAGACGACACAAAAGGAAACAACATCTGTAGCACAGTCTTCATCAGAAACAACAAAGTCAGAAGAGACAACAACTGCACAGGAAGTAACAAAGTCAAACGAGACAACAACTGCACAGGAAACAACAAAGTCAAACGAGACAACAACTGCACAGGAAACAACAAAGTCAAACGAGACAACAACTGCACAGGAGACAACAAAGTCGAATGAGACAACAAAGTCGAATGAGACAACAACTGCGCAGGAGACAACAAAATCAAACGAGACAACAGTTGCACAGGAGACAACAAAGTCAAACGAGACAACAGTTGCACAGGAGACAACAAAGTCGAATGAGACAACAGTTGATGCTGGTAAGGAAACTAAGCCGACAAAACCAGAATCAAACGAAACAACAGCTGTTAATGAGACAACAAAGTCAAATGAAACAACAGTAGATTCTAATAAACAGACAAAAGAACATACAACTTCATCAACCCAGGTCACAAAGAAGACTGGTGAAGTTGCAGGAGATGAAGAATTAGTTACAGGAAAAGAAGATGAGACTGTTGATGGCTCAAGAGTCAGAAAGACTGGTGAAGTTGCGGCTGATGAAGAGGTTGTAAAGACTGGTGACAATAATCATGTATGGGTATATATTGTGATTCTTGTAGCAGCAGCTGTTATTTCTGGAACTGTTATTGTGATAAGCAAAAAGAGCAATAAAAGCAATAAAAGATAATAAATGTTAATGATATCAGAGAGGCACAGCAGTAATGTTGTGCCTTTTTTATTGGGGGTGGTATTGAAGCGCTCTGCTTTTTTATGCTATAATGCAATATGTATGAGTCGAAGTAGGCTTTGAACACAAAATACAGTGAAGAACAAGGAGATGGAAGTTTTATGAAACATTTGATACTTGCATCGGGTTCACCAAGACGAAGAGAATTAATGAGTCAGGCAGGACTTGATTTTACTGTTGTTACAAGTGATGCAGATGAGAATATTAGAGAGATGGAGCCTGAAGATTATGTAAGAGAATTATCTTCTATTAAGGCACAGTCTGTATTAGAGCAATATGCATATAAAGATGATTCTGTAATCGTTATAGGTTCAGATACTATTGTTTACCATAAAGGAGAGATTCTTACAAAGCCTAAGGATGAAGAGGATGCATTCAGAATTCTTAAGTCTTTAGAAGGTCAGATACATCAGGTGTATACAGGTGTAACTATATGCAGCGCACATAAGAATGTAAGTTTTTATGAAAAGACTGATGTGTGGGTATATGATATGACTGATGAGGAAATCAGGGATTACATAAGCACAGGAGAGCCTATGGATAAGGCTGGTGCATATGGTATTCAGGGAAAATTCGCAGCATACATTAAGGGTATTGAAGGCGACTATAATAACGTTGTCGGTCTGCCTGTTGCAAGACTTGTACATGAGCTTAAAACATTTTAAGGAGAAAATATATGGTTAAATTCGTAGCAAGTGACATTGATGGGACATTGCTTCTTAACGGAGCACAGAGCGTCGACGAATCTGCTATACAGTACATCAATAAACTTGTTGACAAAGGTGTTATATTTGCACCGGCTAGTGGCAGGCAGATAACGAGTCTTAAGAGACTTTTTGGGGCTGTCAGTGATAAGCTTGCATATATTGCAGAGAATGGTGCACTTGTGGAATACAAGGGTGAAACTATTGGAAAGACTGCGATGGATAGGAAGCTTGCGTTAGAGATAATTGAGGATGTAATTGAACAGCCTAATTGTGAGGTGCTTGTATCAGGAGAACATACGGCATATATTAAGCCTAAGTCTCAAGAATATTATTACAGGATGACCAAGGTGGTCAATTATCATACTACATTAGTTGATAAGTTCACAGACATTGACGAGGATATATTAAAGATAGCTGTGTGTGATATGACAGGAATTAAGAACTCTAAAGAACATTTTATTAACAAATGGAGTGATAATGCTTCAGTACTTGTATCGGGAGAACTTTACTTAGACCTTATGGACACTAATGTTAATAAAGGTAGAGGAATTGAACAGATACAGAAATATTTCAGCTTAAAACCCGAAGAATGTATGGCATTTGGTGACAACTATAATGATATTGCAATGCTAGACAGGGTGTATTACTCATATGTTATGGAGAAAGCTGTAGATGATGTTAAGAAACACGGACGTTTCATAACAGGATGGGTAGAAGGAACATTAAGAGAGCAATTTAAAGAGATAAGATAAGGAGATTTAAGTTATGGATAAACATATTGATGAGTGTGCGAAGGTGTTTTTAAGAGATCAGAAACAGCTTTTTGATGAACCTGTTGCATATGATTTAGAGGAGGCTAAGGAATTCTTAGAGGATTGTATGGCGGTGTATTGTAAAGATATTAAAGAATTAAGAGAAGTGATGGATGATGAGGGAATGGACGTATCTGACTTAAGCAATGATGAGCTTCTTGAGCAGTTAGAAGTGTTCAGGCTTGATAATGGCGGATATTTCTTCGTGGAAGGATAGTACAGATGCGTATAACTGTTGTATGTGTAGGTAAGATTAAGGAAAAGTTTTATACCCAGGCAGTTGAAGAATATTCCAAGAGACTTTCAAGATACTGCAAGCTTGATATTGTTGAACTACCTGATGAGAAAACACCGGATAATGCAAGTGATATAGTCAATGAACAGATTAAGAATAAGGAAGGGGAGAGAATCCTTTCAGCAATTAAAGATGATGCTTATGTATGTGCACTTGCAATAGAAGGGAAAATGCTTGATTCTGTCGAACTATCAGAAAAGATTGACAGACTTGGAATAGACGGAACAAGTAACATAACATTTGTAATAGGAGGCTCTTTGGGACTTGCAGATGCAGTACTTAAGAGAGCTGATTATAAGCTGAGTTTTTCAAGGATGACATTTCCGCACCAGCTTATGAGAGTTATTCTTTTGGAACAGATATACAGGGCTTACAGGATTATGAAGAATGAGCCATATCACAAATAATTAAAGAGGATAGAATATGAAAAGAAGAAAGAAACCATTTATTATATTAGCAGTTATTCTTGTTGTAGTTCTGTTAGTTGCAGGATATATTAAGTTCTTTAATGGACGTCTGATATATTTCACAACAGGAATGAAGAGCGGTGAGCTTATTAAAACAGCAGGACAGAAGACAACTTATACATGCGAGGCAGATATTCTCATGTCTGATGTGAAGAAGGAATATGAGGAAATGTTTGGCAGTAATATATGGAGAGAGAAAATTGGTGATGCTGATTTTGAAAGCTATATTAAGGACCAGATTAAGAGTAAGTTAATGCGCGTCAAGGCTATGAATGTTAAGGCTAAGGAACGCGGTGTTGTGCTTGGAAGAGAAGAAAAAGATTCTGTGGGTAAGGCTGTTGATGCATTTTACAATGAATTAACAGAATCGCAGATAAGCAGTACAGGAATAACTAAGGATAAACTGAATACAATGTTTACTGAATTTGCAATAGCACAGAAACTCTACGATGACCTTACTTCCAGCATGGATATTGAAGTAAGCGCAGATGAGGCAAGAGTTATTGATATCCAATATATTGTATCAGATTCAGAGGAAGATATTAATAAAGCATATAATCTTGTGAATTCAGGAAGTTCATTCTTTGCTGTTGCCAAGGAATACAATGCGGATGGCGAATATGAGTACGAACTGAAACGTAGCGAGATGGATGCAGCATTTGAAAAAGCAGCATTCAATCTGTCTACTGGTGAGATGAGCAGTATAGTTGAGTCAGCAGGCAGATATTACATTATAAGATGTACATCGGATAATGATAAGGCTAAGACAGAGGTTAATAAGTCTGCAATTCTTGAAAAGAGAAAGTTAGAGCAGTTTAATGCTGATTTTGAGAAATATGAATCTAGTATATATATGGAATTTAATAATAGCGAATGGAAGAAATTAAGTATTCAGGATGCGTATACGTTGGGAAGCAGCTTTGAGGATACTTTCAATGCATATTTTGGAAAGTAAAGAGGAGAGTAATTAATAATGGCAGCTAATAAATATGATGCTAACAGTATATCTATACTGGAGGGCCTTGAAGCGGTAAGAATGAGACCTGGTATGTATATTGGAAGTGTCGGAACAAAAGGTCTTAATCATCTTATATATGAGATTGCGGATAATTCAGTGGATGAACATCTTGTGGGTTTTTGTACACAGATAAATGTAACTCTTAATGATGATGGAACAGCAACTATCAAGGATAATGGACGAGGTATTCCTATCGGAATCCATCCTAAAGCCGGAATACCTGCGGTTGAGGTTGTATTTACAGTACTTCATGCAGGCGGCAAGTTCGGAGATGGCGGATATAAGATATCTGGAGGACTTCACGGCGTTGGTGCATCTGTAGTTAATGCACTTTCTGTATGGCTTGAGGTCGAGATAAGAGTTGATGGTGGTGTGTACAAGCAAAGATACGAGCGTGGAAAAGCAACAGCGCCGCTTGAAAAGATTGGTACATGCAGAAAAAATGATACTGGTACAACTGTTACATTTCTTCCTGATGGAGAAATATTTGAAAAGACAAGATTCAAAGCAGACGCGATAAAGAGCAGGCTTCATGAGACTGCATATCTTAATCCGGGGCTTACAATTGAGTTTGAAGATAAGAGAAAGGGCAGCGAGGATAAGGAAACTTTCCACGAGCCTGACGGACTTAAGGCATATATCAAAGACCTTAACAATGGCAAAGAGACAGTATGCGATATCGTCTACTTTAAGAAGAAGCAGGAAGATATTGAGGTTGAAGTAGCATTTCAGTTTGTTAATGAATTTGAGGAAAATATTCTTGGCTTCTGTAATAATATATACACTCAGGAGGGTGGAACGCATATTACAGGCTTTAAGACCAAATTTACAATGATTATCAACCAGTATGCGAGAGAACTTGGCATCTTAAAGGATAAGGATGCGAATTTTACAGGTCTTGATGTAAGAAATGGTATGACTGCAGTTGTTGCAGTTAAGCACCCTGCACCAAGATTTGAGGGACAGACCAAGACCAAGCTTGATAATCCGGATGCTGGTACAGTTGTTGCAAATGTAACAGGAGACGAGGTACAGCTTTATTTCGACAGACATTTGGACGACCTTAACGCTGTAATTGCATGTGCTGAAAAATCTGCGAAGATACGAAAAGCAGAAGAAAAGGCTAAGACAAATATGCTTACAAAGCAGAAGTTCTCTATAGACAGCAACGGAAAGCTTGCCAACTGTGAGAGCAAGAATCCGGAGGAATGTGAGGTGTTCATTGTTGAGGGAGATTCAGCTGGAGGTTCAGCAAAGACTGCAAGAAACAGAAGAACTCAGGCAATTCTTCCAATCAGAGGTAAGATTCTTAATGTTGAAAAGGCAAGTATAGATAAGGTACTTGCCAATGCCGAGATTAAGACAATGATTAATTCATTCAACTGTGGATTCTTAGAGGGCTACGGTAATGACTTTGATATTAGCAGATTAAGATATAATAAGATTATTATCATGACTGATGCCGATGTGGATGGAGCACATATTGATACATTGCTTCTTACATTTTTCTACAGATTCATGCCTGAGCTTATTAATCAGGGACATGTATATATTGCTACACCACCTCTTTACAAGGTTGTTCCTAAGAAGGGCGAGGGTGAATATCTATATGATGACAAGGCACTTGAGGATTACAGAAAGAAGCATACGTCAGGAACATTTACACTTCAGAGATACAAAGGTCTTGGAGAGATGGATCCTGACCAGCTATGGGAGACAACTCTTAATCCTGAAACAAGAATTTTAAAGCAGGTTGAGATTGAGGACGCAAGGCTTGCAACTGAGGTTACAGCAATGCTTATGGGTACAGATGTACCACCTAGAAGAGAATTTATATATACGCATGCTAATGAAGCTGAGATTGATGCGTAAAAGCTAAAGGAGTAGAAAATGGCTGAGAAGATTATAAGGACTGAATATTCTGAGGTTATGCAGAAGTCCTATATAGATTATTCCATGAGCGTTATTACAGCAAGAGCACTTCCTGATGTAAGGGACGGTTTAAAGCCGGTACAGAGAAGAGTGCTGTATGCCATGGACCAGTTGGGGCTTAATTACGACAAGCCTCACAGAAAGTCTGCACGTATCGTTGGTGATACAATGGGTAAATACCATCCACATGGTGACAGTTCAATATATGAGACACT
>QWCK01008536.1_pt1 | contig 14684 bp, 10 predicted proteins | sample 1972571 | NCBI WGS metagenome assembly QWCK01 (sample SAMN09866710, study PRJNA288562) | Human gut metagenome isolate term2_stool, whole genome shotgun sequencing... | isolation source: gut | host: Homo sapiens | place: USA: California
AGATAGAGAAGGAACATTTGAACCACAATCATTAAAGAAATATGAAAAAGACATATCAAACATAGAAAATCAAATAATATCAATGTATGGCAAAGGAATACCCTCGCCTAATAATATCATCAACTCATTTCATTCGTTGGATATTATTGGCTGGGGCAGACCCTGACAACAAGAGACATATCATATCACATCAAAGATATTTATGGTTTTGGCATATCAGAAACAATGGTAAGTAAAATAACAAAAAAATACTACCAAACGTAGAAGAATGGCAAAATAGACCAATAGAAAAAATCTATCCAATGGTCTTTTTAGACGCTATACACTACCACGTAAGAGAAAGCAATATAGTAGTCAAAAAATCAGTCTACATTGACCTAGGCTACAACCTAGAAGGATTTAAAGAAATACTAGGACTATGGGTTGGAGAAAACGAATCAAGCAAATACTGGCTTTAGTATTAAATGATCTAAAAGAAAGAGGACTAGAAGCACAAAGCAGAAAATACGCCTACGAAATCAAAAAATACCAAGAGATAAAAGAACTTTAGAAAATATGAGAGAGGGGATTGCCCCTCTTTTTTTGTGTTGATTTTGGGGGGATAAGTCATCCTGAGGAGTGAGCGATAGCGAATGACGTGAGGATCTCCAGTATGTACTTCGGGTTCATATATACTGCGGAGTATGTACTATAGATTCCTCGTCGAAACCTTGTGGTTTCTCTGTCGGAATGACAAAGTTGGGGGTATGTTCTCTCAAATAGTCATCCTGAGGAGCGAAGCGACGTGAGGATCTCCAGTAGGTTCTTCGGGTTCATCTATACTGCGGCGTATAAACTGTAGAATCCTCGTCGCTCTTTATAGTCGCTCTGTCGACAGTAGTTTTCGGGCTCAGCTCCGCTTCACCTCGAAAAGCCTTGATTAAGGGCTGTCATCAGTTCACTAACGTTCACTGTGACCAAACCCATTAGGAATGACGTATTTGGGGGGAAGATGGATTAGTCTATCATCAGTTTATTATCGAGACCCATTAGGAATGAAAAGTTACAAGAGAATATATCACTAATATCCTTGCTACAATCTTATTAGAAATATCTTCTCCAATTATCCCCAAACAAAAAATCCAGCTTTTAGCTGAATTTCTCTTTGTTATTTTTAAGGAGCATATCAATGGCGTGGCCTACTCCTGATTTTAGGTTAGATTTTGTTATATAGTCTGCGTGTTTTTTTAGCTCGTCTACGGCGTTTCCCATGGCTACTGCAAAGCCTGCAGCTTCTAGCATTGGGATGTCGTTTTTTTCGTTTCCTATTGCCATGACCTCTTCCATTTTGTAGCCAAGTTTGTCTGCCATTTGTGAAATGGCGTAGCCTTTGTTGGTGTTTTTGTTCATTATTTCTACCAAAAATGGTGCGGTTTGGACTGGATAGTAGTTATTTTTTATTTCATCAGGCATATTTTCTACAAATCTTTTTATCTCACCTTTAGATCCAAGTGCCATAAATCTTCCAAACTCCATATCTTCTGGCAAATTTTCATAGTCAACTATTTTTATGGGCATCTTGTGGATTTTGGCGTCTATTTTTGTATAAATATTTGACCTTTTCTTGTTTGAATAGAAATTCTCCCCGTCCATGGCAGATATATCTAGCCTATAATTTTCTAATAGCTTTGCTACTTTTACTAGGTCACTTGGACTTTGAAATGTTCCAAACATTGGCTTTTGGATAAAGTTGTCGAACACATAGGACCCGTTTTGGCAGATTGTAAAGTGTCCTTTTTTATCAAGTCCCAATCTTTTGTTTAAATCTACCATGCTATGAAAGGGCCTACCGCTGACTAAGGCTATGTGAATTCCAGCTTTTTTTGCTTTTTCAATGGCGGATATATTTTCTTTTGTTAATCTTTTTAGTGGGGTAACTAATGTTCCGTCCACGTCTATAGTTATTAGTTTAATCATAGGGATACTATACCCCAAGAGATAAAAATTATTAAAATATAAAATTTTGGGTATAAATATATGTAGAGAAACGAAAACAGATTAACTAATTATAGGAGGAAATATGATAATAGGTGTACCAAAAGAGATAAAAGATCAAGAATCCAGGGTTGCAATCATCCCAGGAGCAGTTTTAGAATTGACTAAAAATGATAATGAAGTTCTAATAGAAACTGGAGCAGGTCTTGCATCTGGTATAACAGATGACCAATATGAAGAGGCTGGAGCTACTATTGTAGATAGTGCAAAAGAGGTTTGGGAAAAGGCCGACATGATCTACAAGGTTAAAGAGCCACTCAAGGAAGAATACAAATATTTTAGAGAAGGACTTATCCTTTATACTTACCTTCACCTTGCAAGCAATGAAGAGCTTACAGATGAGCTTGTCAAAAACAAGGTAACAGCAATAGGTTTTGAGACAGTTCAACTTGATAACAAACTTCCACTTCTTCGTCCAATGTCAGAAATCGCAGGTAGAATGGCAGTACAAGAAGGTGCCCAATACCTAACAAAACCAAAGGGAGGAAGAGGAATCTTACTTCAAGGTGTACCAGGAGTTCGTCCTGCTAACGTTGTAATCGTAGGTGCAGGTACAGTTGGTACAGGTGCAACTAGAATTGCCGTTGGTATGGGTGCTAGAGTTACAGTTCTTGACGTTAACCTAGATGCTCTAACTGAACTACACAACCTATTCCCAGACAAGATTGAAACACTTTACTCTAACCCACTAAACATAGAAGAAGCTGTCAAAAACGCTGATCTTGTTATATCTACAGTTCTAATCCCAGGTGCTCGTGCGCCACAACTTATCAAAGAAGATATGGTTAAACAAATGAAGGAAGGATCTGTAATAGTCGACGTTGCTATAGACCAAGGTGGTTCAACAGACCTAACAAAGGGTAGACCAACTAGCCACACCAACCCAACATTCGTTGAACATGGTGTAATCCACTATGCCGTTGCCAATATCCCAGGTGCAGTAGCTATGACATCAACATATGCTCTATCAAATGCAACTACAAGATATGCCAAGGCAATAGCAGATATGGGACTAAGAGCAGCATGTGAGAGATTCCCAGAGTTAATCAGAGGAATTAACACATACGATGGTTATGTAACATATGAACCAGTTGCAAAAGATACAAACCACGAATACAAAGAGCTAGATATAGCTGAATAATATAAGAAAATCTCAAACTTCCAACCCCAATTTCCAACAAGAAAGGGTTGGGAGTTTTTTCTTTGAAATAAACGAAAGTGCCCTAAAGACAGGATGCGAATATTTTATAAGCTATGCTAGTAGTTATTTTAGCTAAGATTTACCATAATATATAAAGATGTTATAATTAAATCATGGAAATAAATAAAAAACGTTATAGGGACTTGGATACCTATCTAAAACTAAAATTTAATAAAAAAATAATAAAACTACCCTTAGATGGGGGATTCACCTGTCCTAACAGAGATGGAACGTTGGGATATGCGGGTTGTATCTATTGTTCAGAAACAGGTAGTGGCGAGCGGACTTTAGCTAAGAAATCTATAGCAGATCAGATTAAAGAACAAAAGATAAAACTTTCCAAAAAGGGAAGGGAAGAAGGATACATCGCCTACTTTCAAAACTTTACCGCAACCTACGGAGATATTTCCAAAATGAGAAAACTATTCTACGAGGCAATCGAAGAAGAAAATATATGTGGGCTAATGATAGCCACAAGGGGAGACTGTCTATCAGAAGATGTACTCAATCTCTTAGATGAGCTAAACAAAAAGATTTTTCTTGTAGTAGAGCTTGGCATGCAAAGTGTAAATGATAAGACCATTTCACTCATAGAAAGAGGTTACACTCACAGGGGATTTGACAAGGGAGTAGATAAGCTTAACAAACTAGGTATAAAAACCCTAGTCCATGTCATAGTAGGCCTTCCTTATGAAACAATGGACGATTATCTAAAAGATGTAAGATATATCAATAAAAAAGACATCTGGGGGATTAAAATCCACAACCTATATCTCGAAAAAGATAGTCGCTTTTTAAACTTTTATGAAAAAAATGGCTTGACTTATTCCATGACTAAAGACGATTACGTAAGAATCTGTGTACAAATGCTAAGAAATCTCAAGAAAGATATAGTAATTAATAGACTAACTGGAGATGGCATCAGAGAAAAGATTGCCTTCCCTACTTGGTCGAAGAACAAAGCGGGTATACTATCAAGTATAGACAAGCTAATGAAAGATGAAAATTATAGACAGGGGGACTTATGTCAAGAAAACTAGACTCTAAATTTTATGTAAACTCACTTCAAAACGATACCTACAGCGACAAAACTCATACCCTACTTTTAGTAGTAGATGAGCAACCAAAGCTAATGACTACCATGGAAAATGGAGAAGAAACTACAACCAACACCCTCGCCCTAATCAAGGCATTCAAACAATATGAGATGAAATATCTCGTAACAGAACAATATCCAAAGGGACTCGGTAGGAGCGATGAGAGAATATTAGAAGAAATCGAAGAAGATAAAATCTTTGCCAAAAGCCTATTCGATGCAGCAATCCCAGAAGTAGTAGCTTATATAAAGGAAAATGACATCAAAAAAGTCCTAGTAACAGGAGCAGAAGGTCACATCTGTATTTATCAAACAGTCAGAAGCCTCCTAGACTTAGGACTTGAAGTGTTCTTGGTAGAAGATGCAGTAGCAAGCTTTAAGGAAATCCAAAAACAAACTGCAGCAAACACTCTGGAAAATATGGGAGCAGTTATTGTAAACACAGAAATGGTATTATTTGATCTCGCCAGAGATGCTAAGGATACTAACTTTAAATATATATCCAATTTGGTGAAAAGCCTTAGATAATTATACACCCACCAGGAGTAGCTGGTGGATATTTTTTTCTCTATTTTAGATTTATTTATTTTAAAGATGACAAAAAGTAAGAAAGCAGAGAAATGTGTATTTCATATATATATATATATATCGCTTTATTAAGCGAAAAAGCGAAAGCATTAAACAAATGAATTAGATAGTTCGTTAAGCTATTTTTAGGAAAAATGGGAAAATAAGAAAATAAGGTAAATATATCTAAAAATAAACTGATATCACTTGCTAATGAAAAATTTACATATATAATTATAAATAACCAGCGTAGTATGTATGCGCTGATTAGTATTGTAGAGATAAAGGTTACTTAGTTTATTATTTTTTAGAAGGGAAATAATAAATAGTAATAATTAATCCGGAGGAATAAATGGATAACAAATTTAAAAGAATTATTGAGTTTAAAAAACAAAAAGGCTCAAACAGAAAACCAAGATACGCTACAAGAAAACTATCTATAGGACTAGTTTCATGCATGCTTGGTTATGCACTTTTAGTATCTCCATCCTCAGTAGAAGCAGCTGAACTTGATAGCGAAGCTCAAGTCGTAGCTGAAGAATCTGCTGAAACAGAGACTGAAAGTGAAGAAAATTTAGTAGAAGAAAACGAAAAAGATTTAGTAGGAGAAAATAAAGAAGAAACTCCAGCTGAAGGAAATGTTGAAGAAAAAACTCCAGCACCAGCTGAAGAAAAACCAGTAGAAACAACAGAAAATAATGAAGCTCCTAAAGAAACAGAAGAAACGGATGAAGCTTCAGAAGACAAAGAAGCCTTCGCACTAACAGATGCTCAAAGACAAGCACTAAAAGAAGCTGACTTTACTGATGACGAAATAACAGATATTGAAGAAGAAATAGCTTTCGAACTAGAAGCTGATTCTAACTTCGATATAGATAGCTTCCTTAAAGAAATCATAGCACAAAAAGCATCAGAGCTTGAAATGTCTGAAGAAGCTAAACCAGAACCTGTAGCAGCTGGAGAAAAGAAAATTACTGATATTCAAGGTACAATTGATGGAAATATTAGATCAGGTATTACTAAAGTAAAACCTTTAGCTCAAGATGCTGGAGAAGATTATGACACAATCCTAAAAACAGCATTTAGCTTTAATGTTCCAGATACTATTACAGGTGGAGATACATTTGAAGTAAATGTATCTGATAATGTAAACATCCGTGGTATTTCACAAGTACCAGAAATAGACGACATATACTACAATGGTCAGTTATTAGCTAAAGCAGAAGTTCAACCAGATGGTAGAACAATTATCTATAGATTTACAAGTTATGTTGACAAAGTAGCTAATATTAAAATGAATATCTCATTCCCACTATTCATTGATGAGGTAAATGTTCCAGAAGATGGTCCACAAGAAGTTGTAGTAACTGTAGATGGATACCAATTCTCAAAAAATTTCAATGTTGATTATTCTAAAGAGGATTACTACAAAGGTCCAAGTAATGCCAACCCAGATGTAGAAGTAGAAACATTAAGTGGTATGGCTAATATTGATAACTATAATGATAAAAAATATACTCACACTATTTATGTTAATACAAATAACCAAGAATTAACTAACTCAAAATTAAGAATCAGAAATCAAGATGACACGTATGGTGCAATATTTGATCAAGATGTTGTTAAATCAGTTAAAGTTTATAGATTAAATGATGGTAAACAATTAAATGGAAGCTTTAGACTTGACGATGATGATTTGACAGATGTAACTGATAAAGCAAGTGTAAGAAAAGCTACGAATGAAAAAATGGGAATGTTAGTTGATATAAATCAAACTAATGATAAAGCTTCTTATGTTGTAACATATGATGGAAAAAGAAAAGAAAATACTAGTCTAAATACCGTAGTTGAGTTTGGAGCAGCATCTAAGAAGAGAACAGATGGAACTTCTGATGGAACAGTACCTTTGGCTGATAAAAACTGGGAATATAAAAATGATGTTCACTTTGACAATGGTGACGGTGGTGCTACAGGAGATGTAAAAATCTACAAACTTGGTGATAAAGTTTGGATAGATGAAAATGGTAATGGTATCCAAGATCCTGGCGAAAAACCACTAAAAGATGTTTATGTATCTATTGTTGTAGGTGGACAAGAAATTATCCTAAGAACAGATGAAAATGGTAACTATACATTTAACAACCTTCCAAATGGTAAATATGAAGTTAAATTTGATAACTTACAAGGATATAAACCAACTAAAGCAAAACAAGGTAGCGATGATAAACTAGATTCAGATCCTACATTAGTTGATGGTGTTTTAAAAACAACAGCTACAATAGCTGATAAAGATAACATGAATGTAGACTTAGGTGTAATCAAAGAAAAAACTTACACTATAGGTGATAGAGTATGGATCGACGCTGATAAAAACGGAATCCAAGATGATGGAGAAGTAGGTCTAGCAGGTGTAACAGTAAAACTAACTGGCGATGGCATAGATGAGAAAACAGCAACAACAGACAAAAACGGAAGCTACAAATTCGAAGGTCTAACAAATGGTAAGTCTAATCAAAGAAACATTAGGATCATTTACAGAACACCACATCTATGAAGAATATAAAGATGGTCAACTTGTAAAAACTTCTAAAATAGATATAGAGAAGAAAACTGGCTCAGAAGATCAAACTTTCGAAACTTCAGCAAAACCAAACGGAACAGCTAAAGATCCAAAAGTAGGATTTACTTTAGAAAAAGATAAAATAACAAAATCAGCTGAAATAACAGGAGATATTACAGGTGATTCAGTTACAAGAAACTTTATTGATGGAAAAGATCTTGAAGTAACTTATGTTTACAGAAAAGATACTACATCAGAAAAAGGTACCTTCCAAGAACACCACATTTATCAAACTGTAGATGAAGAAGGAAATGTAATTTCAACAGACTTTACAAATGACAGATCAGTTGTAACTGGTAATGTTGGGGAAGAATACAAAACATCTAAAATAGATCAACCAACTTATGAACTTACAGAAGTTAAAACTGAAAATGGTGCAAAAGCAAATAAAGATGGTAGCGAAGCTACAGGAACATTTGTAAAAGATACTAGACAAGAAGTAACTTACATCTACACTAGAGTTCAAAAGAGCGGTTCTTTCCAAGAACACCACAAATACATCACAAAAGATCAAGATGGAAAAATCATAGAAACTAAAACTGATGATGGTAAAACAACTACCGGTAATACAAAACAATCTTACACTACAAGAAAAGTAGAAAAAGATGGTTTTGAATTCAAGAGAATTGAAAATCCAATTGGTGGACCAATTTACTCAGCAAATGGTGACGAAACAAAAGGAAACTACAAATCAGGTATTAAACAAGAAATCACTTATGTTTACGAAAAAGAAGTTCCAAAAGAAAAAGTAGGATCATTCCAAGAACACCACATCTACAGAACTCTTAGAGAAGATGGAACATATACAGTAGATGATAGAGTAGACGGAGATATAACTTCAGGTAAAACATCAGAATCTTATACAACTGAACAAAAAAATAGAGATGGATACACATTTAATGCTGAAAAGACAACAGCATCAGAAGGTGTAACGCCAGGTCAAGGTGGAAACTATGTAGCTGATAAGAAACTTGAAGTAACATATGTTTATGATAGAAAAGAAACTCCACAAGATATCTATGAAATGATCGAAGAAACAGAAGACTTCGAACAAATTCTAGAAGAAGATACTTCTTTAAAACCAGGTGAAATCAAACTTGTTCAAAAAGGTGAAGTTAAGAGAGTCAAAGTTCTTTATAAACAAGTAGACGTTAAGGATATACCTGACTTTGAAGAAGGCAAATTCAATGAAAACTTTACTGAAAAAGATGGTAAATATTGGCAAGAAGTATCTAGAGAAGTAGTTAAAGAAGGCAGACCACAAATCATAAAATACAATCCTGTAGAAGTTCCAGAAGAAACTGAACCAGGAACACCTGCTGAACCAAAGAAACCAAATGAAACAAAGATAACAGTTGAAAAAACTGAAAAAGATGGCGTATCTGGTAATAATGTAACAATTACTATTACAGATCCTAACAATAACAATGAAGTTGTAGAAGAAAAAACATTCTTTGTACCAGATGGTAAAGAAGGACCTAAGGGCGACAAAGGCGAAAAAGGTGAGCCAGGAGAAAAAGGCGAGCCAGGCGAAAAAGGTGAGCCAGGCGAAAAGGGCGAACCAGGTGAAAAAGGTGAACCAGGAGAAAAAGGTGAACCAGGTGAAAAAGGCGAACCAGGAGAAAAAGGTGAACCAGGTGAAAAAGGCGAACCAGGTGAAAAAGGTGAGCCAGGAGAAAAAGGTGAACCAGGAGAAAAAGGTGAACCAGGTGAAAAAGGCGAACCAGGAGAAAAAGGTGAACCAGGAGAAAAAGGTGAACCAGGTGAAAAAGGCGAACCAGGAGAAAAAGGTGAACCAGGAACACCAGGAAAAGACGGAAAATCATCAAAAGTAGAAGTAAAAGCTGGCGAAAATGATGAAGGAAAACAAGGTCACTGGATTATCACTTACTTCGATAAAAACGGAGACGGCGAATTTACAGAAGAAGAAATAATATCAAAAGAATTCGTAGCAAACGGAGAAGATGGTAAAGACGGTAAAGACGGTCAACCAGGAACACCAGGAAAAGACGGACAAGATGGTGAAGATGGAAAATCAACATTTGTAAAAGTAGAAGCAGGAACAAATGATGAAGGAAAATCAGGTCACTGGATCATCACATACTTCGATAAAAACGGAGATGGTGAATTCACAGACGACGAAGAAACATTCAGAGAATTCGTACTAGACGGTGAAGATGGAAAAGACGGTAAAGACGGTCAAGATGGTAAGGACGGAAAATCTCCAACAGCTGAGGTTGTAGATAATGGCGATGGAACACACACAATTATCATTACAAACCCAGACGGATCAGAAACAAAAACTATTGTAAAAGACGGTAAAGATGGAAAATCACCAGAAGCTAAAGTAGTAGACAACGGTGACGGAACTCATACAATTACAATTACAAATCCAGATGGTTCTACAACTACAACAATCATCAAAGATGGAAAAGACGGTGAAGATGGTAAAGATGGAAAATCACCAGAAGCTAAGGTAGTAGACAATGGCGATGGAACTCATACTGTAATCATCATCAACTCTGACGGAACTAGAACAGAAACTATCATCAAAGATGGTAAAGATGGAAAATCACCAAAAGTTGAAGTAAAAGACAACGGTGATGGAACTCACACTGTTATAGTTACAAATCCAGATGGAACAACATCCACAACAATCATCAAAGACGGCAAAGATGGTAAAGATGGAAAAGATGGTAAAGACGGCGAATGCTGTGAAAAACCAGGAGAAGAAGAACCAGGCAAACCAGGCAAAGAAGATCCAAAGGATCCAGAAGGTGAAGAACCAGGAAAACCAGGTAAAGAAGATCCAAAGGATCCAGAAGGAGAAGAACCAGGTAAACCAGGCAAAGAAGATCCAAAAGATCCAGAAGGAGAAGAACCAGGCAAACCAGGAAAAGAAGATCCAAAGGATCCAGAAGGAGAAGAGCCAGGCAAACCAGGTAAAGAAGATCCAAAAGATCCAGAAGGTGAAAAACCAGGTAAACCAGGTAAGAAAGATCCAAAAGATCCTACACCAACTACTCCAAGCAAACCAGAACCAGGTAAACCAGAAGATAATACTTCTGAGGGCGTTAAGGTTCCAAAGGTAACAGGAGAGAAAACATCTACTAAGGTTGAGAGAAAATCTAACAATCCTAAGATGGGTGTTGAGTCAGCATCTGGCGTAATAGCAAGTCTAGTAGCTGCAACAGGAGCTATGTTTGCTAGTAGAAAGAAAAAAGAAGACGAAGATAAATAAGTAAATTTAGCTAGTCGAAATTAGTATCCAATCTAAATACGAAAAGCCTAGGAAGAACCTCCTAGGCTTTTTCCTTTACTTATTTTGATTATTTTTACAATCCCTACCTACCTACCTATGATAAAATGAACGTGACAGAAAAGAATAAAATCGTACATTAGAAAGGAGTTTGTATGATAGAAGTAACTAATTTTTCCAAGGTCTATACTAACGGCAAAAAGGCTGTGGACGATATTTCCTTTACAGTTAATGATGGGGAGATATTTGGTTTTCTTGGACCTAATGGAGCAGGCAAATCTACTACTATAAAGTCTCTTGTGGGGATCAATTCCAAAAGTAAGGGTGAGATTTCTATAAATGGGCTAAAGCTCGAGGATGATCCAATAGCTTACAAGAGCGAGTTTTCCTATGTACCTGACAATCCAGACCTATTTGAGAATTATTCTGGCAATGAATATATCAATTTCGTAGCGGATATTTACGGTTTGGATGCTGATACTAGAAAAGAAAGACTAGATTATTACCTAGATTATTTTGACCTAAGAGATGCCATGAACGAGCAAATAGACAGCTATTCTCATGGTATGGCACAAAGGCTTGCTCTAATAGCTGCTCTTATCAATGATCCTTTCGTTTTGATATTAGATGAGCCTATGGTAGGTCTTGATGCGAAGTCAGCCTACAACCTCAAACAAATCCTTAGACAAAGGGCAAAGGAGGGGAAGATCGTCTTTTTCTCAACCCACGTTATGGAAATCGCCCAAGAGCTGTGCGATAGGATTGCTATTATAAATAAGGGCAAGATTATAAGCGTAGGTACTTTCGACGAGATAAAAGAGGCATCTCACAAGGAAGGAAGCCTAGAGGAAGTGTTCTTGGAGCTAACAGATGAATAGGATAGGGACAATAGTAAAATATGCTTTCAAAGAAGATCTTTTTGCCTTCAATCCTAAGAAAAAGATAGCCAATTACCCTAAAAACTATCTAGGAAGGCTCGTCATTATTTTGTGGACGTATTTGTTCTTGGGATATATATTTTATGGGGTAATGAAGGGAGCATTGCCAGTTTATATAAATCAAGGCGAAATTGCCATGTATTTTACGACCTTTGCTATTTTTGTAGCAATTATTATATTGTTGATATATGGACCTAAGATTTATGCAAGCTTTTTTGTTCCTAAGGCAATAAGTGACTATCAAACTATGCCAATTGGTGAGGGAGAGTTATTTGTAGGAAAACTGATTGGAGCAGTTTTATCCTTTTTTGACTTCTTTATATTTTTCCTCCTAGGCTTATTTATATATTTTGGAGAGACTGGTTTTGATTTGTCTGTGCTAATTTTTGGTATACTAAACTTCTTTCCTATGGTATTTGTGCCATATAGTTTGATTACCTTAATTATATTAATCGTAAAGAAGTTTACCAATGTCAACAGGCACAAGAAGTTGATGAAAAACTTAGGCTATGTCCTAATGTTTATCTTTATTGGAGTGATTTACTATTTTGCTTTTTCTTCTGGATATTCATCTGGTCAAAGTGGTGATCCTTCTGGTGGATTCTGGGGCAAGTTATCAACATCCTTTGCTGAGAGTTTAGATAGGTTTAAGGGTGTTTCTAATATATTTTTACAAGCCAAGCTTTTTGGTCTAGCAGTAGGGGGAAGTAACTTAGTAATAAAGATAATAGGAAGCTTAGCCCTAATAGGACTTTGTTTAGGACTTGGTCTACTAATTTACAGGCTAGCAGACAAATACTACTATGAGGCGGTATTTGAAAATGAGGCTCTTCCAGAGAAAAATACTAAAGGAACTAAGAAAAATAAGGAAGTGTCTTTGGTTAAATCTAGCCAATTTATGGCTATATACAAGAGAGATCTAAAGATTGTGACTAGCAACCTTATGTTTTTGTATATGCCAATCCTTATGATTCTAATATTTGGTATGATGTCATTTACAACAGGTAGACAGATTATAAAGGATGTCGATCCAAATAGCTTAAACACAGCCTACGCTAGACTAATGACCTTTGGTGGATCTTTCCTAATGGGAGTTTTGATTTGGGTAAATGGTTCTACTGCATCTACATCTCTTTCAAGAGAGGGCAAGGGATTTTATATCTTCCAAACTATGCCAATTGATCCCAAAAGCCACATGAGGGCAAGGCTAGCATCTGCTATGACAGTATCAACTGTGGTTAATCTAGTAATGGCACTTGTAGTTGGATTTTTAATAAAAATTGGCTTTGTAAATAGCCTTATGATCTTTCTTGGACTAAGTCTAGCAAGTTTTGTATCAAACATGGTTGGAGTTTACCTAGCAAGCATCAATATAAATACTAATTGGAAGACTCCAAAAGACCTCCTCCAAGGCGGGGTAAAGACCATAGGATTTTACTTTGGATCTATGATTGTAGTTGGAATACTCCTTGGATTATTTATCCTTATTTTAAGCCTAACAGAAGGAAATATTTACCTTGCAAGTGGGGTTGATATAATCCTTGTAGGTGTGATTACCTTTATCTTTTATAGGCTCGCGAGATCTAAGTTTAGGGGAGGATTTTTGGATAAATAAATAGAGTTTTTAGAAGAAAGTCAGCTTTGAAAAAGGCTGGCTTTTTTAGTATAGTAAGGTCTAAGTGAGGTAGTATGGAAAGAGAAAAAGCATTTATATATATAGATACAAATTTTAGTAACGATGAGGCACTTATGCTAGATATGGCATTTAGGTCTTTTGATTTTGAGATAGTTGGTATATCATCTGTGGCATCTTTCATGTCAGCTGATGCTGCAGCCAAAAACATCTTGGGGCTAAACGAAGATCACGACCTTTACCTACCTATAGCGAGTGGTAGTGAGGAAAGTCTAGCTAAAAGAAACATTAGGACAAAAGGTGAAGACGCTAGCTTTTACGATAGGCACAGAGATTATTTAGAAGAAGTCGATGTTACAGATCATATATACGATATAGCTAGTGATTGTGGCAAGATAGACATCCTTGCTACAGGGCCACTTACAAATATAGCGAAGGCTATGGATGAGCATGAAGATCTTGAAGCTTATATTTCCCACATTTTTATAAGTGGGGGCAATTTATATAGGCCAGATTCTAACTTCACAGAAGATGTGAAGGCAATAGATAAAGTTCTCAATTCTTCTATCGAGGTTTTCATTTTACCTAAAAACCTTGCAGAAGGGATTGAGTTAAAGGATTCTTTCCTTAAATCTTTGACTAAAGATGATAGGAACATGAAGATCATAAATAAGCTTATCATGGAGAAGGATAATCTATACGCACCGCTACTCTTATATCTATTAGAAACTCCAGAGGCCTTTATCTTTGAAGAGTCCGGTATCAAGATAGATGATAAGGAAAATATTGGCGAGATGATTAGAACATCTTCTAGGAAAAAAGCCTATCTTGCCAACAGGGTCAACGAAGAAAGCTTCCTAGAATATATCAAGGCAAAGTTATGTCAATAAAAAAACCAGGGGCAAGGATTATAAAAACAGGTCTTGCCCTATTTTTGTCTATGATTGTATCAAGCCTAAGAGTAGCAGGTCTGCCTTTTTATAGTGGGATAGCTGCTATTATCTGTATGCAACAAGATGTAAAAAGTACTTTTACCAAAGGGATAAATAGGGCACTTGGCACTGTGATTGGTGGCTTTGTTGGACTTATCTACCTATTAGTAGTAGAAAGATTTGCCCTAAGCGAGAGGGAAAATATATTTTTCCTATCAATCCTTGTGACCCTCCTTATTTGGATCTTGGCTAATTTTGAGAAAAACCTCGCTATAACCATAGCAGGGATTGTCTTTTTGTCAGTAACAATCAACCACGCCCACGATCTGGGTGGTCCAGTTAGTTTTGCTGTAAATAGGGTTTTAGATACTTTGATAGGTGTATTTACCAGCTTATTTGTAAAT
>QWCK01004150.1_pt1 | contig 14679 bp, 13 predicted proteins | sample 1972571 | NCBI WGS metagenome assembly QWCK01 (sample SAMN09866710, study PRJNA288562) | Human gut metagenome isolate term2_stool, whole genome shotgun sequencing... | isolation source: gut | host: Homo sapiens | place: USA: California
GACGAGTTAAGACAAAATCATAAAATCCGAGAAATGCCCATAAATAGGCACTTACGGCACTCTATGAAGTTAGACAAAAGCCACACTGCGATAACAAGATGTGAGTGCTAATTTTTTTGTGAACTTTTTGTGATTTTCTTCAAAATTTTAAATTTGAATTCAAACAAAAAAAAAGCACCGACCCCATAGCCTATGCTATAAAACCGATACTTCGTAATGCGCCACCAGGGGTTCGAACCCTGGACACCCTGATTAAGAGTCAGGTGCTCTGCCAGCTGAGCTAGTGGCGCATGTCTTTCAGCGACGAATGTTATTATATAATACTTTTTTTAGAAATGCAACTATTTTTTTATAAATTATTTCGTATTTTGTCAAGTACTGTTTTTATATTTTTAATTTTATATTTTTCAAAGGGACAGTCCTTGCGAACCGTCCCTCCTCATTAATCAATAATTCCAAATTCTTTGTAAAATTTCTTTCTGGCTTCTTTATCAACAGAAGCCTTTTTTACATCTTCTATTCTATTATTTTGCAATAAAAGATTTATAAGTTTTCCTAGTCTTGCCTCACCCATATTTACAAGATGTTCTGCTACTGTATCCATAGTATTGTACTCTCCTTTCTCCTTCTCTGCCAGAATTTCTTCATAACGCTCATCCCCCGTCATAGCAGATAATAATTTTAATACTTCATCCACATGTTTAATTTCTGTTTTGTCATCTGAAACATAATCTTTATTCTTTCTCTTGTGTACAAAGAAATTGGCTACAATTTTAAAATCGCTTTTAAATCTTGCAATCTCTTCTTCCGTCAACCATGCAATATTAAAAACTGTGATTTTATAGTCATTAACATACTCTCCCAAACCCTCCGGAATGTATATCACATCCTTTAAATGCGTTGGTTTATCCCACATCTTATCTGTACCAAAATATAAAACAATTGTCAATACTGCAACTGGTCTTTTTCTTTTCTTCTGCAATTGACTGCGATAAGTGGCACCATCATAACCTAATATACGAAGCGGCATATATTTCTCCGGTAAAGTTTGATTTTCCATGCCATATATGGCAAATTCAATATCACGCTCTTTCCAGAGTTTGACGATATCCCTTTCCTGTTCATGCAGTTTATTTTTCCTGCCTTTATACACAGATCTTGTACTTATATTTTCTAAGGACTCTGGTGTTACCTTCTGTTCTCCTTTAAATACCAGACCATTTATGATGTCTGCAAATACATCATTATAATCTGCAAGTATTTTTTCTGTTGTATCTTTCTCGCCCAAACCTTCCTCTCTTTCTTTGCGAAGTTTCCGGAAAGCCCTCAATATCTGTATCTAACAATTTTTTAGGATTTCATGCCGATCTGGCAGAAATAACTCGTACTATAACACTTATTTGAAAAAAAGATTTTGCTATCTGCAATATTGAATGTAACTGATGTATACACAATTGTCAAGAAATCCTTTTCTAATATTTCCTATTTCACTATTTTATGGTATTTTATAACTAATGTGTGCCCGGCTTGATTTTATATCAAAATAAATACGGCACCATTTTATAAGGAGGTTTCACATGCGTGTTGAAGAACGATTATTAAAATATGTCTCTTACTGGACAACTTCTGACGAGGAATGCCGACAGATTCCATCTTCGGAAAGACAGTTTGAGTTAGGAAAAGTGTTAGAACAGGAATTGCGCGATCTCGGTTTAGAGAAAGTCACTTTAACCGATCACTGCTATGTTTACGGACTGCTGCCGGCAACGAAAGGATATGCTGACAAGCCTGCTGTCGGTTTTATTTCCCATATGGACACTGCTCCTGATTTTTCTGGAAAAGATGTCAAACCACAGATCATTCCGGATTATGACGGCAATGATGTTCTTTTAAAAGGAAGCGGCGCTTATCTGAAAATATCCGATTTCCCTACACTTAAAACATTAAAAGGACGCACACTGATCACTACAGATGGAACAACCCTGCTCGGCGCTGACGATAAAGCCGGGGTTTCCGAGATCATGACGGCAGTGGAACAGATCATCACAGAAAAAATACCTCACGGCGACATCTGGATCGGCTTCACACCGGACGAAGAAGTCGGAAGCGGTGCTGATTTATTTGACCTTGACTATTTTAAAGCCAGATTTGCCTACACCGTTGACGGCGACTACGAGGGCGAAGTTGCCTATGAAAACTTCAATGCCGCAAGTGCTTCTTTTGAGATCAATGGCGTCAATGTCCACCCTGGAGAGGCAAAAGATATTATGATCAACGCTGCCCTTGTCGGCTGTGAGATTGCATCTCTTCTCCCTGAAAATGAGACTCCTGCCCACACCGAAGGCAGAGAGGGATTTTATCATCTGACTGATTTTAGCGGAGACATCGCCCACGCTAAAGTGAATTATATCGTGCGTGACCATGACAAAGCCACTTTTGAAAAACGTCTTGATACCCTGCGTGGCATTGAGCAAAAAATGAATGAAAAATATCACGCAGACACTGTAAAATTGAACATTCAGCATTCCTATAGCAATATGCTGGAAGTCATTGAAAAGAATGAATATGTCGTTGCAATTGCAAAAAAAGCAATCAAAAACGTTGGTCTGGAACCAGTCTCCCGCCCAGTCCGCGGTGGTACAGACGGCGCCAGATTAAGTTTTATGGGACTTCCTTGTCCGAACCTCGGAACCGGCGGCTATGGTTTCCACGGACCATTTGAACATATCAGTGTAGAAGGTATGGATACCGCTGTTTCGGTTATCAAAGAAATCGTAAAAATCACTGCCGAATAATGATCGGGAACGTTTTTCCTGTTACACAAAAAATCTGCCATACAAAAATTGCATTTGTATGACAGATTTTTTATTCTCTTAAATATTATTTTTTACTTTACACCGAAGTCTTTCTTCTATTATAAGTTTGCAATCAATGCTGCGATCTCATCCGGTGTCATAACCTTATTCGGATCTGACAGATCAGGCATTGCCGGCTCATCATCTACAACAGTTTCATCTTCCAATGGAATCTTCTCGACCGGAACATTATCATCCGAATCCGTCAAAGTATCTACCATTATATCATCATACTTGGATAAATCTTCCTCCGGAGAAGAAACTTCTTCTTTACCAATTGATGTTTCCGCCATATCAGATGGAACTTCCTCGATTGGTGTCTCCTCCATCATGGACGGTTCTTCTTCGATCGGTGTCTCCTCCATCACGGACGGTTCTTCTTCGATCGGTGTCTCCTCCATCACGGACGGTTCTTCTTCGACCGGTGTCGCTTCCATCACGGACGGTTCTTCTTCGATCGGTGTCTCCTCCATTGCAGACGGTTCTTCTTCAATCGGTGTCTCCTCCATCACGGATGGTTCTTCTTCAATCGGTGTTTCCTCCATATCAGATGGAACTTCTTCGATTGGTGTCTCTTCCATCACAGTTGCTTCTCCAGCAGCCGATGGGATCTCCTCAACTGCAGCTTCCTGAACCTGTGGTTCTTCTTTTTCAATTTTATTCTCTTCTGCCAAGATACGTTCCTCGGTAAAAAAGTTCTGTTTTGCAGACTCTGCTGCTATCTTTGCATCAGCTCCGATCGTATTCAATGTATTCTGCAAAACTTCCAGCTGCTGTAATATTTTATTCTGATTGTCTAAAATATTCTGTGCATATGCGCTGTCATTTTTATTAGTTTCCGGTGCCGGATGCGAAACATTGTCTGATAAAACAGCCTCTAACATCGAAATCTTTTCCATGATGTGGTCATTGGAATTCATCAGTGCATCTGCATTCTCTTTACTTCTTCCAATGGAAACCTTTGCTACTGCTTTCTGTGCGTGGATAATATCCTCCACATTTGCTTTCCGGGACTGGTTTCCTTTTTCAATGAGTTCATACAGATCATCAAATGTTTTCCTCAATAAAAGATAAGACGCTTTTTCTGATTTAAAAATACTATCATACTGTTCTTCTTTGCGATTCTTTTCTGCCATCAGATAAATTGAAATGGAATCTACCAAAAAATAGATTGCAACCAGAAACAATGCTGTAATGATCGCCAGAATAATAAATTTCTGAGGCATATTGATCATTGCATATAAATCTGCAACCAGTAAAACTACCGCAATTAACAATGTAATATTTATGCGGAACCTGACATTTTTTTCGCTGTTCTTATCCATAAGAGCTACCTCCCACTATTGCGTCCTCCGTGACGCTCTCTGTGGTTATTTTACCATAACTTACACGAGATAGCTATATGCGAAAACAACAATCTTCAACAGAATACGACCAAAATTTCTTTTTATAATAAAATAAGCTGTCCGATCAGCTCTGCTCCTTTATAAAGATCGTCGACGGTTGTGTATTCACGTGTCGAATGTGCATTATACATTCCATTCGATAAAACAAGCCCTTCGATTCCGTTTTTTGCAAAACTGTTGTTATCACTTCCGCCGAACGTACCTGTAAGTTCACCGGAAAATCCTAAGATTTCACAGGCTTTTTGAAAATCGGTCACTGACTTGCTCTCAAGTGGTGTCTCATAGGCAATCAGATGGATCTGGCTTGTCACCTCCGCCGTGGCATTGATCTTCTGCGCCTCCTCTGTGAAAATCCGTTCCGTCATGCGCACTGTCTCCAACGCTTTCCCATGATCGTAACTTCTGATCTCTCCGGTCAGCACACAGCAGTCCGGCACAATGTTTGTCGCTGTTCCACCCTGAATCGTTCCGATATTAAATGTCGTCTCTTCATCCACATGCCCCATGCAGAGGCGGCTGACCGCATTGGCGGCTGCAAAAATCGCATGGATCCCGTTTTCCGGTTCAAATCCGGCGTGAGCAGCTTTTCCTTTTATCTCAGCTCTCACAGAAATGATAGACGGCGCACGTCTTGCAGCGGTTCCCACCGCCCCGGACAGATCAAGCACATACGCCTGTTTTGCGGTTACTTTCGAATAGTCAAAAACATCCGAACCTTTGACATATAATTCCTCACCAATTGTAAACAGGATTTCAATTTTTTTATGAGGTTTTCCACTGTCAAGAACAAGTTGTACACCATAGAGGATTTCCAGAATACCACTGATGTCATCTGCACCAAGCACAGTATCCCCGGCAGAATGTATTGTTCCGTCTTTTTCCAAAACAGATTTTTTGCCGCTTCCAGGTTCTACAACATCCATATGTGCGCAAAAAATAACCGGATCTCCGGGCAATGTTCCGTCTAATACGGCATACAGATTTCCGGTATCACCACCGTAATGCGAACCTGCGTCATCTTCTTCTACTGAAAATCCCATTTTCTGTAGCCGCTCAATGAGCCAGTCTGCGGTCTTCCGCTCATGAAAACTGATGGAATCAAAGGATACCAGTTGTTTAAAATCTTCTATGATGTTCTGTTTCCATGCCATGATGAGGTACCTCTTTCTAATTTATTTAATCTACATTTAATTTACTCTGCAGTGCACGCCAGAAAAATCTGCGATTTATTCCGCAGTGCACGCCAGAAAAATCTACAATCTAATCCGCAGTGCACGCCTGGAAAATCTGCGATTTTCCAGGCTGTCAGGCATTCGCCCTCTTCATAATATAAGGAATAAATTATTGCCTGCAAGCAGTCAAATTTATTCCTCACATTATGAACACTGCTCATTATATTACATATTCCGGTTCATTCAGCAGCTGCATTTTTCTCAGGAATTCTTTTGTCCGTTCATTCTGTGGATTGGTAAATACTTCCTTCGGCGTTCCATACTCCACGACATGACCGCCATCTAAAAATATCACTTTATTGGCAACATGCCTTACAAAGTTCATTTCGTGAGATACTAAGAGCATCGTATGTCCTTCTGCCGCAACATTTTTGATTGTCTCAAGTACTTCACCAACAAGCTCCGGGTCTAAGGCTGAAGTCGGCTCGTCGAGCAGGAGTAATTCCGGTTTTAGGGCAAGTGCTCTGGCAATTGCGACACGCTGCTGCTGTCCTCCGGACAAATGTTTTGGATAATGATTTGCCCATGATGCCATTCCAACACGCTCTAATTCTTTTAAAGCAATTGCTTTTGCATCCGCTTTGCTCTTTTTCTGAACAACCATAAGACCTTCCATAACATTTTCCAACGCTGTCTTTTTCTCAAACAGATAAAATCTCTGGAACACCATGCCCGTGCTCTTACGGAATTCCAGGCTGTCTTTGTGTTTCTTGGAAAGATCGACCGTTTTTCCACCAAAAACAGCCTCCCCCTCCTCCGGGATCTCCAACTGGTTGATACATCTTAATAAGGTTGATTTTCCTGTACCGGAAGGACCGATAATTCCGACAACATCGCCTTTTTCAATTTTTAAATTAATATGGTCTAATACTTTATTCTCATGAAAACTTTTGGAAAGGTTTTTGATCTCTAACATTTTTATACCCCTCTCTCATCCTCGGATATCTCTACTTTTGCCACCTGATCCGGAATCTGCATTTTCTTCTCAATCAGCCTGATTCCCTGCTCGATCACAAATGTGATCACCCAATAAATGATCGCAAGTGAAACATATACTTCAAAATAACGGTAAGTTCTTCCACCAATGATTTTTCCCTGTGCTGTCATCTCAACGACTGCACAGACAAACGCAAGGGACGTTCCCTTTATCAGTCCAATAAAGGAATTTCCAAGTCCCGGGAGCGCCACGCTTAGCATTTCCGGAAAAATGATTCGGCGAAACGTCTGGAAATATGTCATTCCGATCGCACTTGCAGCCTCGATCTGTCCGACATTGACAGATGCCAAAGCTCCCCGGAAAATCTCTGCGATATACGCTGATTCATTGATAGAAAGTGCGATGATCGCATACACAAAACCGGAGGTTGTCGAACTCTGATAATTCCATCCATTTTGCTGGTATATGTATTTTGTGATCATCGGGATTCCAAAGTATGCAATATACAACTGCACGATCACTGGTGTTCCCCGGATCAGCGAGATATACACTCCTGCGATCTGTTTTAACACAGGAATATTTTTTGTTTTGATCAATGCCAGGAGCATTCCGATGATAAGTGCAAGGATCATGGAACTGACTGCAAGGATCAGAGTTGTCGGAAGATATTTTAAGATCTCCGGAAGCTGGCTTAAGACCGCTTCAAAATCAAATAACTTTGCCATAGTTTTTTCTCCGTTCGTTTTCGGTTTTTATCACTACAATTGTCTGTAGAAATTTACAGTGTTTTTGAAGTCATGATGCACACAAATTCTCCTTCACCGGAGCGGGTGGAAAAATCCGGTGTATATCCAAGCTTCTCATAAAAGCCAAGTGCCTTCTCGCGGGAATTGATCCGTATGTTTGTAACACCCCGCTCTTTCAAAAGCTGCTCTGCTGCCTTGATTCCAAGTGCCCCGTAATGTTTTCCCCTGTACTCTTCCAATGTGGCAACACGCTCGATATGACCGGCATTTTCTTCATCGATCCGTACCCGGCAGGTAGACACCGGAAATCCGTTTTCGTGAACCAGAATGTATTCACTGTCCTTTGTGTCATCCGCAAATTCGTATTTGAGTGGAATATCAAACCCGACACACATTGCCTGTATTCTGATATAATGCACTCCTGCTCTCTGCCATTCTTCTGTTGCATGCACTGCTTCCATCATCTTCCGCTCCTTGCTTCTCCCTTAGTTCCACGGTTTATAAAAATCGTTTGGAATTTTTAATTTATTTGCCGGATCTTTGCTTAAATGCTCTCTTCCGGACGGTGTCTTCCAGATCGCATCAAAATCAGTATCCGGAATCACGATATCGTAATAAGTAGACTCCCAGTAATCCGGGTCTGCCTTGCTAAGATCAACACTCGCTGCAAAATCTTTAAAATACGTGTTGTGGTAAAATGCCGGAATCTGATATAAATCCCTTGCATATCCCCATAAATTCTTGTAATCCACGAGACGCCTTTTGCATGGACCAATGTTTCTCGAATAAGCGACATCGAATCTTGCCAGTGTCACATATAAACGGATATCACTGTCTGTCACGTAATCTCCAAACAGAAATCTCTGCTGTTCTAAACGTTCTTCCATTGCATCTAACCCTGCAAAAAATGTCTCATAAGCATCGGAAAAAGCCTGTAAGGATTGTGCGAACTGTGCTCTGTAAACAGCATTGTTAACATTTTCAAACAGCCACCAGTTTAACTTGTCGATCTCTTCTCTGAGTTCTTCCGGATAAAGATCCGGTGCATCCGGCTTTTGGAATGGCTTAAAATCAACCTCCAGATAGTTGGTCAGCCTGTGATAATCGTTGTTCACTACCTTTTTCTCTTTGTAATCCACAAAAGAAGGGACTGTTGCACGGCCTGTGTACTCCGGGTCTGCATTGTAATAAAGCTCACTCAGAAACTGTGCTCCTGTTTCCGGGTTGATATGATCTGGCGAATTTACAAATTCCCAGCCCAAAGGTTTTTCGTAAGCATCATCATCCCAGCCTACGATTTCCACTTTGATTGCATCCTGTAAACCAAGAAGTTCCCTTGTAATGGATGCACGGTTTGACCAGTGGCATCCTTTTGCCCAGAATAAAATGTACCGGTCTTTCTCTACCGGATTTTCCCCGGGTCCGAATCCTTTTGTAAAATGATTTGGCTGTCTGTGGAAATTGCCATATTTGTCTACTTCACTTACTGTCTCTGTCGGGCGGACTCTGATCTGCCTGCCGTTTACTTCTATATACTCTGCCATAATATGCCTCCTGCCTATCGCTTCCCAATTTTAAATTTGTTACCCGGATCACTGCTTAAATGTGCCCTGTCTGCAGGTGCTCCCCAGTATGCATCAAAATTGATCTCATCTAAAAATCTTGCATTAAATGTCTCCATAAGATGTCCCGCTTTTTTATTGGAAGGATTTGCAAAATCTTTAAAGTACGTGTTGTTCTTAAATGCTGGAATCTGGTAAAGATCTCTTGCATATCCCCACAGGTTTTTGTAATCAATGAGACGCTTTTTTGTGTGGCCAAGCTGGAATGCATAGCGGATATCAAGTCTTGCCAGCGTCACATAAAGTCTCACATCACTGTCTGTCACATAATCTCCAAATAAAAATCTCTGATGTCCGAGCCTTTCTTCCAGAATATCAAGTGCTGCATAAAATGCATTGTAAGCATCCCAGAATGCCTCTTTGGAGCGGGCAAATGCTGTTTTGTATACACCATTATTTACATTATGGAATAACCATATATTTAACTTATCAATTTCTTCCCTGAGTTCTTCCGGATAAAGATCTGGTGCATTCTCTCCATGAAATTCCCTGAAGTTTACTTCAAAATAGTTGGTCAGTCTGTTGTAATCGTTGTTCACTACTTTTCCGGTCTGTACGTCGATCAGTGCTGGAACTGTCGTTCGTCCGGTATAATCATCATCTGCTTTATAATATGCCTCACTCAAAAACTGAATGTTTAAAACCGGATCTGTGTTGTTCTCGTCATATACAAATTCCCAGCCAAGATTTTTTTCATGAGGCGCATGTTCTACCATATTGATACTGATGGCATCCTCCAGCCCCAGAAGCTCCCTCACGATGGATGCACGGTTTGACCAGTGGCACAGCTTTGCCCATACCAGACGATAACGTCCTTTTTCTATCGGATTTTCGCCCGGTCCGAATCCTTTTGTAAAATGATTTGGCTGTCTGTGAAAATATCCGTTCTCGTCAACCTCTGAAACTGTCTCTACCGGACGGACTCTGATCTTTCTTCCATTTACTACTTCATAATCAAATTCTGCCATTTTTCTGCCTCCTGCTTTTCGTTCTTCTTAGTTGATCGGTGTTTCAAATTTATCTGCGGATGGAACCTGATCTGCCCCAAAATATTTCTGTGAAAGTTCTTCTAATGTGCCATCCTCCTGTAACTCTTTCAATACCTTATTAACATCCTCCCGAAGCGCTGCCCCCTCGTCATTTAACGGGAATAAGAAGTACGCATCCAGTGCTGTTGAAAACTTTGCTGTCTCATCAGCAGATAGTTCTGTTTTCTGTAATCCGTCAAAACCAAACTCTTCGATGTAGCTGTTGTAAATTGGAAGGTCATCTACCCTGAAATCGCTTGTTCCGTCCTGAATATGTTCAAATACAACCGAGAGATCTGCCTCTGTGTAAATAATCTCAATCTGTGATTCCGGATTTTCTTCATTCCATTTTTCAATGGCATTCGTGACATTCACTCCGGCACCTGCCTCAATCTTGTAACCTCTGTCTGCGGCATCCTGTAAAGAAGTGAGTGGTTCATCATCTGCCCTCTGAACAAATACATATTTAATCTCATCATATGGGAAAGAATAGTAGTAACTTTCCGCTCTCTTCTCATTGTAGCTGAAATTATTGACCGCAATCTGATAATTACCAGCGGTAAGTCCTGAGAAAATCGCATCAAATTCTGCGGTCTGCAAATTCAGACTGTACTGTGGAAGCCGGTCAAATACTGCCTGTAATACTTCGATATCATATCCTGAATAACTTCCATCTTCCTCCACGGAAATGTAAGGCTTTGGCGAACCTCCGGTCACTGCATTGATCACGGTGACATCTCCACTGTTCTCTGTTTCTGCACTGACGTCTGCATTTGTGGATGCATTATTTGTATCTGCGCTATTTCCACCGCACGCTGTTACACTGATTGCTAATGCTCCTGTAAGAATTCCTGCTGTTAATTTTTTTACTAAACTCTGTTTCATAATGTTTTCTCCTCTTCATTTTTCTATTTTTTAGAAAATTGTGAAACTCCTCCTACTCTTCTTTCACGAGTTTCGCAATTATCTATTTCTATTTTTAAGCATCTTTCTCTCATACACTTTCATACGTTAATTCTAAAGAGTGTGCACATAAAGAAAGAAGCAGGTCGTTGTCATATGTTTATCACAACTGCCTGCTTCTTCTTTTTCCAAAACATTCAGGTGCATAAATCATATGAAAATAAAACCGTATTCATCCATACAGCACATACAACAGCAGCACATCTGTTTTTTGTTCTTTACAATCGTATTTGTTTTCATATGATTTTCTCCCTTCTTTATTTCCTATATTTATGATATGTTTTATAGGAATTAATTTATGTTTGTGATTATAACTATGTGGTCATGGTTTGTCAATTGTTCTGGTTATAGAAGATTCCTTGTGGTTGCTATAGGTTTTTCTTATAACTCATATTGTCGTTCATTTCACTTTAATTTTTTGCTTATCTTACTTTTTTTCTGATTCCAACTGCGGCCAATGCTCCACAGGAAAGAATGAGAAGTGTGATCCACAAAGCTGCCTGACCGTTATCTCCGGTTTTCGGTGAAACTGCTGTTGTATCTGCTATCTGAACTTCAAAGTCTGCTGTTGCAACTCCATTTGCAGAAACAATACTAATACTGTGTGATCCGGCTGCCAATGTGCTTAAATACTCCGGTTTCAAAGTGATAATGATACTTCCTTCTGTTGCCGTATAGCAGTCTGCACTGAGTTCTGCGTTATCTACCATAACTTTCTGGAAGTTTGCAAATGCATCGCTGGAACGGAAATAAATTGTATTTCCACTTCCCTGCGTATAGCTGCTGCCTGCACCTTCAATGATGGTTGGTATAACCTGCTGACTGCCCTGTGTGCTTACCGTTGATGTCGAAGCCGGTGTTGATGTTGTTGTAGATTCACCTTGCGTTGTTGACGGTTCACTTGGTGTCGGTGTTGGTTCTGGTGCTGGTGTTGGTTCTGGTGTCGGTGTTGGATTTGGATTGGTATTATTACTTACGAAAGTTGTACCAATCTCACCAGTATATCCTTCTGGTTTTTTATTTAATGCTGCGGTAACTCCAGATGCTGTGACAACTGCATTTGGAGATATTGTTATTTTTTTATCACTTTCTAATCCGTAGCTGAAAGTCTCTCCTTTTTCTGCCTTAGCTGCTACAGTTCCTCCACTAATCGTTATATCGCCATTACATTCAATACCACGGCTACTGTAAGCTGCTTCTGCAGCATATGCTGTAATATTACCATTTTTAATAACAATACCATCATATGCAAATATGCCACTTGTACCGGCTGTTGCCTGTGCTTTGGCAATAATTGTACCCTGACTATCAATTTCCAATTTTCCAAGCACACTAATACCATGACTGGTATTTGCTGTTCCACCTGTTACTTCAAGTGTCCCATCTCCTGTTATGGTTAAATTTCCATGAACATATATTCCGCAACTCCATCCATTTGTACTACTGCTGTAAGAACTGCTTATATTTTTTATTCTATTTTCATTTTTAATTATTATGTTCAGGTCTTGTAAGGTTTCGATTTCGATTCCGCTTCCATCACCTTCATAATTAAATCCATCTAAGGTCAGTGTATTTGTCTGATTATCATAACTCCAGCCTGTGCCGGAAGTATTGGCACTGGTAACTTCAACTCCGCCTACCCTTAGATTGTAAGATGTTGAAGTGGATGGTGTGGAACTGCCTCCAGAAGAATTTTTTGGAGAATAAAAAATACCATCTACTCCATCTTTTGTTGTAATTTCATAGTTTTTATCATCGTCAGTAAAAAATGCATCTTTGAATTGTTTTCCTGAATCTGCAAGTGGTATCTCGTTTTTTCCATATGGCTGATAATAACCTACACCTATTTTAGCACCCGATGTCAGTGGAACAGTCGTGCTCAGATTAATTTTTTCACTACTTTTGTAACGATAAATATATAAGTTACTATTTTCATCATTTGAATTTTTATTTCCGTAAATATTTGCACTTCCTCCGATTGTTACATCCGCTCCCTGGTATGCAAAGACACCTGCTCCAACCTGATTTTGATATTCACCAAAATCACAAATATTATCTGTGATTTCTCCACCAGTCATTTCAAAATTGCAATTATCAAGAACAACCACTCCCGCGCCGTATCCTGCCTCATTTCCTGAAATCTTACCTCCTCTCATGATGAAAGTTCCATTATAAAAAACTGCAACTCCACCACCGCGTTTTGTAAAAGTTCTATTGCTACGATTTCCAACAATATTGCCGGATTCTAATATTAACGTTCCTCCGCTGACATTAATGCCTCCAGCATAGTCTTCATTTGCCCATCCACCAGTAATTTTTCCATTTTGTCCTTCACTCGTATCTTTTATGATTAAAGTTCCACCTGCTATCACACTAAATACATTGTCTTGTTGTTCATTTAAGTTACGGTCAATCTTATATCCATTCAGATCAATGGTCACGTTCTTGTTTACATTAAAACTATAATCACCCGTTTCAGCCACAATATCATTACCTAATTGAATATTACCATCATTTCTTATTGCATTTTTTAACTCAGTCCACGAACTTACTGTTATTACCGCATCATCTGCCTTCACTTCCGTCACACCCAGTCCTGCAACCATGGTCATGACAAGCATCATACACAGCAATCCTGCTATCCATTTGTTCAACTTTTTCATTCTTTTTTCTCCTTTGCTTTTAATGTAAAAAATTCGTTGTACATGATTACCAGTTTCTAATGTACAACGAATTTCTTTCCAAATGGGCGAATTGTCATGAATCGACCGTAAAATGTATTGAATCGACCATATTTTTTCACTACGTCTGTATTTTATGCTTTACAAGACAGCCGAAGGATATTTACCTAAACAACCCAATAATCGTTAGACACTATCCTCTGGAAGAAAATATAAACTATTGTTTTGTCGGCATCAGAAGAACCGGCAAATCCTACATAATGTATCAGCAAAATGCTCAGCAGCGAAATTGCTTCTACACTGGGCGGCCGTTTTGTCATCATGAATATATATCCTTATTCCTTCTCTGAGTATCTGACTGCAAATGGAAAAGAAAAGAATTATCTGGATACTATCAGCACAAGTGATAATGCTCATGTGCGGTAAAGTAACACACAAGAATTTGATAGACAACCGCCCATTATTCCGTTACTATTCTTCAATATGGATTGAGAAAGCCTCTCTGATACAGTATAATAAAGTGTCAGGGAGGTATCTCTATGAAGGAAAAAATACTAATCATTGAAGATGATTTTACGATACAAGCACAGCTTAAAAATCTTTTGTCTGGGAATGGATATGAAGTATTTGCAGTGACGGATTTTTCCAAAACAATAGAGCAGTTAAAAGAAGCTGCGCCACATCTGGTTATTCTGGATATAAAACTTCCGGGGAATAACGGTTTTGAAATATGCTCGGGGATTCGCACCTTTTCAGATATTCCGATTGTATTTGTAACAAGCAGCAATACAGATATGGACGAACTGAACAGCATTATGCTGGGTGGAGATGCGTTTATCACAAAGCCTTATAATCCCGCTATTCTTCTTGCTAAAATTGCTGCATTGTTAAAGAAAGCCTACCGTTCCCCTCAAACAGAAATTTATGTGTGGAAAGAAGCTACCCTACATTTGGAGAGTAGCATGATAGAGTACAAAGGACAGAAAGCAGAATTGACAAAGAATGAATTGAAAATCCTCTACTACCTTTTTAAGAACGCCGGAAAAATCTGTTCCAGAAATGATATTGTGGATTTTCTTTGGGACAATCAGCTTTATGTTGATGATAATACCCTAAGTGTCAATATTACCCGTATTCGTGACAAACTGGCAACAATCGGACTTGTAGATTTCATTAAAACAAAACACAGGCAAGGATATACATTATGAG
>QWCK01004151.1_pt1 | contig 14672 bp, 13 predicted proteins | sample 1972571 | NCBI WGS metagenome assembly QWCK01 (sample SAMN09866710, study PRJNA288562) | Human gut metagenome isolate term2_stool, whole genome shotgun sequencing... | isolation source: gut | host: Homo sapiens | place: USA: California
TCGGCGTCTAATTTCTCCATGGCTTCCTTGCCGTTGCTTGCTTCCACGACACGATATTGATCGCATAATGCATCCACAAGATAGCGGCGAATGTCTGTGTTGTCTTCAACAATCAGTAGCGTGGCACTGCCCGCAGCAGGTGATTCTTCAGAAAGTTCTGCATCTTCGGCCTCCGCCCCTGCCTCGAAGATATCAACATTTGGCGAACTGACAGCATAAGGTTTTACCTTGTTGTCTTCGGCGATTTCGCCCGGTTGATAGGCTCCTTGGTCGTCGGGCAACCAGACTGAGAACGTGGCACCCTTGCCCGGACTACTTTCTAACGTAATTTCGCCATGGTGCATGGTTACCAAGCGCTTGACAAGCGACAGTCCGATTCCACTACCCGTATGCATGGAATTCACTTGAAAGAAACGATCGAACACCCTGTCCTGCAAGTCTTCAGGTATTCCCTCACCAGTGTCCGAAACCTGTAAAAAGGTTCGTCTCTTGCCAAGGCTGTCATCTTCCTGTCCTATCCTAACATCGATACGCTGACCAGCATGCGTGTATTTGAACGCATTGGACAACAAGTTGTTGAGTATCGTTTCGATGTAGGCAGGGTCGCACAGCACCTCCATGCCCTGCAAGGTGGATGTGAGTTTGTAATCAATTTTATTCTTCACGGCCAACTTGTCGAAAAGAGAAAACACCTTTTCGACGATTTCGTGCAAGTTGACATGGGCCACCTGTAACTTAAAGACCCCAAGCTCGGCTCGCCTGTAATCCATCAACTGGTTGACTAAGTTCAACAGTTTGTTTACATTGCGCCCAATGATGGTCAGTTGTTTCTTACTCCAAGGGTCGTCTGTGCGGTCTTCAAGCTCCTGAAGTGGCGAACAGATCAGCGTGAGCGGCGTGCGCAATTCATGAGACACGTCGATGAAAAACCGCTGCTTCATCTCGTTCACCTCCTGTATGCGCTGCTTCTCCCGACGCTCTTGTGCCAGTTGCATCTTGTCGATTTTTCGACTCAACACATACCTGAACACCAGCAGAGCCAAACCGATGACGAGAAGCAAGAACAGCGTGCGCGCCCACCAAGTCTTGTACCATACGGGCAACACCACAATCTCAAGTGTTGTGGGTGTCTTATCCCATTTGCCATCATTGTTGGCCGTCTTCACCTTAAATATATATTTGCCATGAGGCAACCGAGAGTAGCTCACCGTTCGGTTCTTGTTTGTCAAATGCCACTTGTCGTCGTAGCCCTCCAACATATAGGCAAAGGTATTGTGCTGGCCCGCAATGTAGTTGGGCACCACAAAGCTCAATGAGAACATCGACTGACTGTGCGACAGCTCGATACGACGGGTATAGGCAATCTGTCGGCTGAGTATGCCGGTGTCGTCCTCAGGGTAGACAACGTTGTTGAACAGCCTTAGCTCCGTGATGATAGCCTTCGGCGTATAGGGATTGTCCGAGAGCAGATCCGGACTGAACACAGTGATCCCGTTTACACCCCCGAAAAGCATGCGCCCATCGCTGGTTTTGCAAAAGGCCTGTGGGGTGAAGCGGTTGTTCTGTATACCGTCCTCGTAGGTGTAGCTCCGGACTTCCTCGCTCCCAGCGTGCAGGCGACATAAGCCATAGCCGGTGCTGAACCATATATTATCGGCATTGTCTTGCAGCATGCCGTAAACTATATTGCTCGGCAGACCGTTGGCCACCGTATAGCGATGGGTTGTCCATGTTTTGGGATTAACCTTGAACACGCCTTGGCGCGTACCTATCCAAATATGTCCATCCTTGCTTGGTGCCATGCAAAGAATGAACGCGCGAGCCAATGCATGGGCTTTTTTCAAGGGAAAGAGTTGGCGCAGTTTCTTGCCCTGCCTACTGTAAATCAGCAGGCCGCCCTCTGTTCCAACCCACAGACGATGACGGACATCGCGATAGATCACGCGTGTTTTTTTCTGTTCTGCTGTCAGCCTGCCCGACAGCAGGGGAATCGAACTGATTTGGCGTGTCTGCTTATCGTAGTGTTTCAACCCGGTGAGGGTTCCCAACAACAATCCCCCACCCCGTCGATCGGGCAAAATGGCATAGATGCTGTTGGCATCGGCCATGTCGTCCGGCGAAAGAATGGTTTCAACCCGTTGGCTACCCGGGCGCATGATGCCAAGCCCACCCAGTTGCGAACCGATATAGGCCACGCCGGTTGCCGGGTCTGTGTATATCGCCTTGATGTCGTTAGACAATAAACCATTTTCCGTGGTGACATGCTCATAGCGTTTTCGTGTTGCCTGATAGATATTGATGCCGCCGTTGGTTCCAATCCACAAGTTGTGCCGGCTGTCCTCCACAATACATCCGATGACATTGTTGTTCAGGGAATTTTGCCCGGGTATGGTACGGATATTGCTAAACTTATTCTTGACGGGATGATAATAATTGAGGCCCCCGAAATAGGTTCCAATCCACATTCCTCCCTGTCGGTCGGGGTATATACACCGCACCGATGCCTGCGAAAGGCTACTCGGATCGAGCGTGTTGCTCCTGTGGGCCGTCATCGCGTCGTATCTGTCCATGATATTCAGTCCCTCGACGGTGCCGATCCACAGCTGACGGTTCGAATCGAAAGCCAGTGAGCGCACATAGTCTGAGCACAACGGCGAGTTGGCCTTGGTGAAGTGTTTGAGCGACCTGGTCTTCAAGTCAAATAGATAAAGTCCCCCACCTTCTGTCGCCACCCACAACCTGTCGCCGCGGGCAATCATGGTTTGAATCTTCCTGCCTTGCAGTTCGTGGGTCATGATGGGTGTAACCTTGCGGCTTTTGATTGCATACAAGAAAATCCCCTCGCTGTTGCCCAGCAGAACGTCGGATCCGCGCTTGCAGATTGCCGTGATGTTTTGATACGACGACAACCGGCTGCATTGTCCACTGTTAGTATCAAACATCCACAATCTACCCTCAGAACAGATCAACAAACGGCTCTTATCCAAGGGCAGGATATGATCCACGGGAGTCTTCTCACCAATATGAAAATTCTTGAAGCGGTCGTAGTCTGCATCGTAGTAGGTCAACGTTTTGTCGGTTCCTATCCAGAGCCTGCCCTGACGGTCGCAAACCACCGTCTTAATCACGTCACTGCCAATGGAATGTTTGTCTGCGCTGTTGTTGCGATAGATCTTGAACTCGTAGCCGTCAAAACGGTTCAGTCCGTCGTTGGTGGCTATCCACATGAACCCTTGTTTGTCTTGGGTAATGTCAAAAACGGTTGCCCGCGACATGCCCTCTTCCATACCGATGTGTGAGAACTCCAACCGCGGGTTGGCAGCCCCATGGACGGCAGAGAGCAACAGAAGCAACAACAAGATGCCAATTCTCCCAGCATGAGCCATACCGTGACCATGGACAGTTAGCGCGTTGACAAGAGGCTTATGGGATATCGAGTTTGACATGAACATAACGACCGGTGAATCGATTTGAGTATTATAGGCTTACATCTCCTGTCCGGGTCTGACTGGCGTGTGCACGCACAGACACACAAGGACAGCAAGTTTTTCAATCACGATTGCAAAAATACAAATACTTGATTAACTAAACAATAAAATACACAGAAATAAGTGTTCGTCGTGAATGGACTACCCCTTTTTATCTGTTTTTACTGGATTGTAGAAAGGATATAGATATCATCTAAGCAAAAAACACGAGTTATGACAAAATGGCACAATCTTTCCTATAACTGTCAAAGAAAACGGCATTATTTTTGACACAAATCAAAAACGACCGCCTTTTTACAAGATTGTGACCCCATTGTAACGTCCAAATCAAACTTTAGCCTTATCTTTGCAACAGCTTTAGAGAAAGCAAATAAATTTAGGATAACATGGGAGTACACACGACTCCTGATTTAAAAGAATGAAAAATTATGGTAACATTAATGATTATGCTGGCTATCACAGTAGCCGTTGCTTCACAGTACGTGAACAGAGACAACAATTTGAGCATGGGCAAATAAGTGCCCATTTGCATGGAGAAAGAAGTTAACAAGAAGAATTTAATCGTGAAAGAGTTATGAAAGAAATCAAGAAAACAATTCAAAAAGTATTCAGGAAAATCATCAAGAATTATCAGGAATGCATGTCCCAATATGGTGAAGCCCTGCTCAGAGGCGGCTCATACGGATGCGCATAACATCACATAAATCATTCAAGCAACCTCCCCAAGATATCCTCGCAAGAGTATCTTGGGGAGGTTTTCGTTTAAATCGGGTTTCCTTCCATCGGTAAAGACGGATATAGGGCGGCAACCCGATACATATCGTTTCATCTCAATTCAGACAAGCAGGATATGCAGCGGCCTGCGACAGACCGCGCACACCTGCACGCCCTAAACTTTATTTGATGGCATCCAGAGCCTGCCGGATGTCGTCGATAATATCCTCGGCAGCCTCGATGCCCACCGAGAGCCTGATAAGATCCGGCGCGATACCGGCTTCCCGCAGCTGCTCGTCCGAAAGCTGACGGTGCGTATGGCTTGCCGGATGAAGCACACAAGAGCGGGCATCGGCCACGTGGGTCACGATGTTCACCAATTTCAGGGCATCCATAAACTTAATGGCCGTATTGCGATCGCCTTTCAACCCAAAGGCAAGCACCCCGCACGAACCGTTAGGCAGGTATTTAGTGGCCAATTCGTAGTTCTTGTTGTCCTCCAATCCACTGTAGTTCACCCATGCCACGCGGTCGTCATCGTGCAGAAACTCTGCCACGGCCTGGGCATTCTTGCAATGCTGCGGCATGCGCAGGTGAAGGGTTTCAAGCCCCAGGTTCAGCAAGAACGAGTTCTGCGGGGCAGGGATGGAACCCAGGTCGCGCATGAGCTGAGCCACCAATTTGGTTATATAGCACATCTTGCCAAAGGCCTTGGTGTAAGTCAGACCGTGGTAAGAATCGTCGGGCGTGCAGAGTCCAGGGAATTTATCGGCGTGCTCCTCCCAGTCAAAATGGCCACTGTCCACAATCACGCCGCCCACCTGAGTGGCGTGCCCGTCCATATATTTGGTTGTAGAGTGAGTCACAATGTCGCATCCCCATTCGAACGGACGACAGTTGATCGGGGTGGCGAACGTGTTGTCGATGATCAGCGGAACGCCGTTGCGATGGGCCACGGCGGCAAACTTCTCGATATCCAGCACATTGCATCCCGGATTGCTGATGGTCTCACCAAACATCACCTTGGTGTTAGGGCGGAAGGCCTTTTGAAGTTCCTCTTCCGAAGCCTCGGGATTGACAAAGGTGCAGTCAATGCCCAGTTTTCTCATCGTAACGTTGAACAAGTTGTAGGTGCCACCATAGATTTCGGTCGAGGCAACCACATGCCCGCCTGCCTCACAGATGTTGAACACGGCATAGAAGTTGGCAGCCTGACCACTCGAAGTCAGCATGGCTCCCACTCCGCCTTCCAAGGCACATATTTTTTTGGCCACCGCATCATTGGTCGGATTCTGCAAGCGCGAGTAGAAATAGCCCTCCTTCTTCAAATCGAAAAGCATGGCCATCTCCTCGCTGTTGTCGTATTTAAAAGTTGTACTCTGAATAATCGGTAACACGCGCGGCTCGCCATTCTTTGGCTCCCAGCCTGCCTGAACACATAGCGTCTCTCTTTTCATGTCTGCAATTTATGTAATTCATGTATTGAAAAGCAAAGTAACTAAAAAAAAGTCAAAAACACAAGATATTGTACTGAAAAACCAACATATACTAACAAATAAACACAATGTAGGTATGTTCTGTCCATAAAGCCTTGGCAGATTTCATACTCATTTACGAAGATAAATTACCAACAAGTCAAGGAGCGTAGCGGGCACATCACCGAACAAGTTGAATTTTGGATCAAAAAATAAACACAAGATGATAAACCATGGGGCACATGCCTCCGACCGCCCATCGATCGCCCCTCCTCCAAACCTATGCAGCTCTCGACCTATCGAAGTTCTTGGTTGTATTTTTATTGACAAACACCCCTCCATGCTTCGCGAATTCAAAAACATAAACACTTCGGTTGGAAATACGCGAAATTTGCGCAGATTTGTAAAGGGCTTACAATCAGAGACTTTACTAAGCACCCCTTGCGAGCACAACTTTTTCACTCGCCGTTGCATATCGAATGGCAGGGCAACAAAGGTCTAATCATGCGACGGATAGAGTGTCTTCATATGGTCGAGAAGCCCAAACCGCATGATGATAAGATGCTAACCCCGCCGCCTGCAAGATTTCTCAGTTTTCCCAGCCGAAAACATCGGTTGAAACATGGCGCATTTTTCTCTGGTTGTTCCAAAAATAATTGCTGAAAAAAGATAATTTAATTTTACACATCAAAGACAATGACCTTCTGACTACGTCATTGCAAGATATTGTAATTGGCTATCGACCAATCACGGTTTGGCATCGTACAGAAGCGCTGAATATGCAGGGTGCATATCCATAAAAATCCCCAATACCACCCTCATCTTCTCTATTATAGTCAACTAATGGTAGTGCAAAATGCTACATACGATATGCAACGTGCGTGGTTATGCTGGGAAATGCAACATGCAAGAATGGCAATTCGAACGCCATCGGTTCCCTGTTCCAATAACCATGCGGAGTTTAGTTCGCACCTATAAAGAGAAGATTACGATCCTAAAATGTGCGGCCTATTCTTCCAGATCGGTCGAGAAGTTCAGGCTCTGAATCCTGATATCCAACTCACGAAGCTGTTTAGAATATTTGTCTATCTGCCGGCCAAGCTCCTTGATATCTATCGTGGTGATGACCTTAATTTCCGAACGGCTGTATCGTTCCTGCGACTCAGACGCCCTGTTGAACACATCACGCAAGGCGGAGGTGCGCAAAGCCAACACGTCTTTTTCGGCCAGCAACTCAGTTAAGGTTTTGCCACCGTCCACGGTGTGCATATTTGTCTTGTTGATTTGGAATATCAGCGCCTGCAACCGTATCAGGCAACCATCGAGTTCCTTCATCAGCTCAACAGGGTTTTCTGAGGGTTGCTCACCCTCCTGAATTCGTACATTATTGAGCAAACGACTTCTAAGCTGCTCTATTTTCTTTTGCGTATCCTTGCGAATAGCCAATGCTTCTGCGAGTTTCATAATGTGTAACGTTTTTAATGTTATAACAACGATGCCTCGGGCATCGCCTTGACGGTATGCACAAAATCAATCAAATTTTTCCGATTTGTATATGGTTGATACTATTATATTCCTCATTTTTACTAATTTTGCGCGTTAATCAATATCAAATGGGAGTTGTATGAAACTGAAATACATGTTTTTGTCTTTGGCGATGATGCTTGGCTCGGTGTTGCATGCACAGAATTTTCATTTGCCATTAAAAGATACACTCACCGTTGAGGCACTCGAAGCCGAAAGCGGATTGACGCTCGACTCCGTGCGTTTCTATGCCAACGAAGGTTCACCCGATGCCCAGTTTTACTTGGGCTACTATTACACGCTGAGCAAAGAGCGAAATGCGACACTGGCCCATCAGTGGTATTCGATGGCTGCAGAGCAAGGACATCCCGAAGCTGCTTTTAATCTTGGCCTGATGTATCGGGACGGGGACGGGGTTATCCGAGACACCAAGAAGGCCTTTGCCTATTTTCATCAAAGTGCAGAGGCTGGCTTACCGTTGGCCATGTTCAATGTGGCACTGGCATATAACAACGGTATAGGAGTGGAGCAAAACAACGATTCGGCATTCTGTTGGGCAAGCCGTGGAGCGGATGCTGGCGACCCACAGTCGATGTATACAGTAGCCCTGCTGTATTACCAAGGTCTTGGGACAAAGGTCGACAAGGAGGAAGCCACTCGCTGGGCCTACCGTTCGGCCAAGGCGGGCTCGGCTGACGGCATGGCGCTCATGGCTACCTTGCTGATGGAAGGCGAAACTGTAGAACAGAATGTTGACAAGGCTTACGAATGGATTGTAAAAGCCGACAGCCTCGGAGCAGCCGATGCAGGGGAAATGAAAGAAATGATTGAGAAGTACATGAAGCTGGAACAGCCTTTCCGGAAATACGGGCTCACGCTGAAAAAATACATGGCACTCCCCGATGCAGAGTTTCTGAAAGTGACCGAACAGATGGCCAATGATGGCGTTGCCGAAGCACAATACAACTTGGCAAGCATATATTATGGTGGTCACCGGGGCATCAAGAAGGATTTCAAAAAGGCTCGCTATTGGTATCGGAAAGCTGCCAAGAACGGCTTTGAGCATGCCCAAGAGACGCTCAATGAGCTGGGCTGGTAAGCTTGTTGGAGGTCATATATACTCTATCTTCATTTCCTCGCTCACCCGAAACTCCTGTTCGCCGTACCCGTCGGGTCGGTAAACAATGTTCAGTCCCTGATAGTCGCACGGCACTTTCAGGCTGACATGATTCTCACACATATATTCCCACATGGGTGCCCCGAAATCATAGGAAGCCCCACTCAGCACAAGCTGTGTGCCGATGGGGTCGAAATGCCAGAATCCCCCACCCATACAACTGTCGCCACGCTGCAGCAAATCCTTGTGCATCATGACGTTGCCGAGACGCATAATCCCTCTCCGGGTGATGATAAACTTCTGTGCCATTGGTCTATAGCGGATTCTGATCTACTACGCGTTTGTCGCCACTCAGGTCGACTTTGAACAAATGTGGAATGCGAACATAACGCCCATTAACCGACTTGCGGCTGTGCACACTCATCAACAACTGCCCGTCAAAATCGCGGAACAGCATGCCATGCCCGAAGTTGGGCGGTGTGATGGGCTGCAGCTCACCACTCTTGGACTCCCAGCCTCCCTGAACACATAACGTCTCACTTTTCATAACTGTATTTTTAGCAATGCGTTTATCGAAGGACAAAATAACCTTAATTCCGCAACACTATTATAAATTAAACTTTTTAAGTACCTGAGCAACAAAAAGTTGCTCAGGATTTTGCCATGTCAGAGTTTTCACTTATCTTAGTGTTGCAAAAAAGAGAATCCGACGATAGACATGGCGAAGATACAAATTAAATCTGAGAGACTCACTCCTTTTGGGGGATTATTTTCGGGTCATGGAGCAATTTGACTTGCACAATTAAGTCTATATTTGTGGTGAACAAAATAGACGAACTATGGAAAGGAATGTTGATTTGAACAAGCTAGGCAGTGCACTTATCCTAGCTTTGGGAGTGATCATCTTAGGATTATGTATCAAGGCTGGTATAGACGGTTTTGCCAATAAAGATAGAAAGGTGGAGGTAAAAAGGACTGGCAGAACGAGAGATTCCTGCTGATAAAGTGACATGGTCCATTGTGTCGAAGGAGCTGGGAGATGATTTGGGATTGCTGTATGAAGCCAATGCGCTGAAGCAAAATAAGATCAAGCAGTTTTTGCTCAGTCAGGGCATACTGGCAAGTGAAATTACGGCCAATGCACCTAATGTCGTGGATTTAAAGGCAGAGCAATATAGTAAGCAAAAGGGTTATCGCTATAATATCACGTCTGTAATTACCGTGACTTCCAAGCAGGTGGACAAAGTGAGAGCCTTTATTGCCCGACAAGGTGAACTGCTCAGGCGAGGTGTGGCTATCATAAATGGTGGTTACGAAAATCCGGTGACCTATGATCTGGAGGGCTTTGCATCACTAAAACCTAAGATCATGGAAGAGGCCATAGCCAATGCGGAGAAGACTGCTGCGCAGTTTGCTAAGAATAGTCATAGCACGCTTGACAAGATCATAACCGCGGATCAGGGACTGTTTAGCATTGATAATCGTGACATCAACACACCTTGTATTAAGAAGGTGCGTGTGGTGACAACGATCACTTACTCGCTCAAAGATTAGAGAGAACAGCCTTTCTAGGTGTCTCTTTAGTCTTGTCGATACCTGTGTACAACTGGCGGAGCATCTCTTTGCCAACCCCAATGCGGTAGTGTACGGGGTCGTAATAGTGGTGATAGTCGGTGTATTGCAGGTGGGTTGAATCTGAAAAATCGAGAACTTTTGTCTGCCCAAAGATCTTGTACAACATTGCAACGTCCGTGGGATTGATAGCCCTGCGTTGAAAATCGGGCCCGATCACCACTCGTACATCGGTGTGGTGACGGTCGCAGATGTCTTTGATTTTGCGTAGGCAATGGAGGTGCTTGGTGCCCATGGCAATATCTCGTGTGGTAAACTGGGGTTGGTTTTGACGAGCAGCAAGCCAGTCGGGTGTTTGCCAGAATTTCTCTTTTTGAGTTGCTATGATCTTTTCCGCCGGGAGAATAGCATCGTTTGATAGCCGTGTGCGCTGGCAGGAATCCTTGTTGATCACCCCGTTCATGTTAGGCTGATATTGTTGTGTCCACTGGAATATCAGATATTTGCTCAGGAAGTCGTAGCTTAAAAATCCCTGAAGAAACGACACTTGATAGCTCATATAGCTTTTGCCACTCACTTCTGGAGGTACGATGTGGTTGAGCCCTTGCCCGTTTTCAGCATGTGCCAGTAGGCCGTAGTCGGCAACAATCAATAGGTGCTTAATGGTCTGATAGGGCTGCTTGTCCAGGGCTTCCAGTTTGAGCAACACGTCTCCGAGGCGCTCGCTATTGCCAAAAAAACGAAAGGGTGTACCGTTTATATATTGTTTCCAGTCGGTGGTGTTAAACGCTTTAGTGCATGATGATCCCATGATAAAGCTGTCATAATGGGCGTGTGCTCTCTGTTGTTTGTATTTGATCCAGCCTACAGCACCTTCGCTAAGACATGTCTTGGAATGGTCATAGTCGGTATATGAGCGTATGACCATAAAGGGATCCTTGATGATATAATAGGCTATGAGCAATAGAAAAGGAAAGGATAACAGGATTACTTTCAGATAGAAAGTCTGTATATTTTTGTGTTTCATGCCAGTCTGTTAGAATTGAATGTATATAAAATTCTCTACTCCGAACGCACCGAAGAAGAAGATCGTGGTGACAAAGGCGACGTAATAAAGCCAGCGTAGAACGGTTGGCAATTCTTCCAGTCGGCTGATCAGTGATCGGCGGGCATGGATCCATTCTATGAAAAAGAGTGCGATGACAGCTATTCCGAATACGATCCAATAATGATCGGACATGCCCAACCGTAGCTCTTTGATGCTGATTTGGAATCCATCGAAGAGATGCGCATAGACATAACACACGTCGTAGATGTCTTCAAGACGGAAGAAAAGTAGTGAGAGCGCGAAAAGGAGATAGGTTCGTACCATCATAATCTTGTCGTAATATCTTTTGCCAATCAGTGTTTGTACGTACTCGTGTTGACGCTCTGTCATCTTCTCATAGATGATCACCAGACCCTGAAAAAGACCGTATGCAGCAAAGGCCCAGCCTGCTCCATGCCATACGCCAATGACGACAAAGGTGGTGATGAGCGAGAAATAGATACCCTTTTTGCCGTATCGACGCAAGGATGTGGATAGGGGCATGAAGACATAGTCGCGTACCCAGAACGAAAGTGACTGATGCCACCGACGCCATAGTTGGCCTGTGGAGGTAGAACAAAAAGGACGGTCAAAGTTGGGTGACAGCTTAAATCCGAACATCCGCCCTAAACCTATAGCCATGAGCGTGTAGCCTGCGAAATCGGCATAGAGCTGGATGGGGTAGAGGAGGGTGGCGACAAGCAATTGGGCTCCGGTAGATTGGTGCACATCCGCAAAGACGATGTCTAATGACGGGGCGATACGATCTGCGATGACGAGCTTCATAAAGATACCTCCGCCCAGTGTCAGCAAGCCACGTACCACTTCTTCATACAGGAAAGGATGTGGTTTGTGTAGCTGTGGCAGTAGGTCATAGCCCCGCTCGATCGGGCCGGAGAGAAACTTCATGAAGAGCATCATATAGAGCGAGAAAGCCATGAGGTCGTCTTCTGGCTCTTCCTCCCAATAGATGTCGATGAGATAAGCCAGTGCCTGGAAGGTGTAAAAGGAGATGCCTAAAGGAAAGATCGGACTCCAATAACGCACAGCCAGCCATATACCTACTAAGCCGACTATGCCTCCCCATAGGATATAGGTGGCACGTGGGGTGGAGAGATGTCGGTGGAGCAGGAGTCCTGTATAATAGGTCAACAGCGTAATACCAATCGCAAAGAGCAGATAGACAATGTGATAATAGCCTATGAAACAGATGCTGGCCACCAAGAGACAGACGTGTTGGTGTGTCCGGTTGGTGCGCAGATAATAGAGTAAAAAGGTTACTACGAGACAAATAACGAAGGGAATAGATATAAATTCCATATGAAATGAGACGAGTGTCCGTTAGGGATTTACCTTATTATATATCGTGTCGCAGAGGTCTCCGACGTTTTTCATCTTCATGATCTCACGCATTTTGAAGTGTATGTCAAAAGTCTTTTCCGATTGGTCCAGGAGTGCTAGATTGGCCATGGAGTCCCATCCGTCAATGTTTTGTGCCGAACTGTCTTCCTGTAGTTGGATCCTTGGCTGTTTCAACACCTCTGCAAAAATGGAGTTGAGTGTTTGCATGATTTCTTCTTTGGTCATTTTTGAAAGTTTTTATTAATGTTATTTTATATCGTGTGGTATGACGGTTTAATCCGTATCGGTATTAGAATGAGTATGGATTTTCTAGCTAATTTTAAGCCTTTGTGAGCAGCTGTCTGATGGCTTTCCGATCTATTTTGTTATTGACATTGAGCGGAAATGTGGGTATGAAATGGATGCTTTGTGGCAGCATATAGCTGGGAAGCAGACGCTTGAGATGTTGGCTCAGCAGGTCGGCCGATCCGTCTTCTTCATGCTCTACTGCCAATATGATACTGTGATTTCCTCTGTCATCAGCGATGGGGATGGCGACCACGGAGCGTTGATCTTCATATATCTGGCGTGCTACACATTCTATTTCGCTAAGTTCTATGCGATAACCTTGTATCTTGATCTGCGCATCCATTCGACCATAATAGCTGATATCGCCCTCTTCGTCCATGCTGCACACGTCGCCTGTGTGGTAGTAGCGTGTGCCTTGGTGTATGAAAAAGGTAGATTTGTTTTTCTCTTCGTCGTTCCAATAGCCGGGCGTCAATTGATCTCCGGCCAGACACAGTTCGCCCTTTTCACCGGAAGGCACTGGTTGGAGCTGATCATTCACCACTATAATTTGTGTTCCCGGCATGGCGTGCCCAATGCATACGATACCATTGCTCTGCTTGTTGCCTCCATTGGTATTGACCATATAGTCGGTGCAATAGATGGTATTCTCGGTGGGGCCATACACATTGTGTATCTCTGCACGAGGTACACAATGGCTCCATGCCAGTGTATCGTCAAGCGGCAAGGCTTCACCACAGAAGAGAGAAAGACGCATTTCTGGTATATCGAGTTCATCCATATAGGGGCGCAGATAGTGAATCATGGATGGAACCATAAGGGTGAAGGTGAGATGATGGTCGTCAAGCAGTTGGAATACTGCCTGATATTTGATGCAATCGTTTCCTACGGTGTAGACACAGGCACCTCCTAACAGTGGCATGAGATATGATTGTACAGACAGGTCAAAGGTGAGATCAAACATCTGAAGGCACCGGTCATTCTGGTTGAGCGTAAATCCTAGTTGATGGAAAGCCGAAACGAAGGCTGCCAGATTGCCTCGTGATATGGTGACACCTTTAGGATGTCCTGTGCTGCCTGATGTAAAAAGGATGTATGCCAACTCTGCGTCACCGCATGATAGGGCCGGACGCTGCATAATGGATGTCAGATCAGAGGTGGGTATAACCTGTACGGAGGGGATCGCTGCGTAGCGTGATTGGGCTGATGAGTCGAGAATGGTGGTGATTCCAACCTGCTCTATGATGTTCAGGCAGCGTTCCATAGGCTGGTGTGGATGTAGGGGAACGTAGTATTTTCCCTCCGACCACAATGCTATGATGGCGGCATAGGTCTGTATGTCATCATGGGCCACAAGACCAATGCCCAGTGTCTGGATCTCTTTTAATGCTTCCCTGATGCCGTTAACGTGTCTGCCCAGTTCTGCATAAGTATAAAACTTATCATTGATAAAGAATGAATGACGGTCTGCATCTGTCTCAATGCGCTGGTTCAGTGTGTTGATAACGGTAGCTGTGAAGCTGTCATGCGTGTGCGTTGATGGTATGCAATTCATTGTATATGGTTTCAAATGGTATAGCCTCGATGCCCTTTTGTTTCTTGCAGCGAAGGCTATGTTATCTGACAGTAACGTTCCTTAAATCCGCAACACTATTATAAATTAAACTTTTTAAGTACCTGAGCAATAAAAAGTTCTTGAACAAGTCAAGCGGCAGAGCCGAGCGGCTCAGGATTTTGCCTTGTCAGAATTTTCACTTATCTTAGTGTTGCAAAAAAACAAGAGAATCCGACGATAGACATGGCAAAAATACAAATTAAATCTGAGAGACTCACTCCTTTTAGGGGATTATTTTCAATCATAGAGCAATTTGACTCCACATTATCATCTGTAATCGACTCAACCCTCGGTCTAAGGTGTAGATCGTTCGGTTATCAGTACAGCGAATTCATCCGTTCTCTCATGAGTATCTACTTCTGTGGCGGTTATTGGCGATTTGATAGTCGGTATAATCCGTAACTTTTACAAGGCCATTATTCAAAGACTT
>QWCK01004152.1_pt1 | contig 14671 bp, 12 predicted proteins | sample 1972571 | NCBI WGS metagenome assembly QWCK01 (sample SAMN09866710, study PRJNA288562) | Human gut metagenome isolate term2_stool, whole genome shotgun sequencing... | isolation source: gut | host: Homo sapiens | place: USA: California
GGGAGGACGTCAGGGTGGGGGAGGCTGCAGGGCCCAGCGAGGGCGTAGCCCACGAGGGCGTCGTTGTCCTCGACGACCCAGGTGGCGTGGTCGGGGTCGGCGAGGAGGATTTTGTGTTTCTGCAGGTCGTAGGCCTCGGTGAGGAAGGCCGCGAGGTCGGCAGGGTCGTAGAGGTGGCCGAAAGTCTGCGTGAACGTGATGTTGGACAGTTCGACGAGGGCTTCGGCGTCGGCGGGCGTGGCGCGGCGGATCGTAGGCATGGGGACAGGATAGGGGAAGGGATAGGCGTCACAAACGGAGTCGGGAATTTGTGAACAGAATTGCAGATGGGAGTAATCCGGGCTTAAGGGACACTATGTGTGTATAAATCCATCCGGTTTCCCGGGGTGACCTAGACCAACAATTGTGCGGTATGGAGGCTACGGGTAGCGCCGCTGCACCGGGTGGAGCAACGCGAGGGCACAGCGGAAGACGTTTGGTTGGACAGTGGGACGTCGATAAGCAAGAGTCCCTGCGGTACCGTGGGCTGCGTGACTGATGCACTTGCGCCGAAGCCTGAAGACCTTTCGATCGACGCGCCGTCGGAGCTGCGCGAACAGGGGTACGACGCGGTGGCCGCTGGCAAGACTTCGTGATCTAGGAGGATTATGCGAATTTACACACTCGGGTTTTCACACAAGAGCGCGGAGGAGTTCTTCGACATTCTGCGCGAGTCCGGCGTGCGGCGCGTGGTGGATATTCGCCGCTCGAACACGAATCAGCTCGCTGGGTTTACCAAGAAGGACGACCTGCGCTACTTCCTGCGGGTCATCCTGGACATGCCGTACACGCACGAGCTCGCTCTCGCGCCGTCGGCGGATCTGATGCGCGCGTATCGGCATGACGAGGTTGGCTTCGATGAGTTTTCGAAGCAGCTGCGCGAGGAGTACGGCGCTGGTGACGTCTCGTCTCTGGACCGCTCGCTTTTTGACGACGCCGTGCTGCTTTGCTCCGAAGCAGACCCCTCGACCTGCCACCGGTTAGTTGCCGCCGAGTACCTCGCCGAAGTTTGGGACGACGTGGAGATCGTGCACCTTTAGGGTTGTGTTTGGGGTTAGCTGTCTTGCTCGCCGTGGCGTTCGCCCGTAAGCATGCTGAGCAGCAAAATGTTGCCCGCCGACAGGGCATCATCCGGACAGTAGACCGCGTGCGGCACGTACGCGCGCAGGTGGACAACTTCTCCCTGCTTGAGCGGGAAACGCTCGCCGCCGCACTCGAACTCGAGAGACCCGTTGAGGCACTGCACGGTGATCGGGTGGGCCGCCTTGTGATCCGGCAGCGTCTGGCCAGGGCAGAAGTTAAAGACGATGAGGTTCGCGCCGTCGCCCTGTAGCAGTCGCTTGACGCCCGGTCGCGCGTTGTCCGGCCTTGGGGCGACGGCGTTGATCGTCTGGATGCAGGTGGCGTGGTCGGTCGAGTCTGCCGAGTCGGCAGCACCAAACACTTCGGGGCGGTGACAGGTAGGTCGTCCTTTGGCTGAGACATCGTTGATCCAATCTTGGGGTATCGGGGTGGTGGCGTCTGGGCGTTTACGACACCATTTTATCGGCTCAGTCCGCAGCGTGTGGCATACGCAGGATGACTCGTTGGCGGGGCTGACATTCGGTCAGTGGGTGCATCTTCTCCCCAAGCCACATGCGGGCGAACGTAACGCTCGCGTTGTTCTCTGGAACGAAGCGCTCGAACCAAACCTCTCGCTCTATGGCCAAAACTCCACTAATCGCAGGCGTTTCCAAAGCCAGGCGCTTGCAGTCAAAGAATTACGAAACCGAGCTACTCATCGACGCCCGCTAGTCAAAGACCAAAACAGAATTCAGAATGCACACCGAGACTGCATCGAATTGCTCCGCGCAATCAATCCCGAGTTAGGGGATTGGTTTAAGAACCAGAAATGGATACCAAACGTATTGGCCACATCGCCGATACCCAGAAAATAAAAGATGGCCCCCGATTTCTCGAGGGCCAGAGCCTATTTGCCTTGCGGCTTGATGGCTCAAAGATACATGGATTTCAACATTGAGTCAACACGACCCACCGTAGGTGATGATGGCGCCGAATCTCCCCAACTACACTGAGATCGATCGGATTCTGCGGCGCATGCCAACGACAGCGTTCACCCCGCCCCAAACCGTGCTCCCCACCGAAGTGATGGGGGACTCAGGCGACTTCACCGGGCGGTGGATCGTTGGATTCAAATACCAAGACTTCTCCAAAACAGTAGAGAGCTGGGTAGACATGGTTGTTGTTCACCGACCTGTTCGTAGGCGCGCTGTAGTGAGCAGGACTCCAAGCAGACCATTTCAATGATCTTATGGACCGCCTTCCTCTTAAACTCGACGGAATACTTTCTGGACATAGTGCCTGATCTTTCCTTACCTGAGGTAGGAACTAAATCCAGGACGCTTAACAATTTTGATTGAGTGGTCCTAAAACCGGTGGCTGCTAAACTCTCAGGACAGGCCCTGAGCAGGACTTTGTTATATTTAATTATACATGTTTAGAAATAATGCTTCTTTGAGGGGATGGAATTTTGGCTACTGATTTAAGTGAAGAAATCGTTACCTGGCTCAAGGCGAGAAAAGGACCAGAATGGCAAACTGCACTGCTCCAAAAAATTGCGCACGGAGAGCTAGTCACTAACGAAGACATCGATAACTTTGTGAGCCACTCCATTAATGACGAAATTAAAAAGGTCAAATGCTGGTTTGAAACACCGTCTTTCGACACTTCGGAGCTTTCGAATCAGCTGAGTGTTGATGATTTTGGAGTTCGAACTGAAGCCGACGATCCAATCTCGCTAAAGGAAATAACGCACGTCAGAGGTGTGAATGCCCTGAAACCTGGAGCATCCCTCTTACTTTCTGAATCTGGACTGAATATTGTTTTCGGACACAACGGATCTGGAAAATCTGGCTTTACGCGGATTATGAAGCAGTTTGCGGCCTCACGAGGCCCGGAGACTGTTCTCCCTAATGCTTTAGGTGAATCTACAGAAACTAAGGCAAACGTCACATTTTGCACAGGAGACGACACCGCGACATCCGAATGGACTGGAGGGGAAGCGTTAGTAACAGGAAGCCTTAACCGGGTGAGGGTTTTCGATTCGGTTTCAGCCAGAAGTCATATCAGTGAGAGCAACGAAGTAGCTTATGTGCCCCCACAACTAGAGGTTCTTTCTTCTATGGTGGATTTGCTGGGGCAAGTAAAACAGGCGATTGAAGATCGCCAACTAGGCCTCAAACCACCGCCCGCAAGCTGGAACGCCGTAGGCGATCAGGAATTCAACGACCTGGTGGAAATCCTAGGGACCGACGAAAGTAAAAAGATAATCGAAGAAATACTAGAGTTTACAGACGAGGATTCTGACCGGTTAGCGAAGCTTGAAGCGGATCTGGCAAAGCTAAAAACATCCTCCCCTCAGAAGCTTGCAACGCAACTTTCTTTACATGCAAAACAAATCACCGAGATAGCGAAGACTTTAGAGACCGGCGATCAAAGACTTTCGCTGGACAATGAGAAACAGCTGGTCAGCTTGATCACTCGAAAAGAGTCGGCTTCGAAAAAACTTGAAGAACAAGCCAAAAGCCTACGCTCTTATGACTTGATAGATGGTCTTTCGGAGCCCAGCTGGGGTGTGCTTTGGGAGTCTGCCGTAAAATTCCACAGCTCGATAAGCGGCGCATCTGGTAAGCAATCCGACTTACATAAGGCTGATCGCTGCCCGTTATGCCAGCAAAACTTTTCCGATGAGGCTAAAGACAGAATCAAAGCCTTCCAAGATTTCAAGAAGGGAGAGCTTTCTGTTCAACTAGAACACGCGACGAAAGCACTTGTTGATTTCAAGGAGATTGTCAATTCGGTACAAACTCGTTCCGACGAGGAACTGGAAGATGTATTAGACCTTATCAGTGCTTACGCAAAAGAGGATGGTGACGATTCCGAAATGTTAGCCCTAGAGGGGTTAATCGTAGCGAGCCACCGGGAAATTGAAGATAGAAAAATCAGATTCCTGGATTTGATTGCTAGCGCGCAAGCAACAAAAGCGGGGGATGAAATAGCACCTTCTGCTCGCGAGCAAGCCGATAACCCCAGTTCTTCCATTGCAAGAACGATTTCGTTGCTTGGCGAGCTATTAGACAGAATCAATGACGAAGCCGCTAAGAATCGTGCTCTTGCGGAATCTGATTCGGCCGAGACGAACGTTGCAAAAGAAATCGAAGTACTCACGCGAAAGAAGCTTTTTGCAGAGGAAAGGGCTGCTTTAAGAGAGCAACACGACGAAGAAGCGCTGAAGAAAGCTATGAAAAAGGCGCTTGGTCGGTGCTCGAGCCAGGCGTACACAAAGCTCATTAAGAATCTATCCTCGGATTATGTCAACGAAATCGGAAGTGTATTCCAGGCCGAACTAAAGGAGCTTGGTCTAGACCCGTCAATTCCTGTCAAATTGCAGTTTGATAAAGCCAAAAAGGGAATTAATCACATCCAGGTTGTCTACAACGATACGAAGAGCCATTCCGTTGGCAACATTCTCAGTGAAGGAGAGCAGAGGATTATCTCGATCGCAGGTTTCTATGCCGACCTGACGAGCACAGGAGACTTTTCCACTCTCATATTCGACGATCCGGTGTCAAGTCTCGACCAGAGGTTTCGAAAAGCAGTAGCGCTGCGCTTAGTTAAAGAGTCGACAAAGCGTCAAGTGCTGGTTTTTACCCACGACAACGTATTTGTGCGACTATTAGAAGAAGCGAGGGGAGATATCAACCTCGATTTAGCAGCGAAGGGCCAAGAAAGACTCCCTGAGTTTTCTGAAATAGAAATTGTACGGACAGAGGAAGGTGCTGGTGTCCATCCGCCAGTTGACTGGCGCAGAAGAAATTTGAAGGCTCAAATTGGACAGCTTAAAGATATGGCCCAATCCATAAGGTCAAAAGAAAAGTCTGATCCAGATAATTACCCGCAGAATGCAAAAGTCTTGATGTCTGCAGTCCGTGAAACTTGGGAGCGGGTAGTCGAGGAAAGGCTACTAAATGGCGTCGTATCCCGCTTCGGCCGCGATATCCAGACGAAACGCCTTAAGCCTCTGCATGATATTTCCCCTCAAGATATTGCCAAAGTTAATTTGGGGATGACGATAGAATCCCGGCTTATGACTGGTCACTCAACCCCGCTGTCTGTATCTGCAGAAACCTACCCCACGGCAGATAAAATATCCCAGGAGGTACAGAATCTCGATGACTTCTATAAAGAGCTGGGGCGTAGGGGGCGATCCTAAAAACTCCCGAGACTAAATCTTTGTGTTTCATCCCGTCACGTCCAGAAGTAGCTCAAATGAGCCCACTTTCCGGCCTCTAGAGAGGGTGATCAATCTCTCTCATTTACTGAGGCTGGGGGTCAAGTCCGTGTATGTCTCTCCTGAGAATGATATGGGTTTTCCAGTCGGGTGGAGGCTGTTATCGCTATGGAGCTAGTTTCCAAAAGACCAACGACCACCGCCCCGGTGCTCTAGGTGTCTAGCTAGTGGCCAATTCCAGTAGGCAAAAACCGGCCAAGCCGGGCGTGTCGTTGCCTCGGCCGTCTCGGTTGTCGGCGATGACCACACCGCCGCCGTAGTGCCGGGCATCAATGCGTGCCCGGTAGTGTAAAGGTCATCGTTTGAGCCCACGGCGGTAGCCGAGCGCACCTCGTCTAGGCGCCACCGCTCGGGCTTAGACGTGTCGTCGGCGGTCGCCTGTTCGCGGCTTACCGCGCCGCGCCCCAGTCACCGAGGGCGTCCATGTCGTCACTGTGACCGTAGACCCGCCCGCCGCGTGTGTCGGCATCGGTCGTGTCGTCATGTCCGTAGATACAAGCACCAAATCGGTCAAGGTTGAAGCTTCCTGAGCTGCGGCAAAGGGGCGTCGGAAAGTTTTGTCCTCGGCCTTGAGTAGACTGCACCTGGATTACTCACACGCGACCTCAAGGAGCCCTACATGACACAGGCGCAACGACCTTTGGCCCCAATTTTGAAGTGGGTCGGCGGCAAGCGGCAACTGCTGCCGGAGATAGCGAAGCATGTGCCGGACAGCTACTCGCTATACGTCGAACCGTTCCTCGGGGGAGCCGCCGTGCTGCTGCACGAGCAGCCCGCGAAAGCACGTGTAAATGACTCGAATGCAGAGCTCATCAACGTGTACAAGTGTGTGAAGGAGTCAGCATCAGAGCTCATAGAAACACTAGAAGAACACGCCCAACGCAACGCCGAGCAAGGCAGCGAGTACTACTACTCCGTGCGCGCACTCGACCGGAGTGAAAAATACCGCGAGCTTAGTGACGTCCAGCGAGCCGCCCGCATCCTTTACCTGAATAAAACCTGCTTCAACGGACTCTTTCGCGTGAACTCCGCAGGCCAGCTCAATGTGCCGTATGGGAAATATAAGAACCCGAACATCGTCAACCGCGAGCAGATTTTGGCGCTAGAGGAATATCTGAACGAAGCGGAGGTCGATATGCGTTGCGGCGATTACAAAGACTGCCTCGTAAACCTGCCAAAGGACAGTTTCGTGTATCTGGACCCGCCATACATGCCGCTAAGCCAAACCTCCTCCTTTACTGGGTACACCCAAGAGGGGTTTGGTTACCAAGATCAGGTCACGTTGCGTGACGAGTGCCTTAAACTGCGAGAGCAAGGAATCGCATTTCTACAGTCCAACAGTGACTGCGAAGCGATTCGAGAGCTCTACAAAGACTTTGAAATTCGCTCGGTGAGCGCTCGCCGTGCGGTCAATTCTAACGCAGCCAAACGCGGTTCAATTACGGAGGTACTCATTCGTGGCTAGTACAGAAAGCAAAACAAACACGGCGTGGAACGCACTGCTGGAAAAGTATCCCATTGAGGAAACCGTCGAGACCGAAGGACTCTACCACATCACTGCAGCCGCGATTAAAGAATTCCGCGAACCGCGCCTCATGACGAAATTCGACACTTCCGAATCCGTCGCAGCTCCGCTGAAAGAGAAGAAACTCAACGTCCTACCCACGAGCCGGAGCTCATACGTCATCGGTAAGTTCAACCTCTACCAGGAATTCCCAGAAAGCAGCGACCGCACGCCCACAGCCATCCCGCTGCCAGAGCTCGAAACCCTACGAATCGACAACCTCACCAGCGAATCTAACGCTATTAACGCGCTCGTCGTCTCAGGCGCCCTCAACGACTTCCTCGGCGAAGAACAGGGCGCCCTCATCGAGACTTTCAACGGACGAATGGGCACTGGTAAATTCGACTTTCGCGTGAATCTGCACAGCCCCACGACTCTTGGGGAGAGTTCACCTCTCGAGCAGGCCTTGAACAAGCAGGTTCGTATCAACGTGAACAAAGCACAACTTGAGATCGACGGTGGATTCGAATCCCCAGGCTCCGTGGTGATCATGGAAGCCAAGAACGTCATTAACGACGACTTCAACGTCCGACAGCTCTACTTCCCATACCGCCGTTACAAGTCCCGCGTACACAAACCAATCCGACTCGTCTTCTCTCAATTCACTAACCTGACCTACCACTTGTACGAATACACCTTCACCGACCCTGAGAATTTCTCTTCAATTAAACTGATAAAACGCAAGGCCTACAGCTTTGAAGACCAAGGCATCACCGTCGAAGACCTACTGTCCGTGGTACGTGGGACCGCAGTCACCGCATACGACACCCAAGGCAGCTCCGACATCCCATTCATCCAAGCTGACCGCTTCGACCGCGTTCTTTCCCTTGTTGAATTCCTCTCCAACCAACCCGACTACGAAGCCACTTCCTCAGAAGTCACCAACTTCATGGGCCTCGTCGTCCGACAAACCGCCTACTACACCGCGGCGGCACGCTACCTTGGGGTCGTCGATAGGGTCGGGCCCGGGAAGTACGCTCTCAACGAACAAGGCAGCAACATCCTCAACTTCGGATACAAACAACGCCAACTCGCCTACGTCCGTCTCCTCAGCCAGCACCACATCTTCAACACCCTCTTACGAACGGCGCTCACCACGGGTTGTGTTCCTAGCATCGACATCATCACGGACGAAATGCGCCAACACAATATCTGCATCGAAGAATCCACCATCACTCGACGCGCGCAATCTGTCGCTAGCTGGATAGACTGGGTCCTGGCACTTGTGGAGTAGAGGCAGAGAAGCCGCTGAAAAGGTCTTTCCAACTACGGAAACTCCATCGCTTCATTCAGAGAACAAGGTGTGCCACCCATCGAGCGCTCGTGCTTACAGTGCTACGGGCTCTCTAGGAGATGGGGTCTCTGCAGCCTCGCGGGACATCATCACGCAAGTTGCCGAGAACTATGCCGATGATGAAAGGCTACGCCAAATTACGTGCCCCGCCAGACCAAAGGTTAGAGTTCTCGAGTATAAACCTCACGGGTGACTACAGCTCCAGGGCTATGCCTCCAGGGCTATGCCAAGACTCGAATGACCCAAGATAAGTCTCGCTACGACGGCATCCTCACCGATGGTCGCACATGGTGGCTCAGGCCACCTGTCGCGGCGTCGTGAAACGCTAAACTCGTTTTGAGGAAGCGCAAATCTGGTTAGGTCACGTTGACGCGTCGTTCAGTACGGGCCGTTTGGCTCAGTGGGAGGCTGCATACCAAAGAACCGCGATTCCCACGGCGAGGAACCCGCCGTAGAAGGGGAAGATCGACCACGAGAACCAGACTCTAGGATCAAAGAAGAACCAACCGCAGAAGGCTATCCACAAATTCTTCCAGAATCCTAGCCCATTGTCATCCTTGTCCTGCGATGATGGATCGCCATCCGCGTCTGGGATATTTCGGTCGATATCATGCGGGTCGAGCGAGAGTTCGGGAACTCTTTTTCCCGCAACGACGGCATTGTAAAGTCGCCTATACGCTCGCTCTTGCCGCAGGTAACTCGCATCCATGTAGCCGAAGAGTAGAATGGCTGCGATTCCAAGTATTGCCACAGTTTCTGATCGTTGGGTAAGCGCGTATCCGAATGTCGCGGTGACCACAGGCAGGAGCCAGCTCTTCGCCTGCGTCGAGGAGTGGGCCATCCGAGAAACGACGCTTTGAACATAGTCAAGGTGCTTTAGCCAAACGGTTTCGCTCGTGGCCCTGGTCTTCGGCCCGTCTCGCTCCGTCACGGCCGAAGCTTTCTGCAAGCGTCGCGGAGCGCGTCCCAAGTTTCATCTTTCGCGTGTTCAGAGTAGTGAGTCTCCGGAGGCCAGATGCGTCCGATAGCATCGTCCTTCCATCTCGGGACGAGGTGGACGTGAACGTGGTTGACACTCTGCGTGGCGACTTCGCCGTTCGACTGAATAACGTTAAGCCCTTCGGCCCCGATGGCTTCCACGATTACCCGTGACATGCGCGAGATTAGTAGACCGATGTGCTCGGCGTCGTCGTCGCGCAACTCCCAAATAAACGGGACATGCGCGCGCGGGACGATCATGGTGTGGCCCAGTACGGCTGGTTCCGTGGGAAAGAATGCCACTGCCCGATCGTCCCGATACACCTCGCGCGCATCAGGATCGTTCCGTTGCACAATTGTGCAAAACGGGCAACTGGGTTCAGCCGTCACAGACGAGTCTTGCCCTGCGTTGCCCATGTCGTCAAATGATCCTTCAAGTAGTTGTAGGTGGCTTTGGAATCGATCTTCCCTGTCCAGTCGGTCTGTGTCGGATCAAAGATCGGAACTCCTGAGACGCCTGAGACTCTGTCAAAAGGGTTGGGGCCCGATGAATCGACACTTCCCATTGAGGACAGGCCATGGATCCGAATACCGAGAAGAGGCTTCTTGTCATCCCATGCCTTCTGGATCTCATAGCGGACCCATTCACGCGACGCAGTTTCTTTGCCGACAAGAACGATGACGGCTGACTTCCACTTCATCTTGTCAGAGATCCATTCTTTGATGGCATTGTCGCCACCGCTCTTGACAGTCTCCCATTCTTGATGATTAAGGATGGGTTGTCCTTCGAGTGCTCCCATCTGTTCGATGAGTTGCACTCGATGAACATCTCGGTCGTAGTGGAAAGAGTAAAAAACGGCCATGTCCTTCTCCTTTGAACTCGTTCTCGGAGAGAAGCTCGCTCTCCTTCGTTAGTATATCCGAACTCCAGGGCCCACACCCTAGCTTCTGAGAGCGTGCCGGCTGTCGACAGCCGACCTACAGGCCCTGTGTCGGCCCGTCGCGCCGCGGGTCGCTTCGGTGCCGACCGTACTCGAACGGATCTCTGATCTGCCGCTCCCGCTTCGCCACTTGCCGTCGCTGTTGCTCTTGATCGGCACGTTTGGCCTCGAGCAGGCGTACAACCTCGTTCACTGGGAGATTGCAGAGTTCGTCGGCCTCGGCGCGGAGCATGGCGACCTGGTTCTTGGCGTCTCGCGCCACACGGTGCGAGTTGGGCGCGGGGTGGCTTCGATCCGTTCCGCGACTCGCGCGCGTTGCTGCACCCACATGACCTTATCGATGAGCCCGTTGTAATGGTCATCGTTGAGTTGCGCTAGGCGCTCTCGGTCCGCGTCGAGCGTCGCAGCAAGCCCGACCCGCGCAGTCAAGTCACCGCCGGTTGCTTGGCGTGTGGTAGGGTTCAGGAGGATCTGCTCGAACGTTGCCGGCACCGCCTCCTCCACGAGTTTGGAGATTTCGGCGGAGCGGACCGACCGGTGACACCCGCCGTGCGCCGACTGAATGCACCAATAGACGGGACCTCAGTGAATCATCGCAGTTCCACATGTCGAGGAGCTGATCAGACCTGATAACGAGTCAAGCCTGAGCACCTCTATCAAATCCAGTCTTACGTACTTGCACACGCAGCAGTACTTGCTGAGACGGAAAAATCCGGCCGGTCGCAGGCGCGATGGTTTATGCAACTCTGGGCGCACCGACAGCAGCTTTTGACCGGCATCAACATTTTCGTATTCATGGCCACGATTTTGCGTTTACCGCTTTAGACTTGAGTGGTCACACAAGCACAGTGCGGGATGAGGCGCTTGCTGCGCTTGGAGTAGAAGTCCCCATAGCATCGGCAGCTCACGCGGCGCTTTATGCCGTGAGTCCAGCTGAACCTACTTCTTAAGCCCAGCGCAGTGCTGTTAGCGACGGTCGAACTCGATCGAGCCGGTATTCGGGAACACGTCGTAGACATCCTGGACGGAGGTGAGGCGGCATTCATCAAACGACGCCAAAAGTACAACCTGTAATGAGCAGTATTTGGGTGTTCCAGAAGTAAATGTCCGCTTCTATCCACGCGCCACCATAAGTACATGCGCCGATCTCACGCCCGGTTGCATGTCTGTCGAATAACACCCTCACTTATTCTGATGGAGCGTTTGCGCTCCGTGGAGGATTCGCCTTTTCCGCGATACGTACGCGGAGTGAGCAGGGGAGAAATCGCGAAGGGCAACACCCAATCCCTTGGGTGTCGCCCTTAGAAGCTCTGGCTATTAGTCGAAGTAGTGCTCGACGTCGATAGAGCCGCCGGCAGCTTCAAATTCGTCCTTCACTGCCTTGCGGAGGTCAGCGTCGGTTAGGAAGTCCAGCGCGACTTGGGCAAGGCCGTATGCGCCGTCGACTGCACCGCGGTCGCCCTTTTCGGTGCCGACGGATGCCTCGAACTCGCGGGTGTGTAGCGCCTGATCCTCGTTCGCAACCTTGATCAGCGGGTGGATGCCCGGGACTCGGTACGAGACGTTGCCGAAGTCCGTCGATGCGGCCAGGATCTCGGACACGACGCCGCGAGGCAGTGGCTCGCGGCCACGGCGACGCTGTGCCTCGACCCAGCGGGAAACCAGCTGGTCGTTCGCACGAACGCCAAGGGTTGCGGGGCTGTAGTCCCATTCGATGTCGACGCCACAATCGGTCATCTGGGCGGCACCCTTCACCACGTTTTCGACGCGTCGCGAAAGGTCCTTCAACGTATCTGGGTACTTGGAGCGGACATAGAACTTCATCTCCGCTTCCTCAGTGATGATCGACTGGCGGGTGCCGCCCTTCGTGATGATCGCGTGGATCCTATCTGATGGCGGAACCTGCTGGCGCAGCACCGCGAGGCCTTGGTACGTCATTGCTGCAGCGTCAAGCGCATTTCGACCCATGAACGGCTGCGAGGAAGCGTGGGCGGCAGCGCCATGGAACGTAACGTTCAGGACGCGGCGTCCCAGCCAGACCTGGTCGGCAAGGTCGTAGCCGTAGGAGTGGACCATGATGCACGCATCCATATCTTCTGGCTTGAATGCGCCGCCGCGGGCCATGACTTCCTTGCCCGATGAGCCCTCCTCAGCCGGGGTGCCGATGTACTTCACGGTGCCCTTGAACGCATCCGGGTTCTCGCGGACGAGCGCTGCCAGGGCAAGGTAGGCGCCCAGGCCGGTTGCAGCCATCACGTTGTGGCCGCAAGCGTGGCCGATCTCGGGGAGTGCGTCGTACTCGGACAGGATCGCGATTGTTGGGCCGTCCCCGTTGACGAGGTGGGACTCGAACGCGGTCTCTACTCCGTAGACGCCGACCTCGACATCAAGGTCATGTTCCTTCAGGATTTCAGCGATGCGCTTGACCGAACCGTATTCTTCAAATGCGGTTTCTGGGTTCGCATGTAGGTATTGAGACAATCCGATGATGGTGTCGGAGTGGGCGTCGACAAGTTCTTCGAGCCGATCGCACAGCTCCTTTGGCGCACCTTCAGCCGTCGGCTCATGGTAGCGCATTGTCTCCTTAGCGATCTGCGTCTCTGCAGCGAGATGCTGCGTAAACGCAGGGTTCGGGGGAGTTGGTTCGTGCAGATCACACATAATGATTCCTTTCTTTTAACCAAATATGGAGCCAAGTGCCATGCCTGTAGCGACAGCGGCGACGATCGCCACTACGCCCGGCAGCATGAACGAGTGATTGAATACAAATTTTCCGATTCGGGTAGTACCAGTCCGGTCGAAGTTGATCGCCGCAACGATCGTGCCGTACGTCGGCAGGAAGAATGCGCCGTTGACGGCCGGCCACATACCAGCCAACAGACCCGGCGCGAGCCCAAGGGAAAGACCAAGCGGCATCAACGTGCGTGTTGTCGACGCCTGCGAGAACAGCACAATCGAGCACGCAAACAGGGCAATAGCGAACATCCATGGGTACTGCGAAACAAGACCCTCAAGACCGCCGACGATAAAGTCTTCATTCGCCTCAATAACTGTGAGGCCCAGCCACGCGAGGCCGAAAATACCCACAATCGCGATCAAACCGGTCCTCGCAATAGAAGAGGTAGCAACCGCGCCGACCTTCACGTGCGTCACCGCAACCATGATCGCTGCTGCCGAGAGCATCAGAATCTGCAACAGCACCGCAATACTCAACGGCTTTCCTTCTTCCCCTGGAGGACGAAGTCCTGGAATTGCGCCAAAGATCACGACGAGCACGACGGTTACCAGGAAGATCGCAGCAGTGATCCGCGGGGAGCCCGGCCGTGCACCATTCTTCTCAGCGGTGACGTCCTCCTCGAGACGGCCGTCGGCACCAATACTTGCCGACGCCCCTTCGGTCTCCTCAAGCACCGCCACGGAGCCCTTTGAGGAAGCCAGGATCTGATCCTTCGCCTGCTCAACAGAGATCTTCTCCCGCTTTGCCTTACGCTGCGCCTTCACGAGAAGCGGGATGTCCTCAACCTCACCAGCTGCCACACGGCGTTGGAACTCCGGATCATCCTCCAGCTCCTTGCCGTACCGCAACATCACAAGCGAAGCCACCAGCACACCGACGATCGTCGCCGGCACCGCGATCAGCATAATCTTCGGAAGTGAATAGCCTGCGCCCTCCACTACCACAATGAACGCAGCCATCGCAGCCGACACAGGGGACGCAGTAATGCCCTGCAAACTTGCAACAACACTGACCGAAATTGGACGTTCGGGGCGGATACCGTTGCGAAGCGCCGTATCGTGAATAACCGGCAACAGTGGGTACAAAATGTGACCGGTACCAGCAGCGAACGTAAAAATATACGCCACCATCGGAGCAATAAACGTGATGCGCTCCGGGTAGCGCTTAATGATCTTCTCCGCCATCCGGACGAAGAAATCAATACCACCGGCAGCTTGCATCGTCGCTGTCGCGCACGTGACTGCCAGGATGATCAGCATCACGTCCACAGGCGGCTTTGCCGGTGTCTCTCGAAAAACAAATGTCAGAATAAGAAGGCCGATGCCTCCCCAGAAGCCGAGGGCGATGCCACCGTGCCGTGAACCCAACCAGATGCACGCCAGCATTACCGCAAGTTCGGCAAGTAAAATCCATGCCATAAGAATCTCCTTAGCGGTGTGTCATATAGTTATCCATCTTAAGTTTGATATAGGTAAAATATGTTTTTATTCGGAAACTAACCATATGAGATAAGTCACGCCAATAGCGGTCTGGTGTGTGGTATTTTGCGCTCTCGTGTGTGGGGCTGACGGGGAGCTTTGGGCTCGGCCGTTGACCGGCCGAAACTTGACAAATGATGAGGGGGGTGTCCCTATGTTTTTGTCAAGTGCCAGACCGATGTTGACGAGCGCAGTCTTGGGAGTAGTTTCTTAGGCGTGCCTAGGAGCCGGCCAGCGTGTGCTGGTCGGCTTCGTCTTTGGGGCTTTATGCGGCGACGGGGCGTGGCGGG
>QWCK01004153.1_pt1 | contig 14669 bp, 11 predicted proteins | sample 1972571 | NCBI WGS metagenome assembly QWCK01 (sample SAMN09866710, study PRJNA288562) | Human gut metagenome isolate term2_stool, whole genome shotgun sequencing... | isolation source: gut | host: Homo sapiens | place: USA: California
ATTCTTAAGGATGGAGTTATTTTTCCCAACAATGTCTTAAAAATTGACTCCTTTTTAAACCAACAAATTGACCCGAAAGTCATGCGAGAAATTGTCCAAAAAATTTATGAATACTATAAGGATGAAAAAATTACCAAGGTTTTAACCATTGAAGTATCGGGGATAGCCCCAGCTATTATGGTGGCAGCCCAATTTGATGTTCCCATGCTCTTTGCAAAAAAAGCCAGGGCCGCAACCCTACAAAAAGACCAGGTTTATGAAACAAAGGTCTATTCCTATACCAAGGGGACCACATCCAATGTCGTGGTATCCAAGCAGTACCTGCAAGAGGACGATCGAGTCTTGATTATCGATGACTTTTTAGCCAATGGAGAGGCAGCCTTGGGGCTAATGGACTTGGTAGACCAGGCAGGAGCCCAAGTGGTGGGACTGGGAATTTGTGTAGAAAAATCCTTTCAAAAGGGACGGAAACGACTGGACGATGCTGGTGTAAAAGTCTATTCTATGGTCCGTATAGCAGAAATTAATAGTGACCGGCAGGAAATAATCTTTGCTCAAGGACACTAAAAAAAGACCCGGAAGGGTCTTTTTTAATGTAATTAATATGTTGGTTTAAGCATTTCGATGGAATAAAATTGTATAGAAGCACCTGAAATCAAAGAATTTAAATCTAAAGAATCATTTATGTGTTTTATCTCCATAGTACTATTTGGTAATGTATTGACCAGGTTAATAGGTGAATATAGATTTTTAGTGCTTTCTAAAACACTGATTACTTCATCATAAGAGATGAGAGATTCAAATTCAGACATGATAAACTTAGTAATTAAATATTCGCCTTTAGGGAGATTTAATCTCAAATTGGTGTAAATTTCATCCTTATAATTATTAACTAATTCAAAGGTTTCGTATAGACTTGAATTTTTAGAAACTTTATTATACCAACTTTTATCATAATTAAGCATTATTATAAAATAATAGGGTTCTATAGGAGTATAGTTTGTACTAATATAAATATTTTTATTAAATCTATATAAAAATAAATTATCTAAATATGAAAGAAATTTCAAAACATTATAAATTGGTTTCTCTACCCATTTATAATTAAAGCAAGATTTTTGTGCATTAGATGCATAATCGGAATTATTTGGCTTCATATTATCTCTTAGTTGGATGGAAAAAATAGACTTATCATCATTTAAAATATTTGACAACAGATGGGCAGCAAAAGTAGTTGTATTAAAGATATAGGAGTTAATATGATTTAAAGATATGTTATTAAAAATAACTTTATAACCTAAGCTTTTTAACTGGTGATGAAAATTTACATATTGGGAAGATTTATCCTCATTGTCTAAACATATTACTATATGATTAGAATAGATTTTGTTTAATAGGTTGAAAATATTAGGTCCTAGTGATGAAACATCAATAGGAGTAATTTCGAGAAAAATTACATAGTTTAAGCGATTTCTAAAATCAAAATTAGATAGGTGTTCATGATCAACTACCAATGAATAAAAATTTTTTTCAACTAATTGTAAATTCTTATCTTGGCTATTTAAGAATGAGAGGTTAGCTTTTAATGAAACAATACTTTCATGAACAGGAATATATATAAATTTGCCCAAATTTGTTTCAGATAAGATTAAATTTTTATGAGTTTCTCTATAATTCTCAGGGCTATCCTCATACCATTTATTAAAATATTTAATATAGTATGCTGTAGTAGAAAAACCAACATTTTTTGCAATCACATTAATTTTTTGATTGGTATCTAATAATAGTTTTTCGGATTGCTCAACTCTTGCAAAGCTTAAAAAATCACGAAAATTAATTCCCATATAATCTTTTATTAAATGTGATAAATAATATTTACTAAGATGCATTTTTTCTGCAAGATCAGATAACGAAATTTTATGGGAGTAGTTTTTATAAACAAAATTTATAATTTTACTAATTCGCTCAATGGCTAATGAATCATCATTTTTAAAGGCTACAACACGATCTTTTTTAAAAGCAAATAGATTAAATTCAGCTTCTAAAAGCTCAACAATTGAAATCATTTTATCAATACAGTCTGACAAATAGTTGAAATTTTTAGTCAAATACAATAATAGAAGTTCTAGTATTTGTTTTTGGAGAGTTTTTAATTTATCTTTATTCTTGTCTTCTACATAGAAAGTCATAAAACAAGCTTCAATTAGTTTTGGAAAATAGCGTGTAAAAAATAAATTACTAACTTGTATGATAGCAACCATATTATCTTCTGTTAGGCTTGATAGAGCGTGAATCTCATTACCACTGTTTGTAAAAACATCACCCTTATTTAGTTCATATGAATGACACATATTTTTTAATAAAACTTTACCCTGAATAACATAAATAATTTCTAAGTCATGGTGATAATGAACGGGATATTTTTTTATATTTAAAATATTTATATTTATAGGAAATCGTTCATCATAAATTATTCTTTGAAACATAAACATCACCTCAAAACTTTAATGACTAAAAGATAAGTTTAAGTGTATTATAATATATACATTTAAACTTATCAATTTTCAACATAGTCCTTGATCTAACTGGACTTAAAAGCTATAGTAAACTCAAAATAAAAGAAACAATAGCAACTCAATACAATATAATAACAACTTAATTATTGAATGAGTAAATTTAAGATACTATAATTAAGAAAAAGGAGGAAAACCTTATGATGACTAGTAGAATTAAAAATTTAAGAGAGAAGTATTTTGATTCAACACCTCAGATTACTTCGGAGCGACTAGTTCTGCAAACGGAAGCATATAAAAAATTTGCAGGAGATGCAGTGCCGATTTTTAGGGCAAAAGTAGTAAAATACATCATGGAAAATATGACCACACTTATTTTGGATGATGAATTAATTGTTGGAACACCTACCAGTGTTTATAAGGGAGCGAACTTACATCCTGAATTCCAATCAAGTTCATGGTACTTAAGTGATTTAGATACTTTTGCAACAAGAGAAAAAGATCCCTACTATATTAGTGGTGAAGACAAAAAAATTATAGCAGAAACACTTAAATATTGGGAAGGGAAGTCTATGGAAGACCTATCTGCTAAAGTAATGCCAAAGAAAATTCAAGAACTTGAAAAAGATGATATTATTTGTGTAGGCCTTCAAAATGGTGTATCTGGAGAAACAACATGTGATCATGAAAAAATCCTTAAGATAGGATTAAAGGGTTATATTGAGGAGTGCCAAAAGAATATTGATAGCAAACTCCCTCAAACTATGGAAGAACAAGCGAAAGTAGATTTTTGGGAAGCGTGTATTATTCAATGTGAGGGTTTAATTTCGTATGCCCGTAGGATGGCTAAAAGAGCGGAAGAATTAGCAAGAACCTGTCAAGATCCTAATCGTAGAGCAGAGTTGATGGAGATTGCTGAAAACTGCAAAGTAGTACCAGAAAACCCACCAAAGACTTTTTATCAAGCAGTACAAATGGTTTGGTTTATTCACCTTTATTTTCACATTGAAGTATGTACAACAGCATGTGGTTTTGGTCGATTTGATCAATATATGTGGGAATATTATAAAAGGGATGTAATAGACAATAAAACACTATCTCGTGAAAAGGCATTAGAAATTATTGAATGTATGTACTTGAAATCATCTGAGGTATTTGAAGTTAGAGATGATTGGTATGCAACAGCTTTTGCTGGATATCCCATGTGGCAAACTTTAGTTGTAGGGGGGCAAACACCTGATGGAAAAGATGCAACAAATGATTTGTCTTATTTATGTTTAGAAGCAGCAGATGAACTACAAGTGAAACAGCCAGTTATGGCCGTCAGAGTTTGGGATGGAACACCAGATAAGCTATTAGAATTTGGATGCAAAATGGTCCAAGAAGGACAAGCTAATCCAGGCTTCTTTAGTGATAAAGCGGGAATAAGAATTGCTCTTGAAAAAGGCAGAACATCCACGATAGAAGAAGCTAGAGACTGGACAATTGTAGGTTGTACACAACCAGCACCAGGGGGAGGAAGTGCGGATGGATCTCCGGATGCAGGTTATGTTAATATGGGAAAAATGATAGAAATTGTTCTGCACAATGGAATAGACCCATCAACCGGAAAGTTAATGGGACTTCAAACTGGAGATCCAAGAGAATTCAAAAATATTGAAGAGTTTAAAGAGGCATTGAAGAAGCAAATTATTCATCATTATAGTTTAATTAGAGATGGGTATAATTTAATGCAAAGTATTCACATGAACAGGTATCCAGTTATTTTTGCTTCTATGGTAACAAAAGGCTGTGTGGAAAGTGGAAAGTCTGTTCAAAATGGAGGGGCTAAGTATTCGACGTGTGGCCTCTATATAACAGGTGCAGCAAACTTAGCAGATTCTATTGTAGCTATTGAAAAGTGTGTGTTTCAAGATAAGTTGATAACAATGGATGAATTGATTAGATGTTGTGACGATAACTTTAGTGGGGCAGGGCAAGAAAGAATTCGACAAATGTTGTTAAATGTTCCAGAAAAATTTGGAAACAGCAATTCACATGTTGATGAAGTATATAGGGAAATGATGCACCACATTGCTAATACTGTTCAAAAATGGGAAGATGCTCGTGGCGGGCACTATGCATTTGGTGTTGACTCACAAACTATGAATATTCCACATGGTGAAGTAACAGGAGCTTTGCCTGATGGTCGTTTAGCTGGAGAAGCATTTTGTGATGCTGCATCCCCGATGATGGGCAGAGATGTTAATGGACCAACAGCTACAGTTCTATCAGTTGCTTCAGTTGATCCTGCTACTTTCCATGAAGGAGCCTTATATAATCTACGTTTCGATCCAGAAGGAGTACAAGGAGCAGAAGGAAGAAAGATAATCAAAGGAGTTATCCAAAGTTATTTCAATAAAGGTGGACAACATATTCAAATTAACGTTGTTGATAATGAGACTTTAAAGAAAGCGCAAATTAATCCTGAAAACTATAAGGGATTGATGGTAAGGGTTGCAGGATATATGGCGTATTTTACAGAGCTAGACAAGGCGGCACAAGACGTTATTATCTATAGAACACCACATTTAAAGAATACACTTTGACTAAATTACTATGGACAATATATTTAAGGACAATTTAACAAAAGATAATGTTTTAATAGGAGGCATTCAGAGATTCTCGATATCTGACGGCCCAGGTATAAGATCTACCGTATTTATAAAGGGCTGTCCTTTAAACTGTAAATGGTGTCACAATCCAGAATTAATTAGCAGAAATCAAGAATTAAACTATTCTAAAAATAATTGTATAAAATGTGGGCATTGTATAGAGCGATGCCCACAAAAATGCATAAGCTTTAAAGACAATGCTATAGAAATAAATCGATTAAAATGTACTTTGTGCCTAGAATGTACAAAAGTGTGTTATGCAAAAGCCTTAAGACCTGTAGGTAAAAGCCTGAACATTAGTGAGATTGTAAATGAGTGTGTAAAGGATAAAGAGTTTTATGAGAACACAGGTGGTGGTGTAACCATTAGTGGTGGTGAATTATTAATGCATGCTCAATTTGTTAAAAAATTAATAGTGGCGTTAAGTGATGAAAATATCAAAGTATGTTTGGATACCTGTGGATTTGGCAATTGGGAAGATTTATATATGTTATCAAGTCTAGATAATGTAGAAAATATTTTATTTGATATAAAGCTTGTTGATGATTCACTTCATAAGTTTTATACAGGAGTTTCTAATGAATTAATTTTAAAAAATTTAGAACGGCTAGCAAAAGATAATAATTTATTGAACAAGATTATTGCTCGATTTCCACTCATAAAGGGTGTAAATGATAACCAAAAAGAAATCATAGAGAAATCAAAAATAGTCCGAGACTTAAAGCTCAAAAAAGTGACTCTTTTACCTTACCATAAACTAGGAATCAGCAAAGATAGTGGAATTGGAAAAGTTCAAGAAGAGTTTGAAACACCAAGTGAAGAGGAACTCGGAAACATAGCGAAAATAATAAGATCTTATAGCAATGCAACTGTTGAAGTATCTGGGAAAGAAAATTAAACAAATAGAACAGGGGGCGTAAAATGGAAGGAGCAAATTTAGGTTATTTAACACTCATACCAGTCATTAGCTTTTTTGTGTTAGCTTTTGCTACAAAAAGATGTATTGTTAGTATATTGGTTTCAGGATTCTTATCCTATGTATTATTTTATGGAATTGACTTTTTTTATCCGATGATGGATGCGTTACAAGAATCTGCAGCGGATATGGATAACAATTATATTGTGATTATTTGTTTGTTGTTCGGTTGTTTCGTGCAGCTTCTTAGAGATTCTAAAGGAGCAATTGCTGTTGGAGATTGGGCTAGAGATTATGTAAAATCAGATAAGCAAGCCCTATTACTTACCTGGATTTGTGGGGTAATTATATTCATTGATGATTACTTAAGTATACTAGTTACTGCAAATTGTGTAATGAGTTTATCGGATGAACAAAAGGTGCCTAGAGAAATGCTTTGTTATGTCATCAACACGACTTCTGCACCAGTATGTTTAATAATTCCAATCTCTGCTTGGGTCGTTTTTTTCTCAGGAGTTTTTTTCCAATTACCTGAAGCTCATGTCGTAGCAGACTCTGCTATGGGGATTTATTATAATATTATGCCATACTTTTTTTATCCGTTTCTATGTGTAATAATGGTTCCGCTAGTTATTATAGGTGTCATTCCAAAACTTGGAGGCATGAAGAAGGCTTATGAACGAGTAAAAGAAACTGGTAAGTTATGGCCAGACTCAAGTGATATTTTAAATGAAGAGACAAAGATAAATGTAACAGATGGTGAAGAAACTACTAAAGAGATAGAACCAAAGTTATGGGCATTTTTAATACCAATGCTTGTGGTTGTTGTTGTAACCATTTTATTAGATGATATTTTATATGGGGTTACCATTGGAATATTAACGTGCCTTGTGCTTTTTGTTCCTACAAAAATATTATCTTTTGGTGAATTCTGCGATTCATGCTTTAGAGGATTAGAAGATATGGTATTTATTGCAGTGGTTTTAGTCACATCTCTGTTTTATAGAGAATCTATAAATTTAATTGGATTACCTGAATTTTTAATTGATGTAGCTAGTCCATATATGAGTGCAACGTGGTTGCCTGCTGTATCTTTTGTTTTAATAGGTCTTGTTTGTTTTGCAACAGGAAATATTTGGAGTGTACCAGCACTTTGTGCTCCGATTATTTTACCTCTAGCAGTAGGAACAGGTGCTAATATACCATTAACATTAGGTGCTATAATATCAGCAGCATGTTTTGGGGCTCAGGCATGTTTTTATTCAGATGTAACTTTAATGTCAGCATCTGCATGTAGAATTAATAACGTAGATTATGCAACGGCTCAATTACCGTATATCTTTATTGTATCGGCTATATCGTTTGTTGCCTATGTAGTAGCTGGTTTTGTTATGTAACTAATGGAAAGATTTTTAATAATACTTACTGAATCAAAAAAAGACCCGGAAGGGTCTTTTTTTATCTAACAGAATAATCTAATGCTTCTCATTCTGGGAGTCTTGACAAGCCAAAAGTTGAAGGGCACACTTTAAACCATCCAGGGCCGAGGAGACAATTCCACCGGCATAACCGGCTCCTTCTCCAATGGGGTGGAGGTTATCAAATTCAAGGCTATGGTAGTCCTTCCTTAGGAGGCGAACCGGAGAAGAGGTCCTGGTTTCCACTCCAGTTAAAAGGGCATCAGGATGGGCGAAGCCCTTTAATTTTTTGTCAAAGACTAAAAGGGCCTCCTTAATTCCTTCATTGATTTTTTCAGGATAGACCAGGTTGAGATCAGCAAAGTGGGTTTGGGGTTGGTAGCTAGCTTGGATTTTTCCAAAAGACTGGCTGGGGCGACCCAGGAAGAAGTCCTCTAGGCGCTGAACAGGGGCAGTAAACTGACCACCACCTAGTTGGTAGGCTTTTTCTTCGATTTTTCTTTGGAAGTCCAAGCCGGCCAAGGCACCAGGTCCAAAAAACTCTTGATCAATGGCCATGACGATGGCTGAGTTGGAGTTTGTGGCCATCCGGTCATGGTAGCTCATGCCGTTGACGCAAAGACGGTTTTCTTCACTGGAGGCCGGAACGACATAACCTCCTGGACACATACAAAAGCTGTAGACAGATAGGTTTTTTTCTCGGTTAAAATAATTGAGCTGGTAGGAAGCTTGGGGAAGAAGGGGGTCTTGGATTTTGTATTGGGCCAGGTTGATATCTTGACGCAAGTGCTCAATACGAAAGCCCACGGCAAAGGGCTTTTGTTCCAGGCTGATGTAGTTGTCTAGGAGAGAAAAAGTGTCTCGGGCGGAATTTCCCAGGGCCAGGATATAGTGGTCGGCCTGGTAATTAGCCTTATCAGTTTTAATGGCCTGGATTTTCCCATCTTCAAGGACCAGGTCGGTAAATTTTTCTTGGAAGTGAAAGGTCCCTCCAAGACTTTCAATTTTTTTGCGCATTCGAACAATGACCGCTCGTAAGATGTCGGTGCCAATATGGGGCATTTGTTCATAGAGAATGTCTTCCGGGGCTCCGTTTTCAACAAAAATTTTAAATACCTCTCGAGACCTTTTATCCTTGGACCGGCTGGTGAGTTTGCCGTCAGAAAAAGTTCCAGCCCCGCCCTCGCCAAATTGGATGTTGGATTGGGGGTTGAGGATTCCGTGGTCCATCATGGCTTGGACAGACCGGACCCGGTCTTGGATTTTTTCTCCCTGGTCAATAAGATGAACTTGGACTCCGGCCTGGCTTAGGATGTAACCTGCAAAAAGTCCGGCGGGACCTGTGCCTACAATGACGACTTTTTTAATCTTGGTCTTATTTTCTAAGACCAGGTCTTGGGGCTGGTAGGCCTGGATGCGGTTTTTTAAAGACCGAAGGGTTTTCTTATTTAGGTCTTTTTTTACTAGGACTTGGTAGACATAAAAGACTCCTTTGCGGGCATCTAAAGATTTCTTATAAAGTTCAAAGGGGACATCCTTACCCCTTAATAGACGGTCTACTTCCCTTTGGAGGTCCTGGTTGGACGCCTGGTAGGGAAGTTTGATGTTTTTTAAAATATACATAGTGTCCTCTCTCTCTTTGTTCCTTATTTTATCAAATTATTTATCTTTATCCTAGAGAAAAACCCCAAGGATGAAAAAAATTAGCTATAATAGATAGAGAAAAGGAGGCCCTGATGACAAAATTTATTATTGATACAGATCCTGGAGTGGACGATGCCATTGCCCTAGTTTTGGCCCAGCAAGAGGCTTATCCTATTTTGGGATTAAGCCTAGTGGCGGGAAATGTTCACTTGGAAACAGCCAAAACCAATGTCTTTCGCCTGGCTAAGTTTTTGAGGAGGAAATTTCCTATCTATTTAGGGAGCCCGGGTCCCATAACAAGGCCCTTAGAAACGGCAGGAGAAATTCATGGTCAAGATGGTTTGGGAGAAAGTAACTTACCCTATGAGGACTATCCTGTATCGGGAGAAGCGGTGGACTTTTTAATTCGGTCTGCCCAAGAAGAGGTGGACTTGTGTATCTTTGCCCTGGGTCCCCTAACCAACCTTGCTCTAGCTTTGAGGAAAAATCCGCAAGCCTTTGAAGAAAGTCGGCTTATCATTATGGGAGGAGCCTATCAGGTCAAGGGAAATACCAGCGATTTGGCGGAATTTAACTTTTATGTAGACCCGGAAGCTGCAGATGAAGTGCTAAGGAATTTTCCAGGAGACTTGGACCTGGTCCCTCTGGACCTGACAAGCCAATGTATTTTTTCCAAGAGAGAGATTGCTAAAATTGCTAAGGCCAATCCGGCTATGGGGAACTTCCTAGAGTCGATTACCAGGCTTTATATGGAGGCCTATGCCCGGGAAGAAGGGATTGAGGGCTGTTACATCAATGATCCCATGACCCTCTTGGTCTATGAGAGACCCGATCTTTTCTCCTATGAAAGACTAGCCTTTAGGGTGTCTTGCCAGGAGGAAAGCCGGGGACAGCTTCTTAGAAGAAAAGACCAGGGGGCCAAGACCTTAAGGATTTATCATAAGCTAAAAGAAAAAGAGGTCTTGGACTATCTAGTAGAGGCCATGTCCAGGAAGTTGGACCAAGGAGGGAATCAATGAAGATTTTAGTATTGGCTAGTCTACACATGGACCAAAATTATATCTTGGAGTCCTTTCCCAAGCCGGGGCAAACAGTCTTGGCCAAGGAAGCCTACCTATCTCGAGGAGGAAAAGGACAAAATCAAGCTGTGGCCATTTGTCGTTGTGGTGGCCATGTAGGCGTTTTTGGTGCTGTGGGTAGGGATGAAAATGGGACCCTACTAGAGAAGGCCCTGGAAGAAGACGGTGTGGACATCCGTTATTTAATGAAAAAAGACTGTCCCACAGGTAGGGCTTCAATCTACATCCAAGAAGATGGAGAAAATACAATTGTGGTCTATCCGGGAGCGGATTTTGCCATGACCCTGGAGGACTTAGAAGGTCTGGACCAGGTCTTGGAGGGGGTCCAAGCCCTTGTTCTACAATTGGAGTTGCCTTTGAATTTGGTTTATAGGGCCTTGGAAGTAGCCAAGAAAAAAGGGGTATTGACCTTTTTAAATCCGGCCCCAGCAGTAGTGGATTTTGACCCAAAATACCTGACCTATGTAGATTTTTTAATCCCCAATGAAGGGGAGCTATCCGACCTCTTGGGGAGGAAAATTTCTTCGGACCAAGTGGAGGAAGCGGCTCGAGAGCTTTTAAATAAGGGGGTGGGCCAGGTTCTGGTGACCCTGGGGAGTCGGGGATCTCTGTTGGTCCATGGCGACGGAAGCTTTTACCAAGAGGACCACAAGGTCAAGGCCGTAGACACAACAGGGGCAGGAGATGCCTATATTGGAGCCTTTGTCAAAAAGTATTTGGAAAAGAAGGACATCAAAAAGGCCATGGCTTTTGCCACAAGCTATGCAGCCAGGGTCGTGGAGGCTTATGGAGCCTTGGATTCTTTTCCCCTTGCGGAAGAAGATTAAATTTGTCTAGCAAAAGTTTTTAAAGCAAGAATCCCATGGTATAATAAAATAAAAATCAGTAAAGGAGGAGTCTATGAAATATTATATTGAAGGAGATAACTTACCCGTTGTCCGTTTTGAATTAGAAGAAGGAGAAGGACTAATAAGCCAGGCTGGAGGTCGGGCTTGGATGAAGGGAGACATTAAAACCGAAACTATTTCCGGGGGCGGAGTAGGGAAAATGTTGGGGCGGATGTTTTCTGGTGAAAGCTTATTTTTAAGCTCCTACAAGGCGAAAAGTCCCTCTGAGATTGTCTTTGCATCAGATTTCCCCGGGTCTATCTATGCCTTTGACCTGGCAGAAGGACAAAGTATTATTGCCCAAAAAAAGGCCTTTTTATGTGCCGACCAAGGGGTGGACTTGTCCATTTATTTTAGGAAAAAATTGGGAACGGGCCTCTTTGGTGGGGAAGGTTTCATCATGCAAAAAATTACTGGACCTGGAAAGGTCTTTTTAGAAATTGACGGCCACTGCCAAGAATATATTTTAAATGTCGGAGAAAAACTTGTCATGGATACGGGGAGTCTGGCCATGATGGATTCTACTTGTGAAATGACCATAGAACAAGTGGAAGGGATGAAGAACATCCTCTTTGGAGGAGAAGGACTTTTTAATACGGTAGTGGAAGGTCCTGGTAAGGTTCTTGTCCAATCCATGCCTATTCAAAAATTGGCACGAAATATTGCTCCCTACCTTCCCATGAAGGGCTAATTGTGACTTGGAAGAAAAAAACCTCCTTTGATGGGCAGATGTCTGAGGCCTTTGTTACGGCGATTTTCCTGTCCCTATCTGGGGGTCTCCAAGATGTCTATACCTATTTAGCCCGGGACCATGTCTTTGCCAACGCCCAAACAGGAAATATTGTCCTTTTGAGCGTCAACCTTATGGAAAAAAACTGGCCCATTGTCTTGGAATACTTGGTTCCCCTAATCTTTTTTGCTCTGGGGGTAGCCATAAGTGAGTTGATCCACACCCAGCACAAGGAGGACCAAAGGGTCCATTGGCGGCAAAGAGTTCTAGTTGTGGAAATGATTCTTTTATTTATTGTGGGATTTTTACCAGTTGAGTTAAACCTCTTGGCCAATGCCCTAGTGTCCTTTTCCTGTGCCATGCAGGTCCAGGCTTTTCGCAAAATTAAGGGAGCGAACTATGCCTCCACCATGTGTATCGGAAATTTACGCAGTGGCATGGAAGCCCTATGCCACTTTATTTTAAAGGGCAAGCCAAGAAAAGGGGTCTTGGCTTGGCGGTATTTTGCAGTCATTTTTTCTTTTGCTCTGGGAGCGGCCCTGGGGTCTTCCCTAATTCCCTATTTTGGAATGAAGACCATTTGGATTTCCTGTCTACTTTTGTCTTTGAGTTTTAGTCTAATGTTTTTTCAAGGGCAAGAAGAGAGGAAGGAGAGAAATAAAATCAACCCATTTTAGGCTGGGCCTAGGTGGGTTTTTTTATTTATGAGGAAAACTTTCTTCATCATTGCTATAATAGAAGATAAGAGATTGAAGATGAGGAGGAAATATGAAGTTTATATCTTGGAATATTGATTCTTTAAATGCGGCCCTAACCAGCGATTCTGCTAGGGCACAACTATCTAGAGGGGTTTTAAGGCGACTTCAGGAGGAAAATCCTGATGTTATTGCTATTCAAGAAACAAAGTTACCAGAAAAAGGCCCTAGTAAAAAACATATCCAGGCCTTGGAAGAGTGGTTCCCTGACTATAATTATGTATGGACGTCTTCTTGTCCACCAGCTCGTAAGGGCTATGCCGGCACCATGACCCTCTATAAAAAAACTCTGAAGGCAGAAGTGACATTCCCAGAGATTGGGGCTCCCACTACCATGGACCATGAGGGTCGAATTATTACCCTGGAATTTGACCGCTTTTACTTTACCCAGGTCTACACTCCCAATGCGGGAAATGGCTTGGTCCGTCTAGGAGACCGGCAAATCTGGGATGAAAAATTTGCCGACTACCTGGAAGGGCTTGACCAGGAAAAACCAGTTATTGCAACGGGAGACTTTAATGTTGCCCATAAGGAAATCGACCTAAAAAATCCAGATGCCAACCGTCGGTCTCCGGGTTTTACGGATGAAGAAAGACTGGGTTTTAGCAAACTTTTGGATCGAGGTTTTGTAGACAGCTTCCGCCACATCCATGGCGATGTAGAAGGGGTTTATTCTTGGTGGGCCCAAAGGGTAAAAACTAGCAAGATCAACAATTCTGGCTGGAGAATTGACTACTTTTTGGTAAGTGACCGAATCAAAGATCTGGTCATAGAATCTAACATGATTGATTCTGGAGAAAGACAAGACCATACTCCCTTAATCTTAAGATTTGACCTTGATAAATTGCCCTAGAGATTTGGAGCAGTTCCAAGTGGGACAAGGAAAAAAACAAAGACTATCTCAATAAACACTAACGCAAGAACAAGTATAAAACATGCTAAAGTGACTTATTAGCCTATTTATGATGTAACATATCTTAACAATTAAAGGGATAAGGGGTAATAATATGGCCATTTCTTATAAACCATTATGGCATTTATTGGTAGAAAGAGAAATGAACAAAGAAGACTTAAAAAGAGCTACAAACATAACAAGCAACATAGTTTCAAGAATGAACAAAAACTCTTATGTGAACTTAGGGTCATTAGAAAAGATTTGCTTGGCATTGGATTGCCGAATTGAATATGTTATCGAGGTTGTAAGAGGTGATTAGAATTTAATAATGTGTAGTAACGGCTAAGTGTAAAAATTTAGTCGTTTTTTATTGAAGTAAAGGAGATTGGAATGAAAAGAATTAGAACAAATAAAACAAGAGCCAAAAGAAATAAAAGATAAAATTGACGATACAGAAGAAAGATTAAGAAAACTAAAAAATCTATTAAGCCTCCACCTAAAACAACAAAAAAAGAAAGGGAGTGATAAAAATGAATGGGACGGAGTAACCCGCGACTATACAAGAAAAGAAAAAGTATTAGTAAAAAATATAATATTGCCTGATCACATACCAAAAGAATTTAATGATAGTAGATTATGCAATTCATGATGAGAGTCAAGACAAAAATGGGTAATAATCTGATGTAGGTTGAAAGTTTTACTAGGCTAAGAATAGATTTTTTACGAAAATTGTTATTTGTCCTAAAGCTTGGTAGGGTTCTAATTCTAATGAAAGTGATGGCAAAATTATGAAAGAAAAACTCATTATTAAAAAATTAAGAGAAGATCGCAGAAATGAAATCTACACAAATAGAGGAATTAACCCAATATTCCAGCTAAATCCAAAATCAAAAATTTTGATAATTGGACAAGCTCCTGGGGAAAGGGTTGAAGAAACTGGTATTTTATTTAATGATAAGAGTGGAGAAAATCTTGTCAAATGGTTGGGTATATCGGAAGACGTCCTCCATAGTGAAGATTTTTCTATAATTCCAATGGATTTTTATTATCCTGGAAAGGGAAAATCAGGCGACAAGGCTCCGAGGTCTTTTATTGCAAAAGAATACCATCCACTATTATTAAATGAATTGAAGGATATAAAGTTAACCATTTTGATAGGAGCCTATGCTCAAAAGTTT
>QWCK01004167.1_pt1 | contig 14617 bp, 15 predicted proteins | sample 1972571 | NCBI WGS metagenome assembly QWCK01 (sample SAMN09866710, study PRJNA288562) | Human gut metagenome isolate term2_stool, whole genome shotgun sequencing... | isolation source: gut | host: Homo sapiens | place: USA: California
TTCTTCGACGATTTTCCTTTTTAATTCATAACTGTATTTTGCCATTAAAAGACCCCCAAAGGTTGGATTTCTTGGTCCAACTTTTGGGGGTCAGTGCAAAAACTGCCTCCGGTTTTATTTTTTTTCCATTTGGTCTTTGTTCAGTCCGGACAAGAAGGTCGAGACGAAGAACATGCCGAGAAGAATCAAGTTGACGGATTTCGTGTAATAGTCGCTGAATTGCCAGCTGCCGTGGTCTTGGTAAGATACGACGACACTGGCAATGATTTGAAGGACAAACACCAGCGCGGCCACGAGCAGGGCGCGTTTTAAATGCTTCAATCATATCACCTCTGGATTTATTATGGCAGAGGAGTAAATCGCCGTCAAGCTATTCCGCCACGCAGATGGTGCCGTCGCAGCGCTTTTCCGTGCCACCCATATAAATCTTCCGCTCCTCGTCGTAGAGAAGGTATTGGCCTCTGCCCATGTCCAAATCGTGTTCGGGAATGTGCACATCGTGGCCCCGTTCCTTCATGGATTCGATGATGGCGGGATCGAAGTCCGCCTCCATTTCGATTCTCTTGTCCCCGGTCCACATAAAGCGGGGCGCGTCTAAGGCGGACTGGGGATTTCTGCCGTAGGCCAAGAGCTGCAGCAGGGTCTGTACGTGGCCCTGGGGCTGCATAAAGCCGCCCATAACGCCGAAGGCGCCGTAGGGTTTTCCGTCTCGGGTCAAAAAGCCGGGGATGATGGTGTGGTAGGGGCGCTTGTTGCCGGCCAGGGTATTGGCACGGCCCTCTTCCATGGAGAAATTAAGCAGGCGATTGTTCAAAGAGATCCCCGTTTCCGGCACGACGATACCGGCGCCGAAGCCCTCGTAATTGGATTGGATCATGGACACCATATTGCCATCCTTGTCGCCGATGCAGAAGTAGACGGTGGAACGGTCCAGAGGATTGCCGTAGGTCATGGCTTGGGCCTCTTCGCCGAAGGACTCGGCACATTTTTTTGCGTAGGCGTCGGAGAGGAGATCTTCCGTCGTGACTTCCATGTAGTCGGGATCGGCGATGTAATGGGCGCCGTCGGTCATGGCCCGCTTAATGGCCTCCGCCGTGTAGTGGATCGATTGCGGATCGTCGGCCTTTAAATCGAACCGGCTCAGAATTTTCAGGGCCATAAGCACGGTAATGCCCTGGCCGTTTGGGGGAAGCTCCCACACCTCCGTACCGCGGAAGGTGGCGGAGAGAGGCTCTACCTCCAAGGTCTCGTGGTTTTTTAAATCCTCCGCCCGCATAAAGCCGCCGTGGGCCTTCATAAAGGCGTCGATTTTTTCCGCGATCTCCCCTTCGTAAAAGCTCTTGCCGCCGTCTTCGGCGATGGCTTTTAGCGTGCGGGCGTGGTGGGGCAAGCGAATGATGTCGCCGGCCTTCGGCGCCCTGCCCTTTTCCGAAAAGGTAGCCCAAAAGCCGTCGTAGACGGTCGCGGTATTGGCCTTTCTTTTTTCGAGCTCCATGGCCCAAAGGCGCGCCACGGTAGGGGAGAGGACGAAGCCTTTCTCGGCGTATTCAATGGCCGGTGCCAGCACCTCATTAAAGGGCAGGCGGCCGTGTTTCTTGTGAATGTCCGCCCAGGCCCGCACGGCCCCCGGCACGCCCACGGATTCGATGCCGTAAAGGGGCATGGCCTCGTAGCCTCTTTCCTTGACGGCGGCGAGGGAAATAGCGGCGGGGCTTTTGCCGCTGCCGTTGTAGCCGTAAAGCTTGTCGCCGGTGGAAATAATGGCGAAGAGATCGCTCCCCAGGCCGTTGGACGTGGGCTCGACCACCGTCTGTGCCGCCGCCATGGCGACGGCGCCGTCCACGGCATTGCCGCCGGCTTCTAAAATTTTTCGTCCCGCTGCCGCTGCCGCGGGATTGGATGCCAGGGCCATGGCACGGCCGTAGGTCATGCTTCTCTTTGATGAATAGGGATACTTGGGGTACAATGGTCTCACGCTCCTTTAAGAGGAGTATAATCTTTTTATCGTCTTTTGACCAGATAAATGCGTAAAACAAGCCTTTTAAGGGGCGGTTTTAATTGCAATGGAGAATGGATTATGTTAGGATAGTAATGTTATTGATAGATAGTTTGGATCGAGGAGGTGTTAGTTTGACTACTTTTTTCAGCGTCATCGTCGCATTATCGGCGGTCGCCATTATTTGCGCCGTCGTCGCACAGGAATCCAACCAAGTGGGTCTGGGTACCTTGGACGGTAGCTCCCCGTCGTCGGAATGGGGTTCGAATCGCGGGACGAGCCGCAAGGATATGCTTAAACGCATTACCATCGTTTCGTCGGTTGTCTTTTTTATTTCGATTATTATACTGATCGCATTTACGAAATAACCAGGAGGAATCATGGATTATAATATTTTATTCATTGCTCCCGTTATCGGCGTTATAGCTATTTTATTCGGTCTGATGAAATCTTCCTATGTAGGAAAGCAAGACCCGGGTAATGAACGGATGAAAGAAATCTCCGGCTATATCCACGAGGGAGCCATGGCCTTTTTACAACGGGAGTACAAGGCGCTGGTCGTCTTTGTCGTCGTTTTGGCCGCAGTTTTATTTATCGCCATCGACTGGCGCACCGCCGTGTGCTTCGTCGTCGGCGCGGCATTTTCCGTTGCCGCCGGCTACATCGGCATGAACACGGCGACCAAAGCCAATGTTCGCACGGCACAAGCTGCTCACGCCCACGGCATGGGTAAAGCCCTGGACATCGCCTTCTCCGGCGGCGCCGTTATGGGTCTTGTCGTCGTCGGCTTGGGTATTTTAGGGATCTCCGTCTTCTACCTTTGGTTCGGCGATGCAAGCATCATCACCGGCTTCTCCTTAGGGGCATCCTCTATCGCCCTCTTCGCCCGTGTCGGCGGCGGTATCTATACCAAAGCGGCCGACGTCGGTGCCGACCTGGTCGGTAAAGTGGAAGCGGGTATTCCGGAAGACGACCCGAGAAACCCCGCCGTCATCGCCGACAACGTAGGCGATAATGTAGGTGACGTGGCAGGCATGGGCGCCGACTTGTTCGAATCCTATGTCGGTGCATTACTTTCCGTCATCACCTTAGGTTTCGTCGCATTCGAAGACAAAGGCATTCAATACGGCCTTTCCATCGCCGCCGTCGGTATCGTGGCGTCGATCATTTCCATGTTCTTCGTCAAAGGCGACAAGAATCCGCAAAAAGCATTAAACATCGGTACCTATGTGGCATCGATTATTACCATTATCGTGGCAGGCGTTTTGGCGAATAAAATTTTCGACAGCCTGTCCGTCTTCTGGCCCGTTATTATCGGCGTCTGCGTCGGCCTGATTATTTCCAAGATCACCGAACACTACACGGCAGCCGAATACAAGCCCGTTCAACGGATCGCACACGAATCGGAAACCGGTGCTTCGACGAATATTATCGCCGGTCTTTCCGTGGGCATGATGTCCACCGTCGGCCCGATTATCGTATTGGCTATCGGCATCATTGCAGCTTACTCCTTGGGCGGCGGCCATGAAAATGCCGTCATCGGCTTGTACAGCATCGCACTGGCAGCGGTAGGTATGCTGGCTACTACGGCATCCACCATCGCCGTAGACGCTTACGGCCCCATCGCCGACAATGCCGGCGGTATCGCCGAAATGTGTGAACTTCCCGAAGAAGTCCGCGACATTACCGACTCTTTAGACGCCGTCGGAAACACCACGGCAGCCATCGGTAAGGGCTTCGCCATCGGTTCCGCAGCATTAACGGCACTTTCTCTGTTCGTATCCTACATTCAGGCTACCGGCCTCGCCGGCATCGATATTTCCAAGCCCGGCGTTATCGCAGGGACCTTTATCGGCGGCATGCTGCCCTTCGCCTTCTCCGCTTTAACCATGAGCGCGGTAGGCAATGCGGCTACGGCTATGATCGAAGAAGTACGTCGTCAATTTAAAGCCATCCCCGGTATTATGGAAGGGACGGCTACCCCCGAATACGCAAAATGCGTAGACATCTCCACCACCGCCGCATTAAGAGAAATGATCGTACCCGGCGTCATCGCCGTGGTCGTTCCCTTGGTCGTCGGCTTCTGCTTAGGTACGGAAGCTTTAGGCGGCTTGCAGGCAGGTGCTTTAGTCACCGGCGTCTTAATGGCAATCTTTATGAGTAATGCCGGCGGCGCTTGGGACAATGCAAAGAAATACATCGAAGGCGGCGCTCACGGAGGCAAAGGCTCCGAAGCACACAAAGCGGCCGTTACCGGCGACACCGTCGGCGACCCCTTTAAGGACACGTCCGGACCGAGCTTGAACATCTTAATCAAATTGATTACGGTGGTATCCTTGGTCTTCGCGCCCCTCTTCGTTCAATTCGGCGGCATCTTTATGTAGTCGTTCCAACTCGATCAAATTATAGAGCAACTCGCTTCGGCGAGTTGTTTTTTTGTGTGGAAAAAGGCTGTGAAGGGTATATTAAAAACAAGCATGAATTTCGGTACAAAGAAAGAGGTGGAGTATGAAAAAGAGAAATGTGCTGGCCCTGGCTCTGGCCCTGTTGGCCCTGCCGTCTATGGCCTTTGCTCAAAGGAATGTGAAGCTGAAGGTAAACGGAAAGTCGGTGGTGTCGAAGCCCGCTGCCTTTATTTCCTCCGATCGCACCATGGTTCCTCTGCGCTTCGTGGCCGAGGCCCTGGACTATCAAGTGCTGTGGGACGAGGAAAGCCGCGACATCCTTTTGACGAAGATGAATTTCGATACGAACAAACCGGAGCAAGCCATTTACCTCAAGCCGGGAGAGAAGAACGTCGTCGTGCTGAATGAAGAGGACGTGGCGTCGGCTTACGACATGTCGACGAAGTTGGATTTTCAGATGAAAGAGATAGCGTCTCTCTTAGAGAGAGGAAAGAAACTGCCCTTGGAAGTTGCGCCGGTCATTAAAGAAGACAGAGCCTTTATTCCTCTTCGGGCCGTCGTGGAGCTCTTCGACCAAAAAATTTCCTGGGACGGAAAGACCTTTACGGTGTCCATCGAGGGGAAGGTGGCGAAGACCGACGAGGAAATTGCCGGTGCATGGATGTACAGCAAATTGCCTGCGGAATATAAGAAGCCGCCCTTTAAATTGATCGACTGCTCTCATGAGGAAAGTGATGCTTTGATGAAGAAACATATCTACGCCTACGATGTAATCGAGGATCATCCTGATCACATCGTGACCGTCGCCCGCTACCGTCTGGATTTAAACAAGAGCGTCTTTTACAAATACGACGTAGTGAACGATGTGTGGGTACGAGATCCTGAGCTGAACAAGTAAACGAAACGCCCTCTTTACAGAGGGTGTTTTTATGCTCTGAATTCGGCTCATATAAAAAAAGAGGGCGTGCTTTCTGATATTGACATTCTTTGACTTTAAACGTATACTGAAATCAGATAGGAGGCATTTATGGCACGTCTTAGCAATCACATCGAAGACTATCTGCGGGCCCTTTTAATCGAAAGGGAAGGGCAGATCGAAATAAAGAGAAATGTTTTGGCGGAGCATTTTAATTGTGCCCCCAGCCAAATCAATTACGTCCTCACCACGCGCTTTACGCCGGTGCAAGGCTTTTTTGTGGAGTCCCGAAGGGGCGGCGGTGGTTTTATCCGCATCGTTCAGGTGGAAATCAAAGACGACGCTCATTTCTACGAGCAGCTCACGGAAGCCGTAGGGGAAAGCATTACCCAGTCCAAGGCCAATCAGATTTTGGACACGCTTTTGGAGGCGGAATATATAACGGAAAACGAGCACAGGCTCTTGGGCATCGCCCTGTCCGATCGCTCCCTGGCGGTTGCCTCGGATAAGCGAAATGCCGTGCGGGCGGATCTGTTGCAAAATATTTTGCTCGGGATCTTTTCTTAAGGAGGTGCGCCATGCTTTGTGAACACTGTCATGAAAATGAAGCGAAGATCAGCTACACCATGGTGGAAGGCGATGAAATGAAACAAATGCAGGTGTGTCCCGCCTGCTTTCAGGAATTTCTGGCCAAGCAATTTCCCTCGTCGCAAATTCCGCCCTTGGATATTCAGCCCATGATTCAGGAGCTGCTCTCTCTGTTTCACGGCAAGGACGCGGAGGAGAACAGGAGTTGCCCCGTCTGCGGCCGCAGCTTAAAGGAGTTTCGCAAGACGGGCATGTTCGGCTGCGACAATTGCTACAATACCTTCGCCGAAGAGCTGAATGCCCTCCTGCCTCGCATGCAGGGGGCGGATCACCACGTGGGCGCCATGCCCGAGGCCTTTAGGCGGAATCGGGAGGCGTCGGAGAAGGAGCAGGCACTCAAGGACCGCCTGGACGCCGCCGTGGCCGACGAGCGCTACGAAGACGCCGCCCTTTTGCGGGACGAGATCAAGGCATTGAAGGAAGAGCGCCATGGATAAGGATCAAATTTTACTCACATCCCGCATCCGTTTGGCGAGAAATATTCAGGGCTATCCCTATCCCGGCGCCATGACGCAGGATCAGGCCAAGGAGCTGCGGGAGAAAATCATAGGCGCCCTTCTCGAGCACGACGATCTGTGGACCCTCTACGATTTAAAGGACGGGTCTCTGAAGAATCTCTACGATTTGGAAGAAAATTTAATCAGCGCAGCTCTCTTGAAAAACAGAGATAGGGGTGCTTACTTTCTCGGCAAGGACCGTCTGTCCATTATGATGATGGAAGAGGATCACCTGCGGATTCAGGCCATGGACAAGGGCTTTCACTTAGACGAAGAGTACGAGACCGTGGCGAATTTGGCGCGCTTTTTCGAGGAGAAGCTTCCCGTGTCTTACGACGAAGAGCTGGGCTATTTAACGGCCTGCCCCAGCAATGTGGGTACGGGCTTAAGAGCCGGCTGCATGCTGCACCTGCCTGCTCTGGACACCTTGGGCATGGACAAAATCGAGCGTTCCATTACCCGCATGGGCTTCGTGCTCCGGGGCATGCGTGGGGAAGGCTCGAAAATCGTGGGCCATATGTATCAGCTTTCCAACGAGCGCACCCTAGGCCTCAGCGAAGAGGATTTTTTAAAGCGGGCCAAGTCCATTTCTCAGGAAGTAGCGGCCCTGGAGCGCATTAAGCGCAAGGAAATGTATCTGGATCATCTTATCGAGCTGGAGGATATGGCGCGGCGCAGCTACGGCATATTGCGCAACGCCCGGATCATTACTTTTGAAGAGACCATGCTCCATTTGAGCCACATGAAGCTGGGGATCGATCTGTCCGTATTAAAACCCATGCGGGACTTCGATCTCTACGATGCGGTGATCCACATGGGCAAGGCCCATTTGCAAATGGAGCGGGAAAGCTTTCTCGACGACAGGAGCAGCAATATTTACCGCGCCAACAAGGTGCGTCAATTTATAAAGGAGGTTTTTTAATGGCAATGTTCGGAAAATTTACCGAAAAAAGTCAGCGGGCCATGGTTTTCGCCCAGTCGGAAGCCAGGGCCCAGGGCCATTCATATATAGGAAGCGAGCACATTTTGCTCGGCATTTTAAAGGAACCGGGAGGGGCGTCATCCATCCTGGGTCAGGTAGGGATTGATTACGAGCGGGCGAAGGACGCCATCGCGGAAATCGTGTCCCCGGAAGATTTGAAGGTCACATCCCTCACTTACACCCCGCGGACGAAAAAGATTTTCGAGCTGGCCCTGGAGATTGCCAACGAGCTGGGCCACAATTACATCGGTACGGAGCATTTGCTTCTTGCGATTTTGCGTGAGGGCAAGGGCGTGGCCGTGTTGGCCCTCAGAAATCTCGGCATCGATATCGCCATGCTGGAGCGCAGCATTTACGCCGCCATTCGCAAGGTAGAGGGCGGCGAGGAAGGCGACGAAATCGAAAGCGCCTTGGAAGAGTTCGGCTATAATCTAAACGACCGGGCCCGCCAGGGCAAGATCGATCCGGTCATCGGCAGGAAGGACGAAATCGAGCGCATCATCCAAGTCTTGGTGCGCCGCACGAAAAACAATCCCGTCTTAATCGGCGAGCCCGGCGTGGGCAAGACCGCCATCGCCGAGGGCCTTGCTCAACGCATCGTGGAAGGCAATGTACCGGAAATTATTAAGGACAAGGAGATCTACACCTTGGACGTCTCCGCCCTTATCGCCGGGGCCAAGTACCGGGGCGATTTCGAAGAGCGGCTGAAAGACGTCATCGCCGAAGTGGAAGACAGAGAAGACGTGATTCTCTTTATCGACGAGATCCACGTAGTCATCGGAGCCGGCGGCGCGGAAGGGGCTATGGACGCCTCCAATATTTTGAAGCCCTCCCTTACCAAGGGCGAACTGCAGATTATCGGCGCCACCACCATCGACGAGTATCGCAAGCATATCGAAAAGGACACGGCCTTCGAGCGTCGGCTCATGCCCATTATGGTGGAAGAGCCCTCGGTGGAAGATACGATTTTGATTTTAAAGGGCATTCGCGATAAATACGAAGCCCATCACAATGTGAAGATCACCGACGAGGCCTTGGAGGCGGCGGCGGAACTTTCCCATCGCTATATTAACGACCGCTTCCTGCCCGACAAGGCCATCGACCTTATCGACGAGGCGGCCAGCAAGCTGCGGGTGGAAAATTTCAACAGCCCCAACGCCTTAAAGGAACTGGAAGTGAAGCTGAAGAAGCTGTCCAAGGAAAAGGAAGAGGCGGTGAACTCCCAAAACTTCGAAGAAGCGGCCAAGGTCCGCGACGAAGAGAAGAGAGTACGGGAAGCTTTGGACGATGAAAAGAAGCATTGGGACAAGGAAAAGCGGGTCCAAAACATGACCGTGGACGAGGAAGAGATCGCAGAAATCGTCAGCAAGTGGAGCGGCGTGCCCGTGACCACCATGAATGCGGAAGAGAGCGAGCGCCTGGTCCATTTGGAAGACGAATTAAACGGCCAGGTCATCGGCCAGCCCCAGGCGGTGGAAGCCGTCTCCCGTGCCATTAAGCGGGCGCGAGTGGGCTTAAAGAGCGCCGACAAGCCCATCGGCAGCTTTATCTTCGTGGGTCCCACCGGCGTGGGCAAGACCTATTTGGCAAAGAGTTTGGCGAAATCCCTTTTCGGCGACGAAAGCGCTATGATTCGCGTGGACATGAGCGAGTACATGGAAAAACACAGCGTCTCCCGATTGGTGGGCTCGCCTCCGGGATATGTTGGCTACGACGAAGGCGGCCAGCTCACCGAAGCCGTGCGCAGAAAGCCCTATTCCGTCGTGCTCTTCGACGAAATCGAAAAGGCCCATCCCGACGTCTTTAACATTCTGCTTCAGATCTTGGACGACGGCCGCCTGACCGACGGTCAGGGCCGCACCGTGGATTTTAAAAACACGGTGTTGATCATGACCAGCAATGTGGGCGCCACCCTTTTGAAAAAGCAAAACACCATGGGCTTCGGCGCCCCGGATGAAGGCAACATGAAGGGCTACGACAAAATGGTGGAAACCATTCAGGGCCGCCTGAAAGAAACTTTCCGCCCGGAATTTTTAAACCGCATCGACGAAATCATCGTCTTTAAGTATTTGGAAAAAGAACAGGTGCGGGAAATTGTGGAGCTTATGCTCCGGGATTTGAAGACCCGCCTGGAAGACAACGACTTTACCGTCACCTTTACCGACGCCGTGGTGGATTACATCGGCAAGGAAGGCTTCGACGAAGAATACGGCGCCCGCCCCTTGGTGCGCTCCATTCGTAAAAACATCGAAGACCGCCTGGCCGACGAAATCCTATCCGGCCACGTGCACAAGGAAAGAGCCATCCACGTGGACGTGGAAGGGGAAGGGCTGAGCTTTGAAGAAGAAAAAATAGCGGAGACCGTGGGCAATGAAGCATAAGGCCTATCGCTGCACGAGCTGCGGCTACAAAAGCGCGGGCTACTTCAGCAAGTGCCCCAACTGCGGAGATTGGAACACCTTTGAAGAAGTGACGGAAGAGAAGAAAACCGGCGGACGGGCGAAGGCCCAACGCAAGGCCCAACGGTTGAAAGACGTTTCCGGCGAATCCAAGCGGCGGCTGAAAAGCGGCATGGAAGAATTCGACCGGGTCATGGGCGGCGGCATCGTGGAAGACGGGGTGAGCATACTGGCGGCGAAGCCCGGCGCCGGGAAATCCACTATCCTCTTTCAAATCGCAAACGCCCTGGCACAAGACGGCCACCGGGTGCTCTACGCCTCGGGAGAAGAGAGCGAGAGCCAAATTAAAATGCGGGCGGAGCGCATCGCCCCCGCCATCGCCGACAATATCTGGATCTACTCCGGCACCTCCATGGACGATGTGTGCCACTGGATCGACGATGTGGACGCCGACATCATCATTCTGGACAGCATCCAGACCTTTACCTTGGAGGAATTTCCCGCCCGAGCCGGCACGCCCACCCAAACCATGGAGTGCGCCAATCGCCTGGTGGACTTGGCGAAGAATCCGAAAAGCCCCAAAGCTGTCTTTATCGTGGGTCAGCTCACGAAGCAGGACTCCCTGGCCGGCGTGCGGGCATTGGAGCATTTAGTGGACACGGTGCTTTTCATCGACCACGAAATGCAGGACGAGCTGCGCATTCTTCAGACGACGAAGAATCGTTTCGGCTCCACGGGAGAAATGGGCTTTTTCAAAATGACCGAGGCGGGCATGATCTCCATCGACAATCCCTCCGCCCACTTTATGACGGAGCGGGCGGCGGGGAGCGAAGTGCCGGGCAGCGCCATGTGCATCATGCGGGAAGGAACGAGGAGCATGATCGTGGAAATCGAAAGCCTGGTCTCCAAAAGTTTCACCCCCTATCCCCAGCGGATCTCCGAATGTTTGCGGCGGGAACAGCTGGGCGTGCTCCTTTCCATTTTGGAAGAGCGAGGAGGTATGGGCCTCTACGACAAAAACGTGGTGGTAAAGACCACGGGGAATCTAAGGTTAAAAGAAGGCGCCGCCAATTTAGGCACCCTGCTTTCCATCGCATCGGCGGTGACCAATCGTCCCATTCCCTCGGGCACCTTATTTATCGGCGACGTGGGCCTCACCGGCGAGCTGAAACAAGTGCCCGCCATGACCTCCCGCATTAAAGAGGCCGTGCGCATGGGCTTTAAGACCATTTACACGCCGCCTATAAACAAAATCGAAGGTCTGGAAGGCGTGGAGTTGAGAGAACGCCGCCTCTTGGCGGACGTCATTAAAGAGAATTTATAAGAGAGGTACTCATGGACTATTCGGCACAACAATTTTTCGACTATATGAAAACGGACAACACCACCTTAATGGGTGCGCTGGTATATATTATCTGCATCGTCGGATGGTGGAAGCTCTTTGAAAAGGCGGGATTTTCGGGAATCCTATCTATCATTCCCGTGGTGAATCTCTTTGTCCTTTCGAAAATCGCCTACGGCAAATATCCCTACGGGTTGCTGCTTTTTATTCCCATCGTCAATATTTTTTACGGCCTGGCATTGAACTACCAAATTATGCGCCGCTTTGACTGCGGAGGCTTGATTTCCTTTATCGGGGCATTCTTCCCCGTCCTCGTTCTTTTCCCCGCCTTTGGCGACAATCGGTACTTGGGACCGAAACAATAGACAAGCGACACTTCGGTGTCGTTTTTTTATGGAATAGAAGATAGTAATAGTGCTTTTGGAACCGAAGGATAAGTCAATAGACCCCGGCTCTCTTTTCGGGTATCTATGATGAATGTAAGAGCTCATTTAAAACAAAAAGGAGTTGTCTATGAAACTTTCGAAATTAATGAAACTGTCTGCCCTTTCCACTTTTACGCTTATGGGTGGCGGCGGCGGATGCTGCAGTGTCCCCTCCGATGTGAAGCCCCACAGTGAGCTTGCGGCGGAAGAAGCGGCCATGAATTTGGTCAGAGACGTGGCGAGGGGAGGCTACGATCTGATTTCTACGGAAGATATTAAAAAGAGACTGGACGCGGGAGAAGACATGGTTATTATCGACACCATGCCCGAAGATTCCTATGACAAGAACCACATTCCCGGCGCCCTCGGCGCGGTGCTCCCCGGCACCATGGAGGATGTGGATCCCGAACGTCGCGCGGCTTTCGTCAAAGCCCTGGGCGACGACAAGGACAAGCCCGTCGTCATCTACTGCGGCCGCGTCAGCTGCTATCGCTCCCATGTAGGCGCCTTAATCGCCAAGGAAGAAGGCTTCACCCGCGTCTTGCGCCATCCCGGCGGAATCGACGCCTGGCTCGAAGCGGGATACGAAGCCGAAAGCAAATAAGCGAAGAGAAATAATAAATCACAGCCCTTATTCGACGACGAATGGGGGCTGTTGTGTTTCGTTTTTCGGATGAATAGAGGCGAAAAACGGTGCATAGAAAAAACAAATAGAGAAAGAAATGTCATTAGAAAAAACAATGGGAAAGCGATTTACAAGTTGATAATAATCAGGTATTCTTAAATTAATACAAGGAGGTATTTTTATGAAATTAGGAAAGCTGTTCACCATTACTGCACTGTCCGCAGCCCTTTTAGTAGGCTGTGCCGGCGGTGGCGGAAACAATGAAGCCAAAGCTAACAACAACGGTGGCAACGAAGCTCAAGAACCGCCGAAGGTAGAAATGAAAGATCTTCCCGGTACCGCAAGAGACGGTAGCGAAGTCGAAATCGAAAAAGCTTCCATGAAGCTCGTCAAAGCTGCTGAAGAAGGCAAGTATGAAATGGTCGACACGGAAGGCCTGAAGAAAATGGTCGATGAAAAACAAGACATGATCATCGTCGACACCATGCCCGAAAAATCTTACAAAGCCAATCGTATCCCCGGCGCAGTTAATGCTGAACTTCCCGTTACCATGGAAGAAGTAAAACCGGAACAAAAAGAAGCATTCCTTAAATTGCTCGGCGACGACAAAGGCAAAACCATCGTTCTCTACTGTGGTTTCGTCGGTTGCGAACGCTCCCACGTCGGCGCTTTAATCGCCCAAGAAGCAGGCTACACCAACATCATTCGTCAACCCGGCGGCATCGGCGCTTGGTTAGAAGCAGGCTACCCCATCGAAAGCGATAACTAAATCCTAAAAGTTAGAAAGAGTCGGCAGGAGCCGGCTCTTTTTGTGTGCGAAAGTCTTGCGCCCGAATCATCTGTTGCCCGTAAAGTATTGAAAAATCGTCGGGGGGGGGTATAATGAAAGCAAAGAAAATCACAAATTCTTTTGCTGCGACCATTGATTACAGATAATTTTATGTTGATTGTCAGAACAATTTCATAAAAAACATCAATGTGTGGGATTTTCTTTTCCATGCTACAGTGCTATAATCGATTATGAGAAAAGGAATTGATTTTATGAATCGGGTCAGTGAGCCGAGAATTCCGGTAGCGAGAAGGCTGCCTCACGTGCGGCATGGATGAAAACGCAAACGAAAGGTGCTATTGTCTAAATGTGAAATACAATTTAGACATCTCGGGTTTAACATTGAAGTTACAGGAGGGAAATAATGGTAGAGAAGAAAACTCTTGGAAGATATTCCACGTTTACGAAAATCTTTTATTACATATGGTTCGTCTTATCCGCGCTGGTGATCGCCTCGATGTTTAAGGATGTGTTCGTTGGCCATATTGATGCACGCAACATTGTGTTTCAAATATTTTTCTCTATTATATTGCTAATTGCAGGGTTCGCATTTCGTAATCTACACTTTCTTCTTAAAGACATTCTTCAGAAGGGTGAGTTTTCTTTTATATACCTGTATAATCTTTTCTCCCTTGTAAAGACGACGATTGGTGTTGTCTTCTTCTATGGCTGTATAGGTTATGAAGGCGGGGGCGTCGGTTTGGAGCGAATTGATTTAAGTCCTGAGATGATCATGACGCTTGCCTGTCTTGTTTTCCTTCTGATTGTTTTCGATCTGTTTTTCGTTTATCGGGATATGGTTCAGGACAAGTGATTGGAAAGTCTTCAAAGGATCCGCAGCTTTCTTTTCTCGGTGCACTTCTGTTTTTAAAGGCTCTATAATATCCGTTGGGGAGTAACCTCCTCAACGGATGTTTTTGTGCAAAAAGATCGCACTTGTTTTCCCAATAGCCTAAAATTAAATCACCACAAAATAATAAAGGGGGAAAACAAGTGCGAAATCATATTACTACATTACTTTTAGGAATCCAAGATGTTGAGGTTACTGGTGTAGCAGAAGAAAGAAGTTTTATAGTCATCGATTGCAAGCCCGTTCATGATAGAGTATGTCCTCATTGTGGCTCATCTCATGCGTGGGTACACGATCATAGGGAGCAGGTGCTTCGGGATGCGCCGATGCAAAGTCTTTCATGTACTATCTCCTTGTCATTCCATTTATCAATAGATTATCCCCAAAAGAGCCTTCCTAAAATATACATGTAAAAATACTTACTAAGCATTTTTAGCACATTTCCTCCTGAAAGACCATATTCAAGAGCGATAAGATAAAGATGTGGGACGATCAACAAAAACAAAACAACGAGTATTCCAATGTCCTTGTCTACCAATAAAATGCCGTAGAAGATAAGGAGTAGAGACAGCCAGTATATAATGCCTGTCATAAACCACGAAAGAGCCACTGTATCTGAACCAAAAGGCGTTCTTACCGGTACATTACGAGGAGAACCTTCAATGCTTAGTGTCCAATACATTAAGACGAGGAGCACGACAAA
>QWCK01004175.1_pt1 | contig 14590 bp, 10 predicted proteins | sample 1972571 | NCBI WGS metagenome assembly QWCK01 (sample SAMN09866710, study PRJNA288562) | Human gut metagenome isolate term2_stool, whole genome shotgun sequencing... | isolation source: gut | host: Homo sapiens | place: USA: California
GGTGAAAACCAGTTGCTTTAAGATTCAAGAGCTCCAGGTCTGTCTACATGAACAAAACCTGCCAGCACGCACTTCGATACAAAAAAGTATCACCCGGCTACAAAAGGTCGGAATCAGTTCTCTACTAACCACCATTAGTGACGATGCCGCCGTTGAACGAGATTTACCGAGAAACGGCGAGGCTTTCATCATTGTTGATTCCGGTCCTTATGATAGCGAAAATGTTGCTAATAGCCTGGAAGAAAGCATTGCTTGGCAAGTGGTGAGCGCGGCTACCACCGACCGCTGTATCGACAAGACGAAAACTATCGAAAGTCACGACCTCAATTCTGCAATAGCCCATGAGCTGCTTCAGCGCGCCAAATACCCCAATCTAGCCGAGCACATTTCTCCGGAGGTAAACTCCGCATTTGCACACATGAGCGAGAGGGAACTTAACTCCTTCCTGCACACCCAAAATAAGCTCATCACTTCCTGCTCCCTGGAAAATAAAACGCTATGAACACCGTTAATGGATTCCTACACGCCCGCAACGCCTACGTGGGTGCGTTGTTCCTGGCTGCGTTATCCATACTTTCCCTATCTTTCCCCATGACCTACATCGGGGTTAGTGTGAAAGCCGGGTTTCCTGCCCGCGCAGTAGGTATCGCAGAGATATGCGCACTCATTGCTGCCAGTTTTCTCCCCACCTTTACCAAGCCGCACTTCAATAAGGCTGAGCTTAATGCTCCCCCGTCGCGCCGCGCGATCCACAGCATTTTTACCGCTTTAGTGATTATTAGCCCTTGCCTACCCGCTATCACCTGGTATTTACGCATTAAATGGAGCGAACTGGGCTATCAACTGCCCGGTATAATCGGTTTTCTCGGTACCCCCATCATTTTGGGTTCCCTGTCGATGCTCGCCCTCCTTTTAGCCGGTAGAGCAGTATCTATAGTTATACCCACGTTAGTTTTCTCTACTATCGTAGTGACGCAGCACCTGTTTCCCGCCGGTATTACCACGCAAGTATTCGCCACCGCTAAAAATTGGCATACTTGTTGGCCGGTAGTGGGGATACTGTTTTCTATTACCCTGTTGATTGCATACTGTAAAGGCTCGATACCTTCATGCAAGTAGAAAAACTACCTGTTTGACGAAAACTTATTTAACTAGCGGAATAGCCCTATTGAACGTCACCCGATAAGATGACACATGTGTCCAGACGAGTAATAGACGACTTTTTTAGGCCGTCCAGCCCCTTTGTGCATGATGGCGCCGCTGACCCCAACCGGTTGGGAGTGCATCTGCAAGGCAACGGGGTGGATATCGCGGTGGTCGCCCCGAATGCTTCTGCGGTAGAAATCTGTTTTTTCACTTCCGCGGAACCTACCGCTCCCGAAACTCGTTACCGGCTTTTAGGCCCGGTAGATGGTATCTGGCATGGACATGTTTCCGGGGTACTGGCCGGAACCTACTATGGGCTCCGCACCTGGGGGCCTTGGAATCCGGAACGCGGAGACGTTTTTAATCCCTATAAACTCGCCCTCGACCCCTACGCCCGCGCTATCAGTGGAAACGTACAGCTTTGCAGTCAAACATTCGCCCATAAAACCGATGACCAGCTGTATCCGCTCTATCCTTTGGAGCTCGACCCCACAAACTCGGCACCCTATACCGTCCGCGGAGTGGTCACTGGTAAAGAGTTCGATGTGGTACCTGGCCCGGCCACCCCTTGGGAAAACACAGTTATTTATGAGGCACACGTAAAAGGGCTCACCAAACAGCTACGGGGGGTACCGGAAGAACTACGCGGAACCTACGCGGGACTGGCACACCCGGCTACTATCGCCTACCTCAAGGATTTAGGGGTAACCGCCGTAGAACTATTGCCAGTACACGCGAAGCTTTCGGAAGCGTTCCTTAACGAGCGAGGTTTAAGTAACTATTGGGGATACTCTACCCTGTCCTATTTCGCACCCGAGCCATCCTATGCCACCAAGAATGCCCGCGCCCTGGGGCCAATGGCAGTCCTGGATGAGTTCCGCGGCATGGTGTCAATTCTGCACCAGAATGGGATCGAACTGTTGCTAGACGTGGTTTATAACCATACTTGCGAGGGCGGAGGCGACGGACAGGCACTTTCTTGGCGCGCCCTCGATAACGCTATGTATTATCGCCTGGATTCCCAGGGTGCCAGTATCGATTATTCCGGTTGCGGTAACACCCTAGATACTGGCCATCCGCGAGTGATCCAAATGATTCTGGATTCTTTGCGCTATTGGGCTGGCGATGTAGGAGTCGACGGTTTCCGTTTTGACCTGGGGGTTACCTGCGGGCGGGGCGAGGAACATTTCACTCGTTTCCATCCTTTCTTCCAAGCCTGTCTCGATGACCCGGTTTTGCGGAATACGAAAATGATCGCCGAGCCTTGGGATATGGGGCCAGATGGGTGGCGCACCGGAGATTTCCCCCTCCCCTTCTCTACCTGGAACGATCGCTTTCGCGATACCGTCCGCGGTTTTTGGGTGGCCGATGGACGCGCCCAGTCGCGGGGTGAATCCCGGGGTGCTCCTCCCTTTGAACTGGCTTCCCGACTTTCGGGTTCCCAAGATATGTATGGAGCTGGCAATATCCCGGCAGTACGTCCTCCCCGCTGTTCGGTTAACTTCGTAACCGCTCATGACGGTTTTACTTTGGGGGATTTGGTCAGCTACGACCATAAACATAACGAAGAAAACCTAGAGAATAACCGGGATGGATCCCCCAATAACCTTTCTTGGAATCATGGTAGTGAAGGGCGTGCCTTCCAACTCGATAATGATATAGAACCGGGGGTAGATGGCGATTCCCCGTTGGCAGAACTGCTCACCGCGCGGGTGCGCTCGGCCATGAACCTGTTCACCACCATGATGATTTCCGCGGGTACCCCCATGATTTTGGCCGGTGACGAGTTTGCCCGCACCCAAGGGGGTAACAATAACGCCTATTGCCAAGACAATGAAACTACTTGGCTGAACTGGGAACTGGTGGATTGGCAAAAAGACTTTTATGTGGCGGTACGAAAGCTGATTACCCTGCGGCGCGAACACCCAGTTTTCCGGCCCGCAAACTACTTGAGCGGACAGCGACATCCAGGAGATAGCATCCCCGATCTTTCCTGGTATAACCAGGTGGGACTGCTAATGGGTGATCGCGCCTGGCATGATCCCGCCAGCCGAGTTTTCCAGATGCTCCGTTCGGGACGCCCCTATGGGGATCAGGATTTACTGGCGGTTTTCAACGGAACGCTCGATCCTAAGCATGTGCGCTTAGCTCCGGGACGAGGAACCGCCTATCAAGAGATTTGGGATTCTGCGGTTTCCGAACCGGAAGCGGAGGCTCCCCCGTTTAACCTCGCCGGCGACGATATTTTCCTGGAGCCCCTGTCAATCAAGCTTTTCCTAGCCGATTCCAGCGGGGATTAACCAGCATTTTCGAGTTAACCAGTGGAAGACTCTTTTGCACTGCCCCGGCTATCCAAAACTTTTGATAGTAAAAACCGGCGGGAACCCCACAAATAGGAGAGTTCCCGCCGGCTCTTGAGAAAAATTATTTCTTATTCACGGTCCACAGATCTTGCCAATCCTTAGCCTTGGTATAATCATCTTTTGTGGTCTTTGAGTTGTTCACGAACATTTTGTCAAGATGCTTAGCAATGCCTGAAGCCTCTTCTGGAGATACCTCTGCCTCTTTATTGGTAGAGATCTTTCCGTCGTCAAGCTGCGGCTGCATGCCTTCCTGGGTCATCATGAAATGCACGAATAGCTTTGCCGCATTCGGATGCTTGGTTCCACTAGCAATAACAGCTACCCGAGGAGTCAATTGTCCGATCCAAGGCTCCATTGAATCACAGAGACCAAGAGCAAAATTATCTTCTTTTGCATCCCGGAAAATAGATGTACTTACAAAACCGACGGGAGGATTAGCTCGGCCATCAGCACCAATAATCGGACCTGCATCGGTGTCGCTTTTCACCACATTTGGACTATTCTTAGCTAAGAGTTTTACCCATTCTTTCGTCGCGCTATCCCCGGTAAACTTCTTATGGAACTGCTCTTCATAAGCGGCCTTCATTTTATCTTCACCATAAGTGGAGATCTGATTAAACCAGAACATAGTCTCTTTTCGCAGTAATGGATCCGGCATTACAAATTTGCCTTTCCACTCTGGAGTAGTTAGCGCCCACACATTTTTTACCGGACATTTGTCATAAACTTTATTGTTGTATGCAAACACCCAGGGATTATTTTCAGTAATAGCCGGATTTTGGTATTCCTTGGGAATCACATTTTTCAAATCCGGGGGCATCCAAGATACACCTATACCTTGGGGAATAATCTGACTGCTCACATCAGGCAGATTACTCATATTGAAAACATCGCTCTGTACATTTTTAGCCCGGAATTCACGAATGATAACTTCCTCTTGCTCCTGGGCTTTCATCTTTACCCCAACGGCCTTAATGCCATATTTTGCGGTAAAGTTCTCAGCCATTTTCTCAATCTTACCCGTGGCATCTACTACCGTAATAGGGCCTTCCTTTTTAGCGGCGGCAATAAGTTTCTCCAGGCTATAATCTTTATCTGATATCCCGATGTTAACCTGGGAAGCACCTTTCTCTCCGGCACTACCCGAATTATCTTGACTAGCCGGGGCACAACCGGCAAGTAACATTGAAGTTCCAATTATTCCTGCTCCCGTCATTGCGAGCATTCTCAGTCTATTCTTATTTGACATCCCCTTCATTCCTTTCATGTTTATGTTTCAATGTAGTAAAGACTATTTTTCATACTTGCGGTTCATAATCAGGACGAATGCGTTCTTTACGTCCGTCAAATAAATGTAAATTCTTTTTCTTTATTCTGAGATAAACCTGCTTATCATCATGAAGTTGCGGAGTTTTACTAGTGATAGCAAAAATCCGTAAGCCTCCTGCCGAAAGCTGGAGAATCCAACTACCACCGGTGGGCAAAACACTCTCCAGATTTGCTGCAATTTGAAAATCATCATTTGCGCTTTGCGGTGATTCGCTGGTGACTGTAATAGACTCCGGACGAATTCCCACCGATTCGGCCTTAGGTAAATTCGGAAGAACTTTCGCAAGATATTCTGAAATCTTTTTTGCAAAGATTGTTTCACCTTGCGCTATCTCCACTATGTTTATTGGGGAGGCTCCCAGGAACTCGGCTACAAAACGGTTTGTCGGATAGTCATAAATTTCAGTAGGTGTTCCCACCTGAAGCAATTTTCCTTCATTCATCACTGCGATAGTGGAGGCAAGTGTCATTGCCTCCCACTGATCGTGTGTAACAAACACAAAAGTGGATTGCCCTTCATTGTGAATTCTTTTCAACTCCGCGCGCATATCTAAGCGCAGTTTGGCGTCCAAGTTACTTAATGGTTCATCTAGCAAAATCACGTCTGGATTCACAACCAGCATACGAGCCAATGCAACGCGCTGTTGTTGCCCGCCTGACAATTCAGCAGGATACCTATTTGCATACTTCGAGATCCCTAAAGCCTCCATTACCTCCAGACTTTTCTTCTTTCTGGTTTGCTTATCGACTTTTTTAAGACGCATGCCAAAGTCAACATTTTCAGCAATAGTCAGATGCGGCCACAAAGCATAGCTTTGAAAGACCAGTCCAAGACCTCTTTTTTCTGGGGGGACAAAGATGCCTTTTTCGACCGAGTCCACTACCTGATCTCCGATGGTTATAGATCCCGAAGTTGGGTGCTCTAAACCTGCGATCATACGCAGAGTGGTGGTCTTACCACACCCTGAAGGACCAAGTAGGCACAGAAATTCTCCGCTCTCAATCTCTAGGCTGAGATTAGAAACCGAAGGCGACACTGCCCTATCGTAGATTTTTTCTACTTGATTTAGTTTTATAGTTGCCATTTTTAGCCTCTTTCTAATTAGCCACCGAGACCGGCCGCAATACTAGTTTTTGTCAATTTCTGCACCACTATGGTTCCCACCAGGGCAACGACACAAATCATCAAAGTTACAGCGTTCGCCGCCTGTTGATATCCGTAGTCGAGCAAACGAATGGAATACGTGGTCATCAAATCCGTCCCTGGTACCGCCAACAGCACTACCAGGCTCAATCCTTTTATTCCGGAGATAAAAGGCATCAATATTCCCGCTACGATAGATCCTTTCTGAATAGGCACTAGCACACGAACCATTCTCTTTACCCATCCCGCTCCGGCAATTTGCGCTGCTTCTTCGGGATCCTTACCCAGCTGAATCATGGAGGCTATCCCCGAACGAGTAGCGAAAGGCATTTCCGATGCAGTCATCGCAATCAGCAATATCCAAGGCGTGCCGTATAGTGCTGGCACCGGTCCTCGCGGAACAGCGAATAGCGAAAGTACAGCTGCCGCAAAAACGATTTGAGGTACTAAATATGGAAGGAAGGTAACGTGCCGTAAAAATGATCCCACGATTTTAACGGGAACCCGCATTACTACATACCCCACCATCAGCCCCAAGAATCCAGCCAAAATTGAGGTGATTCCTACCATCCACAATGTATTCCATACGGAAAGCCAAAAATCTTTCGTGAGTAGGATTCCATCGGGCATAACCGTAGTGGTGAGGTTGTGCCCCACCCAGAAGTCCCAAGTAAAATTACTCCACGAGAAGTCTCCGGGATTACGCATAACCGTGGTCATAAATAGGATGAACATCGGGCAGATAGCGCTTAGAACAAATACCAAAAGCACCAGGATACTTGCGGGAATTCGCATTTTACCTAGGGGACGTATCCTTGACATTGCCCCTTTGGAGCCCACTGTTACATACCGTTTTGCCTGTTTTGCCATTCGGGCATCGATTAGAACGGACGCTATTCCCAAAAGAATAATGCACAACGCTAAGACAGCTGTTGCGCCAGTCTGCCGGGACGTTGAAGCACGAAATAGAGAGGTGGCAAGGACATCATAGTTTACTGGCACACCCAAGATGTAGGTGACCCCGAAATCTCCTAGGCATCGCGCAAACACGAGGGTCAACGAAGACACCAGTGAGGGGCGCATCAGGGGCAGTATTACTAAGCGAACTACATGTCTTGGTGACGCTCCTAAAATTCGAGCGGAGTCTTCTAACTGCGAATCAAACCTAGTCAATGCGTTACCGAAAAGCATCAACACAAAGGGCATGTAGTGAATTGTCAAAACAATTATGATTGGGACACTGCCATAGGCCAACCAATCCGGGGGGCTGAAACCTGCGGCTTCTAGCCAGCCGGGTTGTCCCCCTACCTTCCTGTTTTTAAATAGAGATAGCCATGCCAAAGCAAAAGTCCATGACGGCAACATATAAGGAATGAGGAGACCGGTAGAAAGCCATTTACGTCCCCACAGGTTTGTTCGCGTGAGAACCCAGGCTAGCAGTCCTCCAATCAGTAACGAGAAGACTACTGTCACCAAGGAAATTGTCAGCGTGTGTAGCAGAGGTCGCCAGAAAATTGCTTGCGAGACGGTGGAGCGAAATACCTGCCAAAAATAGTAGCTGGTAATAGAGCCTTCCGGTGCCCCCAAGCGCATACTGTCCTCGAACTGAAGCTTGGCGGAGTCCGTAAGCAAACTGATAACTGGCGCCAAAATGATGTATGAAAACAGAATAACCAGCATCAAACCGATGAGAGTAGTGGGCTCATTAATCGCTAACCGCAAATAATATTTAAAGTGTCGTTTCCGCTGTTTACCGGTTTTAGCACGACTCTTTTTCGTTATTGAGGCCTTCATAGTTTTACTCCCATGTAAACTCGCGCCTTAGCATGCCAGGCGCCCTCGACTGTCGATGCTTGAACAATGAAAAAAGAATAAATCAGATTTATTCTTGTGTCAAGGATTCAAGAGAGCTAATATTTTCTCAGGATCTTTTTCAGCGGAAACTGATTCTTTGAAGATTAGGGAATACAGCATGCTAGGGGTATTTTTCACGACATACTGCTTTCGCTGAGCGGTATACCAATACCTACCCCAACCAAACAAGAACAAAGGGGACATTCGTGGAAGCATCAGAGGCAGAGTCCATTCTCGCGGTGACGCGCACTCTAAAAGATCGCTTGGTAGAGACCCTCGGATTAAAAATAGTTCGTGGTCAGATTGCACCAGGTGAGATATTACAACTGGAGTCAGTAGCACTTGAAGAATCAGTATCGCTTTCGGTGGTTCGCGAGGCTGTAGGGGTACTAACTTCTTTGGGTTTAGTGGAGTCACGAAAAAAACTTGGCACCGTAGTTCAGAAATCCGATTGCTGGAAACACGCCAGTCCCGAAGTGATCAGGTGGCGTTTGCTTGACCCCAAGCAACGGTTACAACAGCTCCACTGGCTAGTAGAGCTGCGCCATGCACTTGAACCCACCGCCTCTAGCTTAGCTGCGGCTCACCGTTCGTCAGAAGCTGCAGCCCGGCTGCTCGAGATTTCCTGCGAATTAAGCAATTTCGTAAAAGACGATGATATGCAGGGATTTCTAAAAGCTGATGTCGAATTTCATGATCGCATTCTTCACGAATCCGCCAATCCTCTAATAGCCAGCTTGTCCCAGCACGTAAACACAATATTAAGCGTGCGACACATTTTTGGCCTCATGCCCTCGAAGCCAGATACGCAGGCTTTGAACTTTCACAAGATCTTGGCACAAGCAATTGACCAACAAGATGAAGAATTAGCTTTTTCTTCATCCTCCCAGATCGTAGAACAAGCTACTGAAGAGTTCATGCAAGCAGCGGAATTTTCCTACGGATCCCCTGAGGATCCTCCCAATTTTTCTCCCCTCAACGTTTCAGAATAAAGATAAACAAAGGAGTTTAACTATGACACAGCTAGCGGATGTGGGCGTTATAGGAATGGCAACCATGGGTTCCAATCTAGCGAGGAATCTGGCACGAAACGACTATAAGGTTGCCATTTATAATCGGGAATATGCGAAAACCCAAGCTGTGATGAAGAATCACAGCAAGGAAGGTGCTTTCATCCCCACGAAAAGCTTCGAAGAGTTCGTTAATTCACTTTCCAAGCCTCGTTGCGCGATCATTATGGTTAAAGCAGGGATGCCCACAGACGAGGTAATTACCAAGCTTAGCGAGCTGATGGAGCCGGGCGACATGATAGTTGACGGCGGCAACGCTCTGTTTTCCGACACTATAAGACGAGAAAAGGCAACCGCGAGCAAAGGGTTAGAGTTCGTGGGGTGCGGCATTTCAGGCGGCGAAGAAGGCGCCCTCAACGGACCGGCCATAATGCCAGGCGGCTCCATTGAGGCATATAAGCGTATTGGACCGATGCTAGAAAAAATCTCCGCTAAAGCTAGCGAAGACAATGAACCCTGCTGCACCCATGTGGGAGCTAATGGGGCCGGACATTTTGTAAAGATGGTTCACAACGCCATCGAATACGCTGATATGCAGGTCATTAGCGAAGCATATGACATCCTACGTAAGTGCCTGCATCTTCCTGCTCCTGAAATAGCTGAAATTTTTGCTGATTGGAATAGCGGGGTTTTAAGTTCTTACCTGATTGAAATCACGGTTGATATTTTGCGCCATCGCGACTTAGAAACCCAAAAGCCGCTAGTTGACTTAGTTCTCGATCAAGCCCAACAGAAAGGTACTGGCAGTTGGACAGTACAGGTTGCTGCGGAAATGGGGGTTCCCATTTCCGGAATAGCCGAGGCAGTTTTTGCCCGCAGCCTCTCCTCTTCAGTTACGCAAAGGGAACTAGCGCAAACAAAGCTAGGCATCCCCGATGCCTATCAATCAGATTCTGAATTGGTTAATGACACTGAGTCATTCATTGAAGATGTCCGCCAAGCGCTATACGCTTCCAAGATAGTTGCCTATTCACAAGGGTTGGGAGTCATTCAGGCTGGTGCTGACAAATATAACTGGGACATCGACTTGGGCAATGTCGCTAAAATATGGCGAGCCGGTTGCATTATTAGAGCCAGCTTCTTAGATGAAGTGACCCAGGCTTATCGTCGCAATCCAGACCTTCCCCTGTTGCTTGCCGATGATTATTTCCTGGGACAGGTACAGAAGGCGCAACCTCACTGGCGTAAAGTTGTTTCTTTCGCGACCAACGCTGGTATTTCTATTCCGGTATTTTCATCATCGCTATCCTATTTTGACGCGATTCGTGATCCGCAGCTTCCGACCAATCTAATTCAGACTCAACGGGACTATTTTGGCGCACACACATATAAACGCACGGACAAACCGGGAGTGTTTCATACATTGTGGTCTACTGCAGACCGTCGGGAAGTAGAAGTATGAGGCTCCAAAACGCACTGTGGGATCTAGTGGTGCCTACTTCTGTTGGCGTGCGACTCACCCCAGAGAATCGGCAAGAATTCGCCCAATCCTCCAAGTTATTTATGCAAGCTACTTCGGCAGAGACTAATGTCGCCTCCGTAATCTCTGGGTTAGGGTTGCGTGCAAAAGTATTGACCAATTTCGTGGAGGGTTCCCCGGTAGCGTCTTTTATTCGATCAGACCTACGATCCCGCGGTCTAGACTTGGAAGGCCCTACACTTCCGCAGGGAGGCGCCTGGGGGTACCGACACCAGTTCAACTTAGCTGATTGTGGATTTGGGACGCGCGGGCCAAGGGTTTGGAATGATCGTGCGGGAGAAGTCGGCACCTCTTTGCAAGCGCAAGATTTTGATCTGGATAGAATCTTCGCGCAGGAGCGGGTAAAAATCGTGCATATTTCTGGGCTGATCGCGGCGCTATCAGAAAAAACCGGGCAAATGTGTATCGATATTGCCAAATACGCGAAGGCTCATGACAGCGTAATTTCTTTCGATTTAAATTACCGGCAATCCTTCTGGGACGGTCGTGAACACAAACTGAGCACCGTGTTCCGCGAGATTGCAGCCATGAGCGACATCCTTTTCGGCAATGAAGAAGATTTCCAACTGGCCTTAGGTATCCCCGGACCTGAAACCGGAGGTGAAAACCTGGAACCCGAGGGGTTCGAACAGATGATAGGCCGAGTTAGAAATACTTACCCACAGGCTACATATATCGCTACCACCCTCAGAAAAGTTCTGAGCGCAAATAGGCATCTTTGGGGAATGATGCTGTGGAGACACGAAGAAACAAGTAACTCAAAGCTAAAAGATGGACAGTTTTTATTTGCAGATCCGCGGGAAATCGAGGTACTGGATCGAATAGGAGGTGGGGACGCTTCCATCGGAGGATTACTGTACGGGATCCTACGCGATTTTTCCCCCGAAGAATGTCTCCGATTCGCGTGGGGCTGCGGCGCTTTAGTCGCAGGAAATCTAACCGATTATCTTGTCCCAGCAGACGAAGATCAAGTGTGGAATGCCTGGAGCGGAAACGCTCGCGTTAGACGCTAGTTTCATCAGAGAGTAGGAGCATGGTCAAAGTAGTTAACTCTGTGCCAACAGTGGTTCGGTTACCGGTAGATTTAATGAAGCGTTATGACAATCTGGCTAAGAAGACTGGACGTAGCCGCGCCTATTTCTTCACGAAAGCACTCGAGGAATCAATACCGAAGCTGGAATACCAGTATGGACTCCTCAAAAAAGTTGCGGACTACCGAGCACGACGGTTAGACACTGTATCGATTGACGAGTTAGAAAATCATCTCTACTTGCGAAAATAAGTTACTCATCTAAGCGAATGAACTGGTTACTGGTAAGAAAGTACCTTACCGGGATTTGTTCCGCGCCGGGGAAAGCTTGTCCTCCTGCCCAAAATCTAAAAAAGCTGTGCCTTTTTAGATGTGCGCCCGCCTAGTCTGCTCGGACAAATCTTTCCCCCGCGCTACTGCTCGTGCAGTCATCAAAGTAGTTTTACGGCGGCAAGTTTATCGCTAGATGCTTAGTAACTTTGTACGATAGAGGGCGAGGCTGCGATTATCGGGAGGTTAACCTTGCAAGCTGCACCAGCGCAATCACCAAGCCCCAAAAACGCCAGCAGCACCCCCAGCAAAGAGGTAACCGCATGAGCCGAATAGAAGACCTAATCGCAAAACACTGTCCCAATGGTGTGGAACTCATCGAGTTGCAGAAGCTATTTACTACCAGAAACGGACACACCATCAAGGAAAAATCCCGAATATTGGGAAAATGGAACAATTCCCTGGTTTAGGTTGGCTGACATTAGAGGTGGCGACAGAATTCTCACCGAAGCGATTGAAAATGTATCTCCGTCTGCCGTAAAAAACAGCGGCTTATTCCCTGCGAATACCATAATCATTTCAACATTAGCTACTATTGGCGAACATGCATTAATGAAAGTCCCCGGCTTATGCAATCAGCAGCTAACGGCCCTAACTTTACGCGAAAAATATGCCGCTCTTTTTAACATTAAGTTTTTGTTTTATTACACCTTTGTTCTAGCTGACTGGTGTAAGAAAAATACAATGAATTCCAGCTTTGCCTCCGTGGATATGAAGCAATTTAAACGTTTCGGATTCCCGATGCCGCCACTGGAAGTGCAGGATGAGATCGTACGAATTTTAGATTCTTTTACGGAGCTGGAAGCGAATCTACAAACGGAACTAAAAGCTCGTAGCAAGCAGTACGAATACTACCGCGACTCGCTTCTAAGATTGGAGAATCTCACCAACCGTTTAGGGAAGGAGAATGTCAAGCTCCTGCCCCTCGGGCAACTCGTGGTTATCAAAAATGGAAAAGACTACAAGCATCTGGGGGCAGGAAGAATTCCGGTTTATGGAAGTGGCGGACCAATGGATGTTTTTGTAGACACGCCATCGTATTCAAAGCCAACCGTATTGCTCCCGAGAAAGGGCTCGATTACCAATATTTTCTATCTTGACGAACCTTTTTGGAATATTGACACTGTTTTTTATACAGAAATAGATACCAGCCAGATAATTCCTAAATTCTTTTATCATGCAGTTTCTAGTTGCCATATAGAAAACTTCAGCACCGGAAGTGCTGCGCGACCATCGCTTACCCAAACTGCGCTAAAGAAAATTAGGATCCCCGTGCCGCCTTTGGCGGAGCAGGAACGCATTGTGGCGATTCTCGACAAGTTTGATGCTTTAGTGAACGATCTTTCTTCTGGTTTGCCGGCGGAGATTGCGGCTCGGCGTAAACAGTACGAGTATTACCGCGACCAACTCCTAACCTTCACCCCCAACAATTCGCGCACGGCAAACCTGTCCAGAGCAACTGCATCATAACGAAAATAGGGGTATCATAAAGGGAAAGGGCTCCTGCCGTTGACCCTCCACTTATCAGGAGAGTGCCGATGACAGGGGCTTTCGTTCACCCCCAAGGATTCGCGCAAACATTGACGAAACACAGCACTGCCAACGGTAAAAGACCAGAAGATTTACAAATTGTACGCCGCCCATTAATCACCGCCATCATGGTAGATGGCGGATTCTACAGACGACGGGCTCATTTTCTTTTCGGAGATAAAGAACCGCAGGATCGAGCAGATGAATTGATGGCATATTGTCGCCGCCATATTCGTGAATCGCGTAGCAATTTGTACAGAGTGTTTTACTACGATTGCCCGCCCTCAGATAAGGTGCTTTACCATCCTCTGTTGAAAAAACAAGTTAATCTACGAAAAAGCGACCAGTATAGATGGGCAAATGATTTTTTCACCGCACTAATACGCAAACGCAAAGTCGCGTTCCGTAGAGGTGAGGAACTCGAAACTCAACGCGGGTATTTTTTAAAGCCTGCGCCACTGAAGGATTTATGCGCAGGACGAAAGACGGTCGATGATTTAACCGAACAAGATTTTGGGTTTGACATTACCCAAAAAGGCGTTGATATGCGCATGGGTCTGGACATTGCTTCTCTCGCTCAGGCTGGAATAGTCAACCAAATAATCATGATTTCGGGGGATTCAGACTTTGTACCCGCAGCTAAGTATGCGCGACGCGGCGGAATTGATTTCTTACTTGATCCAATGTGGGCACACGTTACAGACAGTCTTTCGGAGCATGTCGATGGGGTAAGAGAATGCGTTAATAGACCACCAGAAAACGAAAAAGATCCCCTTCATATAACTCAAATGTCAAATATTGATTCGGGTAGTACCTTGATCGATGACAACTTAGAGCAATAAATACAACCTACAGGCGCGGAACTACCGCCAAATATTCAAGGCGTAAGAAAACCAACTACACGCACAACTGAACAGGAACACGCTCCTCTTAATTAACTCCATTCCCGAAAACCCCGGTGCAACCCGACCTAGCAACTTCCAGGTATTGGGTAGACGCGGAGGAATAGTTTTTCCGAGTGAACCCGGGGGGCGAGATTTTATCCGAGCAGGCGCGGTGGGCATAAGAATTTGGAAAACGTGGCCACGTTTTCCGAATTCTTGGGCAGGAGGAAAAATCTCTCCCCCGGGTGATTAGCAGGAGGAAAAACTTTTACCCTGCGCACAACTAACAACAAGAAAGAGACTTATCAGTTGCATCCGGTTTTCCGGGAAGATCCTTGGCACCGTAGACTGGGAACCATGAGCGATAGCGGCGAGAAACTAGAAAATTCCACTGATGCGGCTTCTTTGAAGCGCGCGGAGCTGAAATCTC
>QWCK01004179.1_pt1 | contig 14575 bp, 17 predicted proteins | sample 1972571 | NCBI WGS metagenome assembly QWCK01 (sample SAMN09866710, study PRJNA288562) | Human gut metagenome isolate term2_stool, whole genome shotgun sequencing... | isolation source: gut | host: Homo sapiens | place: USA: California
ATAAAATACTCAAAGTCATCGTGGAAACCTGCTATCTTACGGAAGAGGAAAAGATAGAGGCCTGCCGCTGTGTCACCCGCGGCGGAGCGGACTATATCAAGACGTCAACGGGTTTCGGAACGGGCGGAGCGACTTTGGACGATGTGGCGCTTTTCAAAAAGTACGTCGGGCCGGCCGTAAAAATCAAAGCGTCCGGCGGTATTCATAGGAAAGAGGAAATGGAAGCCTACCTGGCGCTCGGCGCAGACCGTATCGGAGCAAGCAGTGCGGTTTCCGTTCTGGCAGATAAGAAATAATAGCAGAAGGGAAATTATACGCGTCTCCCGGTTTTGAGGTGACCGCCGTGAAAAAATATGTATTATCTCGATACGGGGTGGGCGGTGTATAAGATTATGGAATGGGAATTTTAAGTCCGTGAAGGAGGAGAAAATGAGCTTAGCCGAAGATATACAGAAAATGGAATGGTACAAAACTTTTGAGCCTTATATACGGACGAAGGATATTGCGAAACGGGCAAGAGGGGAAATCGAACTGACCGCAGACGCGCCGGAAGAGGCGAAAGAAGCCTTTGCCCGGTGGATGGCCAAGCGCCTGTCCCGCCGTTTTTGATGAAACGTTTCAAAATGAAAAGCACGGTACTTTTTGAGAGAGTACCGTGCTTTTTTCGTACGCCGTCTTATACCGGCGTGGTTTCGTCAGGATAGAGCGCTTTCGCTTCATGAATACACGCTTCAATGATTTCGAAGTTCTTTTTCCGCACAAGACCACTCATGCGGAAAGCGTCGACGAGCCACCAGATTTCTCCGATAAGACAACACATGAGAAGCCAGAGAAATACATTCTTCCAAGGTTTTCCCAGATAGAAGTAATGACAGGAGAAAAGAACCCAGAAAATGTAAGCGGTCGATGTTTTCTTTTCCCGTGCGGCATAAAGGGCGAGCGCCTGGGATTTCTGTTTTTCCGTTAGGCTGTTCAGAAGTGTAATTTCTTCATTCGTTAACGTGTCCATAGGACCTCCTATTCTTTTTCTTCATTGGATATGTGAAGCTTATCAAAAATCAGGAATGAAAGAGATAAAAGAATCGCAACGACTGTAGCAAGTCCCATGCCTTTCAGCTGGACCGGTCCGAGGACAACGGTCGCTCCGGAAAGACCGGAAATCATGGTGACGGCGGTGAGAATCAGATTTCTTGATTTCGTGTAATTGACTTTTTTCTCAATAAGCATACGAATCCCCGAAGAGGCAATGAAGCCGAAGAGGAGAATGCAGACGCCGCCCATGACAGGCGAAGGAATGGCATGAATGAGAGCCGCAATTTTTCCGATGAAAGAGAAAAGGATGGCAAAGACGGCGGCACCGCCGATGACCCATGTACTGTATACGCCGGTCATCGCCATGACGCCCATATTTTCCCCATATGTCGTATTTGGCGTCGAGCCGACACAGCCAGAAATGACATTGGAAAGACCGTCGGCAAAAAGAGAACGATGAAGTCCCGGTTCTTTGATGAGATCCTGTCCCACGATATCGCTGGTAACGAAAAGATGTCCCAAATGCTCGGCAAATACGACGAAGAGAGCGGGCATAATCATCATGATCGCACTGAAATTGAAATGCGGCGTGTAGAACGTCGGCACGGCGAACCAGGCGATTTCCTCAACTTTGGTGAAATCTACGACACCCATGAAAATCGAGAGGATATAGCCGGAAATGACACCGATAAGAATCGGAATGATGGAAATAAATCCCCGGCCCAGTACGGTGGCAAGAATCGTGACCACCAGGGTGAACATGGAAATCGTCATAGCCGTTTCATTCGTCATGCCCGGTGTTTCTCCCATAAAGCCGGACATGCTCATGGCAAGAGGGGCAAGTTCCAACCCGATGATGGCGACAATCGCTCCCATCGCTGCCGGCGGAAAGAGAACGTCAATCCAGGACGTGCCGATTTTATTCACTAAAAAGGCAAGGACGATGAAAGACAGACCGAAGCAGATGAATCCGCCCTGGGCGTCCGCATAGGACATGCCCGCCGTTGCCGTTACCGCCAGCACCGGAGAAATAAAAGCGAAACTCGAACCCAGATAGGCCGGTAATTTCCATTTGCAAATCGCCAGATACAAAAGAGTACCGATGCCGTTCATGAAAAGACAGGTCGCCGGATCGACATTCAAAAGGAACGGAACGAGGACGGTCGAACCGAACATGGCGAACAAGTGCTGCAGACTCAGTGGAATCGTAGGCAGCAGAGGTAACTTTTCTTCTACATCAATAATTCTTTTTTCCATAGAACCTCCCTTGAAAGAACCTGCAAAAAAAGGAGACCGCCGTCGACGCGATCCCCCTTTCTTGTGACCAATGATTTATCTCAATTATTCTATACTTTTCTTAAAATAAAAGCAAGAAAAACCGGGGAATAAAAAATGTATGGCTCCTGAGCGATAAAAAAAGAAATTTTGTTTGACGATTTGTTTTTCTCCGATTAAACTGATTATAAAGAATTTAAATTTATATGAGAGAGGGGCAATGGGATTGATACAGACGGTAAAAAAACAAATCTTGCTTTTGATGATTCTTCTTTTGGCGGCACTCGTTTTTTCAGGATGTTCTATGAAAAAAATAGGAAAAGAAGAAAATACGAGTGCCTATCAGGTGACGGACTCTTTCGGAAACGAAGTGACGATACCGCATAAACCGAGGCGCATTTTAGGAACATCATCGTCCATCAACACCATGCTTCTCGGTGTGGTGGAAGCGGATCGTCTGGTGGCATGTTTTTCCGCCGACAAAGACCCTGCCATTTCCTATGTAGCGGAAGAAACAAAAGATATTGCCCTGACGATTCCTTTGAATGGGATTTCAATGGAAGTGCTCACCAAAGCGGCGCCGGATCTCATCATTGCTTCCTCTTACACACAGCCTGCTGAACTGACCATGTGGAGAAATCTCGGGTATCCGGTGATTATGATTGACGGACCGACGTCCATTGAACAGGTGAAAGGGGATATACGGATTATTTCCGCCGCTGCCGGAGAAAAAGAAAGAGGAGAAAAAGTGATTGCCCGCATGGATTCCCATCTGGCGGAGATTGATACCGTTTTAGAAAAAAGGACGGATCCGCAGCCGAAAGCGCTCCTCGTTTCCCAGATGACAAGTTACGGCGGGCCCGGCTCAATGTACCATGAACTGCTCACTCGGGCGAGAGTAAGAAATGCAATCGCTGAAGTCGGCGTTTCCAATAAACAGCTGCTGGCACGGGAACTCATCGTGAAATCGGATCCGGATTTCTTTATTGTCTCCTCCGACAGACCCTCTGATGAAACGGGAGCGGGACGGTTCAGGAATGAATTTTTTGCCAATCCGGCTATCCAAAACATGAGAGCCTACAGAAATATCCAAGTCCTGAATGACCGTTATATTTACGCCGCTTCCCAGAATTGTGTCTATGCGATAAAAGCGATGGCCAACGCCGCCTATGGTCCCATTTTTGACATGAAAGACGAAAAACAAATCCAAGGATACTGAAACGGGAATAACGCAAAAAAGCAAGCCAAACCGAAAAAATAACGAAATGACTCACATAAAAAAGCCGTCCCCGCTTGTCGGGAAGCAAGCGAACCACTTTTCGAGGAGTGAGGCGACACAGTAAAAGTGTGAGTAGAAAAGGAAAGAATACTAATCGAAAGCTTTCCCCGGACACGGGGAAAGTGTCAGCGGAGCTGACGAAAGGGCAAGTGTGAGCAGAAACGGAAAAGAGTATCTTATAAAACGATATTAAATACTTGCCTGTCATTCTTGAACGGTCGTAAAAAGTGGTCGGGAATACAATAATAAAAAAGTACGAGGTAGAGTGAAGAATCTAGGCAAAGAATGTAGGGGTTAAATGCATTTTCCGATATCCTCTGCCAGATTCTTCGCTAAGAGTCATAATCTGGTTTTCTTTCATCATCATTCCGATTTAGTTCATCGCTCAAGAATGAAGGCAGAAGTGAATTGCGTTTTGCAAATGAAATTAAATGGCAGTTGACACAAAAGGAAAGAATATCATCCGCAAGCTGTCCCCGGACACGGGGAAAGTGTCAGCGGAGCTGACGAAAGGGGCAAGTTGGTGCAGAAATGACAGGATAGTTTTTACAGACCAGTATTAAATACCTGCCTGTCATTCTCGAACGGCGGTAAAAATCCGTATGACTGTCATGTGGTAAATAGGAATTGCCTCAGAGTGAAGAATCCGGCAGAGGATACAGGTATTAATGTTGTTTTTAATATGAGTAAAAACGTAAGAATGCATAATCAGTGTGAGTCGACACGAAAAAACGGAAATACGTATTTCTATAAAATCAGCCGGACTGTGAGCCCGCAGCCATTCTGGTGATAGATTAAAAAGAAAAGAGAAAATAAATGATAGAAAGTATCAGCCACTATGTCATGCCCGGCGAATCGGAAAAAGAAACGGCGGAATTGGTTCACTCCCTCGGTTTGGACGGCATCGAAAATTTGATTTACGGAACGACTCCGTCTGCCGCACCCTTTACAGAATTAACAGTAGGGGCACATTTAAAATTCTGGCCGACATGGATGGACTTCTACCTGGGCAACAAAGAACGATATCAAAAGCAATTTCCGGATAAAAATTCACTTGTATCCTTCTACGGAGCGGATACGCCGGAAGGGTGGATAGAAGAAATCAAGAAAAATATCCGTGCCGCTCTTGCAGAAGAACCGTCATACCTCGTATGGCATGTAGCAGACTGTCTCATAGAAGAAACATGGACACGGAAATTTCACTACACATCACGGGAAGTGCTCGCCTGCAGTGCGGAAATTTATAAAGAAGCGGCCAAAGAAATCCCGGAAAATGTAGAAGTCCTTTTTGAAAATATTTTCTGGCCCGGACTTTGCATCCTCACGCCGGAAGAAGTGGACTATTTCTTTTCCCGCCTGCCCGGAAAAAATGTAGGCATCCTTTTAGATACGGGACATTTCATGAATACCAATCCCGACTTGAAAACGGAAGCGGACGGATCGGACTATATTGCGGGCATGATCCGCCGCTTGGGAGAAATGAAATCCCTCGTCCGGGGGATGCACCTGTCCTGCTCATTGTCAGGGGAATACCAGAAAACATATACGCCTGTTCCGCCGGCAAATATCACGGGAGAAGTGATTATGAAGCACATTACGTCCATCGACCGACACAGACCGTTCCAAACGGGCGCCGCCGCCCGTATAGTGGAAACCGTAGAGCCCGAATTCTTGACACATGAATTATTCGGACCGCAAGCGGAAATCCCTGTCGAAGAAGTGAAAATGCAAAAACAGGCGGCAGGAAAAAGGAATAAAAATAAATAACTTTATAAAAAGTGAATAAAAAATAAAAATAAGTGTGAGTAAAAATAGAAGATTTCGCAAAACGGTATGTACTGCCTGACTGTCACCCTTGAAAGAAGTGAAGAATCCGGGCAGAGGAGAAAAGCGTTTTGTGAATGGTAGTAAAACCTGTTTTGACAAAATAAAATCCGCGAACCTTCGGGAACGCGGTTTTTAGTTTACAAATACAGATTTATTTAAGATAGAGAAGAATAAAAATCAGAGTTGGACAGGTACCGTGATATATTCCGGAATGGACTCTCCGTCAGGATTTTTCGCGGGAGTAAATGTCCAGTCACGAACGCAGCTTTCCGCATATTTGGCAAGTATTTTAAAATCGGCGGCGTTCAAAGAGTCGTTCTCTTCCGCCTTGGGCTTTCCGTCAAGGCTTCCGTCCGCTGTCACATAGACAGATACGTAGATGACGGGGTGATGATTTCTTTCCATGGCGGTTTTTATTTCATGAGAAGGATCTTTCATAGGCTGCATTTCCGGTTTAGCGGAGTCGGTGACCATCATGGAAGTAAAACGAATGGGAATCTGGACTTGGCTGCTGATGACTTTTTCTCCCCGTTTTGAAGGAATAAATGTCCATGCCTGCACGGAATCCACAGCGTATGCGTCTAAAATGACGGAACCTGAGCTTTGCGTTACGACCGGCGTGACAGGGATTCCGTCTTCATTAACAGTCAGAAGAATCAAAGTAGAAGAAGAGTTTGGAAGACCGGCCATGGCATCATGAACGGCCTGACTCATGACAGCCATCGGATGCGCTTTAATAACAGGACGTGTCGTCTGCTCTTCCGACAAAGGCGTACCGTCTTTATCCAAATAATAACCGTCCTGCGGAACGGCGGCGTCCGTCAATACGGAACCGAAAGCCAAAACGGCAGTAAGTGCGACTAATATTTTTTTCATAGAAACCTCGCTTTAATATTAATTTACAGATAAATAGAACAATTACATTTTAATGCATCTGAAAGAAAAAAGAAAATCATAAAAAGAAAGACGCGGGAAAAGGAATATATCAAACGGAAAACGTTTCTGTCGATTCGGTGAAAACAAAAGTTGACACTAAGGAAAAAGAAATCATAATTTTATCATTTTATATTCTATTTACCGCCCCGGAATGACGACATAGGTTGCGAACCGCTTTCTTATGTGCAAAAAGAAACCGTCTTTTGAGGCGGCGTTTTTATGAACCGGATTTTCAGGCGGATTCTTTGGGAGTTTTCCAGTCATCAAGTTGTTTTTTGATTTCTTGTACGTTTCTTTTTATGTTTTGCATCGTGTTTTTGACGCCTTTTACTTGCGGCAGAATGTTTGCGGCACTGTGGGATTCTCCGGTGAAGTCGATGGGGTCTAAATATACTTTTCCTTTCCGGATATGAAAGGCATCGGTGGTGAATGTGCCTGCTTTTGTTTCGATGGACACGTTGTAGAAGTCGAGCGCTTTGTCTTTGTTATGGAATGCGCCGCTGATTTTCCGGAAAGGAATTAATTTATAGTGACCGCTTCCGGAAGAAAAGGTGCCGAATGAAACGACTTTCTTAGCGTCGCCGTTGCAATGGATTTCTCCATCAAGGTCGACGTAGCATGACAGCTCTACCATTTTGGCAGGATAGCGGGCGTCAAGATCAAAGCCTTTGACGTAAATGTCGTAAGCTCTTGTGTCAAGGTGATAATTTCCGTGGGCTTCAAGTCGCCCTCCGTAGACACGACCGGTGACGCCGGTGAAATCGAAACGGCCTCCCCGGTAACGGATATTTCCTTCCACTTGGAAGAAATCAAGGGCGGGAATGGAAAGTGTTTTCATGGAGAGATGTCCTATGGCAAGGGGGCGTTTGAGCGGGCCTGTAGCGGTGGCAGTGAGATTCATTTTGTCATGGATATTGTCGCCGAAGCCGAGGGAGGATGGATCAATGCCTGAAAAGACGGCATTCATATTCACATCATGGGAGGGGCGGGTCATGTCGATGTCCCCGTAAAGAGAAATATTGTCTCCTACCGCCGTGCCGCCGAAAGAGCCGGAACGGAAATCAATGAAAAGCGATTTTTCCGTATCGACGGAAGCGTGGAGGTTTACATGGGAAAGAATGAAATGCCGGTCCTCATAAAAGGCTTCGAGTCTGCAATTCTCGAGATGCAAATTCAGTTTTATTTTATTTCCGTTTCGTGTGAAATTTTTGATATGGTCATCAAGGGTCCGCTTTTCTTTGCGGGGGTGATCTGTTTCCGGCAGCCCGGCAATGAGATCGACATTCATGTTTTTATCGAAATGCATGGCAAAAGAAGCGTCTTTAAGTTCGATATCGGATATGGCGGTGGCCCGCAATTTACCGCGCAGGATATCCCAGGGACGGACTTTCATGCGGACTTCGGGAACAAATAAGATGGGACGGTTCGCTTCATCATTCCACTGTAAGTTTTTGAAAAGTACGTAACCTGCAATATCGGCGGAAATTTGTTCCGCAGTGATCGTTCCTTTCAGCATGTCCTGTTTTTCCACGGCATAATTAAAAATCTGCGCCGCCGCAAAAGCAACGATTTGCGCCACCACAAGAAGCCCCACGGCGGCCGTGAGGAAAAATAAAGCGATTTGCCGGATTTTTTTCTTATGGCGGGCATAAAAGTTCATAGACTACCTTTCCTTTGATCTCTTTTATTGTAATGCAAACATATTCTGAAAGATAGGACGGGCAGAAAATGTAGAAAAGAAAGTAGATGTCCTGTCCGTCTGGAGTATTCGGGGTATATTCTGCTATAATACAGAAAAGGGAGGGAATCATTATGGACAAGGTACATATTCATTTAGATGCAAATTCCTATGATGTCATCATTGCCCCCGGGCTCATCGGCTGTGCGGGAAAAGAAATCAAAAAGCTCACCGGTGCGGGGAAAGCAGTCATTTTAACGGAGTCGGGACTGGACGAGCTTTACGGACAGAATTTGAAAGCCCAGCTGGAAGCGGAGGGACTTGACGTTCTTATGATGGTGCTCTCTCCCTACGAGAAAACAAGAAATTTATCGGTGGTGAAAAGAGTCTATGAATGCCTTGCGGATTTCGGGGTGGAAAGAACGGATCTGCTGATTGCCCTGGGCGGACGTGTTGTCGGTGACGTCACAGGATTTGTTGCCGCTACATTCCACCGGGGTATGAATTATGTCCAAGTGCCGACATCACTTTTGGCGCAAATTGGAAGTGCAGTGGGAGGAAAAGTTTCGATTGATTTAGGAAAAAAGAAAAATCTCATTGGTGCGTTTTATTACCCCCAAGCCGTCTATGTCGATCCGGATTTAGTAAAAACACTGCCACTGCGCTATATTCATAACGGATTGGGAGAAGCGGTGAAAGTAGGATGCGTAGCTGATAAAGAGCTGTTTGAGATTTTTGAAAACGCCCATTCCGAAGAAGAACTGACGCCGAAACTGCCTGAAATTATACGGCGCTGTATTGAAATCAAAGCACGTCTGATAGAGGACGACCCGTTTGACAGAAAAGAAAGGCGGGTGCTTGATTTCGGTCATGCCATCGGACGGGCGGCGGAAAGTTACTACCGCTTTGACGATGAGACGCTCACCCACGGAGAAGCGACGGCGGCGGGCATGTATATGATGACCGTTGCTTCGGAAATGCTGGGACTTACGGAAAAAGGAACGGCATTGCGTATTGAAAAAGTACTGAAATTCCTCGGACTTCCCACATCACTCGATATTCCTCCAAAAGATTTGGGCATACTTATGGACGCCAACGGTCGTTTCGGTAAAGACACCGGAGAAATCCCTCTGCTTATGGAAATCGGGAAAGCCTATCTCTACAAAGGGGATATAGAAAAAATAAAAAAATATCTGGGACTGGACTGAAATACAGTTTTACAAAAGAAAAAAGATAAAAGAGCAGGCGCAAACCTGCTCTTTTTGTGTATCCTTTGCCGGATTTTTCTCTAAGATTCACATCTCATGTAGTTGTATTATTCTTAAACGATCATAAAAGAGGGATTTTTGCTGGAATGATTCATTTCTCATGGAAAAAATGAAATGCTTCCGCGGGAAGAGAGTATTTTCTTTATATTTCTTTATAAAAACTATCTATAGGATACGGCGGGGTCAAAAGTTATGACAGACTTTCATAACTTCTTATATTTATTTTATTTTTTTGTCGCTTTTTGCAGATACATTCTTTTTGAGAATTTAAATTATAAAAAATATAATGATATGTAAAGAAATGCATAAGTCCTATATATATCGGTTATTTTATGCCGTCTGATTGTTCATGATATTATTTTCAGGAAAGTAAGAGGCGTAAACAACAATAACAACAAATGCCGCAAAAATGAGAACTATACCCATGAATTTCAGGTATGGAGGAAACATATGGCTTTATTATCGTTAGCTTCTTTAGCAGGTGCTATTTTTCTCGGCTTTTTCCGCAAGATGAATACGGGTCTTGTTTGTATCGGGTTTGCCCTTCTGCTCGGTAAAATGGCGGGCATGGCGGATCGTGACATCATCGGCGGATTCAATTACTCTTTATTTCTTATGCTTCTCGGCGTGACGTATCTGTTCGGTCTGGCGGAAATTAACGGAACGCTCAAACTCTTAACACGAAAAATTACCGTGCTGGCGGGAAAGCATACCTATATGATTCCTATCGTGATGTATATTTTTGCCACCGTTTTGTCTGCGCTAGGCCCGGGAACGATTCCGACAACGGCGATCATGATGGTGTTCGGCATGACGCTTGCCGTAGAAATGGGAATCAATCCGGCGATGCTGGCGGCCATTATTTTCCTCGGCGCGGCAGGAGGCGGCATGTCACCTCTGGCGGCCACGGGCATTATCGGACTGGACCTTTGTGAAGGCTTCGGACTGACCGGCATCGAATTGCCTCTTCTTGTGAACGGCATTTTGTCTTCCACCGTCTATGCGGCGCTCGTTTATGTAGCGTTCGGCGGTTATAAATTGAAATCCGACGTGGTTTTACAATTTTCCGACATTCCTGCTTTTAATAAAGAGCAAATTATTACACTTATCGGTATTGCAAGCATGGTGGGACTTGTCATGCTTTTCAAAGTGAATGTGGGACTTGCCAGCTTCACGGTAGCGATGATTCTTTCTTTCCTGCGCGTTTCCGACGAAGAGCAGGCCTTGAAAAAAATTCCCTGGGGTACACTGCTTCTGATTTGCGGCGTCGGCGTCCTCATGAATGTGATTATCGCTCTCGGCGGAATTGACTTGCTATCCGCATCGCTTGCTTCCGTGATGAGTGCCAACACGGCGACAACGATTCTCGGCGTGACGGCGGGCGTCATGTCCTGGTTTTCTTCCACCTCCGGTGTCGTCATGCCTACACTCATACCGACCATTCCCCATATCATCCAGCAGATGAGTATTTCCGTAAATCCCGTCGAATGGGTGACGGCGATTTCCATGGTGTCGAATACGGCGGGGATCAGTCCGCTTTCCACGGGAGGAGCGCTGGCTCTTGCCGCTTACTCCGCGGAAGCGGGTGCCGCCGCAGGAGAATTGGATCGGCTCTTTATCAAAATGTTCAGTATTTCCGCCGCAGGAGTCGTTACGCTTTCCATACTGGCCTACTTTGGATTCTACCGCTGGCTTCTCTGACGAAATGAAACGGCCGCTCTGCATAAGGGCGGCTATTTTTATTGTAAAAAGAAATCAAAAACAGTGCTTCCGGTATTTGTGGATAGAAATAAAAGAAAGAACGGTATACAATAGAAACAGGTTAATAGTAGGTAAGTGAAAAGGAAAGGAGCAGAAATGAAAAGAAATCATAAAGCAATCATGGCGGCGCTTTTTTTGTGTGCAGTGCTTCCTATAGGAATAGGAGCAGACGCACGCAGAGAAGAACCGAAAACCGTTCCGGCAGAGTTGAAAGGAACAGAACCCCACAATCCGAAAGTAGCGCATTACTATCTTGACGAGCTGGTGAAGGAAGGAAAAATGACGAAAGCGGAAGCGGAAAAAACGGAAGTTTATATGATTTTCCGCCATGCAAGACGCATGCAGGATCTGAAAGAGGTGCAAGGCTATACGAAAGAAGCCCGCCGTGCCTATATGAAGAAGAAAAGAGAACTCCGGGGAAATCCGCTGGAAGAATACGCCGGCTACTGCGGTTTCACCATGGAAAGAGCCAAAGAATTGATAGATCTCGTGCATGATTCCGATAAGGGGACAAAACAGTACGAGGCTTATAAAAACAAGAAATAAAAGAAAAGCGGGAGAAAAATCTTTTGTTTCCAACATAAAAGCACTATCCTTGAAAGTAGGACGGTGCTTTTTGTCATGCATGTATTTGATGGATGAAAACAAGGAAATATCTTATTTGGCAGGGGCGGAAAGGCGGCCGCTGTCCACTTCTTCTTTCAGGTAGAGGAATACGGTTTCCAAAGGAACGCCGGAAGGAATGTCCGACCATTTGGCACTGCCGGCGGAGTGGAGTTTGATTTTTCCGTCCGGTGTATATTCCGTGGCGGATAGGGTCATGATTTTTTTGTAAGCCATATTCATTTTTACCCGATAGATGATATTGACAGGACCATTTTCAGTGTGCGGGTAGTGGGCATGAAGCCAGAAGACGGCATAACCGTCTTTATAAGTGGTCCGCTTTCTGTCGATGGAGTAAACGGATTGGGTGGCGGGATCTTTGTATATAAGAAGCCAGCTGCTGTTTTGCGGATCGGGCATCATCGTTTCAATATAATGATGATAAATACTTTTTCCCACGGTACCGGGAACGATGGGATTCCACTTGGGCGGAGGATTTCCTTTTTTCTGTGCAGAAATCACTTGTCCGTCTTTGGTGCGGGTCAGGAAGGAAATGGAACGCCACTGTTTTTTAACGGGGTCAAATTCAAGGGTGGAGAATGTAGATTTCTCTTCGTCAGTCATGCAAATGTCGATAGAAGACAGATTTCCTTGCGTCCGGTAAGAGTCGGTGTCAATGAAAATGTGATCCGATCCGGAGTAGGCAATCCAGTTTTCCGCCGATACAGAAGCACCGGAAAGAAGCAAAAAAGCGGATAAAAGCAAACAGTATTTTTTAGGCATGGTCTTTGTCCTTTCGTACACGGAGATTTCTTTTTTGGTATACAATAGAAAAAGAAACTGTATGGTCAGTGAAATCACCGGGAGCTGTTTTATGAAATATTTTTCTTTTATTATACAAGACGGTCCGGGTTATTCAAAATGGAAAACTCTCTTCGAAGCGGGAAAGGAAACGGGATGGAAATCGTTTATGTGCGTCATGCGGGTCCGACGGCATGGTCGGTCTATGAAAGTTATCTGCTCGGAATTTTGCCTGAAAAAGGAACAATCATTGAGCATGGGAAGGCGTTTTACATAGAAGAAAGCTGCTTTGAAATAGCGGGTCATAAAGTGGCGGATACGCCCGTTCCTGTGGTAACGACTCTGGATAGGGAAGAAAAGACGAAACTTTCGGTGCAGGCCTTTGTGAGCGGCCGCCGTCTTCCTGTGGGGGCGGCTGCCGCGCTTTCACCCAAGGGAATTTTTATTTTCGGCGAGAACGAGTGGACGCCGCAGGAATCGTTCGAGAAATTGCTATGGCCGGAAGATATAACAAGGTGGGTCATGACGGCGGAAGAGGCGGAAGAAACGTACGGGCTCTCTGATAAAAAAGCAAGAAAAGACTGCCAAAACGGTTTATTTTCTCCGAGGGAAGCAAGGAAATCGGGAAATGCATGGCTTATCAGCCGAGAGGCGGCAGACAGAGTCTACGGAGAAGGGAAAGAAATGCCCGCGCCTGTGAATCCCTTTCTTTTTGTGTTTTCCACTGCGGAAGCGGGCGTGTTGTGGAATCGTGACGGAGGTGATGTTCGTGCGGCGGCGGCGGGAGCGGGGCACAGAGCCGCCCGTCTTTCAGACGGAGATCGCCGGCATGCGGGACGGATATGGCTTGTTACACGAATGGCCATGAACCGCCTTTACGGACCTGCTGTTCCCGAGAAAATGAAAGCGCTGGCGGAAACGCTCCGTCCCGTGAAAATAAAATGCCCGGAGAGGAATGGTTGCCGTGATTTTATATAGATGAATTTAGATATAGAGTGTGATAAAATATAAGTAGTAAAAATAAAATAAAGTAACCTATAGAAAGGATAAAATCATGAAAAAGCATATCGTATTTCATTTGGATAATGAAAGTAAAAAGAATATGAACGGTGCCTTTTTGACCTATGAAATGAAAAATGACGGCGAGCTTATTTTTTCCGGCGATACGGAAAGTCTGAAACAGCTGGGAGAAAAACTGCTCCACATGGCGGAAGAAGGCGCTAAAGAAATGACGATGACTGTTGACGCCGATACGACGAAAGAAAAAGAGTACAAAGAAAGCAAAGAAAAAGAAGGCAGACTGTTTCTCGAAAAAGTAAAAGATATCACCTCCGGTACATCGGACATCATGGTGCTTTCCGCAGACGGAAAAATGTACAGCCTCATTGTCACCAGACGCCCCAACGACGACGGATACCAAGTGGCGCTTGAAATCGGGCACAAGAAATATTTTCTCGGCAAACCGGAAGGGAAATACATGTATAACGAAAGACCGCTCAGCCCCATGAAAGCACGCATGACCTATGAAGACGTAGAAGCGGCCGTCAATTATTTCGTGGAAAACAGAGGAAATACCGTTCCCCGGGGAGAATAACAGAAGGAATTGTTAAAACAGAACAGACAAAGAAAAACCGTCTATCAAAAAGGCGGTTTTTATATGGGTAAAAACAAAAAATGATGAAATGACATACACAAAAAGTCATCTTGACCGTCACAAAAACAAAAATCTCCATTCCGCAAGCTGTCCCCGATTACGGGAAGCAAGCGAACCGCTTTTCGAGAAGCGAAGAAAGAATAGGGGATGCAAGCCGTCCCCGCTTGTCGGGGAAGGTGGCGGCGGAGCCATCGGAAGGGGCAAGTGTGAGTAGATACAAAAAATAAGAAATATGTGTAGACAGAAACGAAAATGCCGATAAAATCTGAAAAAACGGCTTGACAGAAGAGAAATAAAATGATAGGATAATATCCGCCGTCGATCAGGCGGTAAACGGCACGAAAAAAGCAGAGGAAAATTTGCTTGACAAAAGAAAAGTGCCGTGATAAAGTAATTAAGTCGCTTAGAGCGATGGTTCTTTGAAAACTGAACAGTACAGCGAACAAAAGCCGATGTGCGAG
>QWCK01006877.1_pt1 | contig 14568 bp, 18 predicted proteins | sample 1972571 | NCBI WGS metagenome assembly QWCK01 (sample SAMN09866710, study PRJNA288562) | Human gut metagenome isolate term2_stool, whole genome shotgun sequencing... | isolation source: gut | host: Homo sapiens | place: USA: California
TTAGAATTGATATGCTGAGAGAAATAGACCTTCGCAGACGTAATGTTTGCGGAGGTTTTTCTTTTCTCAAATTTTAAGGCGTCAGGCTGTGCCCGGAAGCGAAATTGGTTCCAGTGCGTTGAATCTGGAAAAATTGACAAGTGGTGCAACCTGGATTTTCGGAGAACGACTTTCAGGAAACAGCTCTCATGATGAAATTGTAGACTGGTTGAATGGTTTGGGATTAAATTTAACAGCGAAGTAAATATAAAATTAATGAAGATGCAAAGGAAACAATGCAGGAGAAGATTAATCGGATGCTGGTTACAGAAGCAAGTCGAATGGCAGTGTATTAAAATTATGTGGATGTAATTGAAGAAAAAATATGATATCATGTGAGTAACAAATCGAAATTTAACGTTTGAGGAAAAATAATGGAATTTTTAGATAGTGAAATTATGAAACGCTTTATGCATAGTGCGCCGGTTAATATATTTTTTAAGGATACGGAATGTAAATACCGTTTTGTTTCCGAAATCTGTGACATGGTTTCTGCTGGGGAAAATGGAAGTATCGTAGGAAAAACAGATTTGGAAATACAGAAGTTTTCAGAAATGGGAAGAATGTATTATGAGGATGATAAAAAAATACTGGCTACGGGGGAAGGCAACCAGTACATCAATGAATTTCCGATGGAAGATGGAGAATCATTGTATTTTGAGATAAAAAAGAGTGCAGTACGGGATGAGAACGGTAGTATCATCGGAATCGTAGGAATTGTTGACAATGTTACCGAACGTGTTCGTTTGGAGAAGAAGGTGGAAGAATTTTCTATTATAGATAGCCTGACAGGTGTGTATAATCGTAACTATCTGAAATACAGAGTAGAGGAAAAGAAAAAGAAGCTGATTTTTCCATTTACGGTGATTATGTCCGACTGTAATTATCTGAAAAAGGTAAATGACCGATACGGTCATGAATATGGTGATATTTTTCTTAAAATCGTAGCAGATACCTTGAAGGAAGAAGTGCCGGAAGATTCTCCGGTTATTCGAATGGGTGGAGACGAATTTATGATTCTGGGTAATGGGATCACAGAGGAAAAAGCTTCCGAACTGATGGCAAATATCCAGGAAAGTCTGAAACGAAAAAGTAAAGAAAATATTCCGTTAAGTCTGGCAATGGGTAGCTATACCGTACAGAGCAAAGATTTTTCCTTTGACGAAGTATGCCATGAAGCCGATTTGCGGATGTATGCAGATAAAAAAGAGTTAAAAGTTGATGAAGGTGTAGAAATCACAGAATAACTACATTGGTTTATGAAAAATCGGAAGTTACAGGAGGAAAGTTTAAGAATATGATGTTCGATTTATTTGATTTGATTTTTCCAGTTATGTTTTTACTGATATTGGGGGTGATTCTATTTATATTTATAAGTGGAATAAGAACTTGGAATAAAAATAATAATTCCCCCCGTTTAACGGTGGAAGCCAGGGTGGCTGCCAAGCGGCAGAATACGACACATCACAATGAGCCAGTTGGAGGAGATAACGGGTATCATACTACCACCAGTACGTTTTATTACGTTACTTTTGAGGTGGAAAGCGGCGATCGGATGGAGTTTTCTGTATATGGAAAAGAGTATGGAATGCTGGCAGAAGGAGATGAAGGAAAGCTGACATTTCAGGGAAGTCGTTATCTGGGGTTCGAGAGGGCTATTTAGAATAAGAAGTAGAACTTCCAGTTTGTAGAATTCAAAAATTTAATATGAAATGTGAGATAGAGCAGTTATGGCAACAGAAAATACAGAAAAAAGATGGCTAACGACACTCATCTTTCTCTCCGTTACATGTTATATGAGCAGAAACCAAAATGGGACAATTTTTACACCGATCAAAATCATACCTGCTAATATGGCGAATACAGTAACAAAAAGTAGCGCAAGCGCTATCAGAAATATTGGAATTAATCTCCTGTGAGACGAGTTTAAATAAAATGGTAAATCCCTGCAAAGCCTGTATTTATGGGCTTTGTAGGGATTTTTTAGATAGTCCAAGAAAATGTCCGAACCATCCCGTCGGCATGTCGATAAAGAATGTTATTTTTCATTTACTAGTTTGCCTGTCATATGTTCGATTTTTATGGCAAACAGCTGTGCCCGTGCTGCAGAACGCTCCATTTCTTTTTCAATCTCATCGGTGGTTGGATAATACTTCGCTGCTAGCTTTCTCAACCGATTCTCAAAGATGTTTTTTTCTGTTACCGGCTTCACTTTTCCAAAAACAACAACGCTTGTTGGATTCCATTCCCAATGCCCATCTTTTTTGAATCCCTGATTCCAGACAGTCAGACAAACTTTATCGCATCGGTTCATTGCATCAACTTTATGTCCTTCTTTTGCTCCGTGAAAATAAATGTTGTTGTCTTCTTTATCATAATAGAAATTAATCGGGATTGTATATGGGTATCCATCATCACCAATCACCGAAAATGCGGCCCTCTTTTCCTCTTTCAGTACCTTTTTACATTCTTCTGTTGTAACCTGCTGCTTAAATCTTCTCATTTCTCTGAACATATTGATCTCCCTTACGTTATGATATTGCACTGTTAATATTCAATCAAGAGTTTCTCTCGCCAAGATAAACAGATCTTAAAAGTTTACATTCACCAGATAATTCAGTTTGCCATTTCTTCTGGCAGATCGGTATTTTTCAAAAACTCTCGGGCAAGGATCATGCCCTCCAACTCCTGATAATTTCCGAAATATTCATCTGTGTGCTTCTCCCAAGTTCTGGCTTATAATCCAAAATATATTTTTAAAATATCACTGATTTCGGATTGGCTTGTAAGTCTCTTTCTGTATTGCACCTTTGCATTCCGATATTCTTGAAATATTTCGTTTACTAAAGTAAAATCACTCTCCCCGCTAAAAATGGATATTTTCATAAATTTATTAAATGTAGAGTCCGGGTGTTTCTCACAGTAAAAACAGGGCATGATAAAATCATCATCAATCTGCGGTTCTTCCGTAAATCCATACAATGGTTTCCATGATTTCCCGTATTCTTTCTGACAGAGTACCCATCCATAAAAGGCATCTTGCCGAAATCTATATTCGCACACGCCATCTGACTGCAATGTGTCATATACAAGTTCGATTGGTATCCGTGGAGATTCACTTCTGATTCCTACATCGGTGAGATACCGTCTATTTCCAATCTGAACGACCAAAACCCTGTGTCTTCTCATCTGCACAATTCCCGGTTCATCCATAAATCTTGCAGAATATTGCATCACGTGAAATCCAATGCTTTCAAGTAGTTCTTTATAGAGCCCTTGAAGTTCAAAACAAAATCCACCTCGTTTTCTTACTATGATTTTCTGAAACAAATTCGTCGCTTTTAACGACAATGGAATGCTAGCCAGTATATCAAGATTTTCGTATGGAATATGGGTGATATGTGCCCATTGAAGTCCGGACAGCGTTTCCAAATTTGTATAAACTGCCTGACAATATCCGATTCGCTCAAAATATTGTTTTATTTGTATCTCTTCCAACATAACAAAATTCACCTCATTTCCTGTTTCTCTTGCTTTTTACAAACATTTTGATTATAGTATCATTAAATTGGTTCCTTTTATAGTTCCAATTTTAACTTATTTCATAGAATCAATTTGATGGGGGATTTTGACAAATGTTTGTTCTTAATAGAAAATCAGATAGTTATTTGTATGAGCAATTATATGAACAATTAAAGCAGCAAATTCTTTCTGGAAATATGAAGGCCGGTCAACGGTTACCGGCTACCCGTGAGCTTGCCGCCTAATATCAAATAAGTAGAAATACCGTAATCAACGCATATTATCAGTTAGAAATAGAGGGATATATCAAACCAGTCACCGGTTCAGGGTATTATGTGGAGCATCTTCCACTAACCAAAGTGTCTATTCCGAAACCCACTTTCTTTCCCTATGATTCCGAATCGACAGATATGACCTATGACTATATATTTTCCTATGGCGATCTGGATTATAATTGCTACAACTCCAAAGCCTGGAGAAAATGTATGCTGGATGCTTACGACACACTCTCTTTAAAAGATAATGCAGCCTATGAGGAATCTCAAGGCATTTCTAATCTGCGTCGTATTCTCAGCAGCTATTTATATTTGTCTCGTGGAGTCAAATGTTCGGCAGAACAGATTATAATTACAAGTGGTCATCAACAATCCTTGAACATCATAGCAAATCTGTTTTCTTATACTGATTGGAATTTTGCGATGGAAGATCCCGGTTACAACGGAACCAGGCATACAATGAAGCAGAACCATTTCCACATAACACCTATACCTGTAGAAAATGATGGAATTTCAATCAAGGAGCTTCAGAATCTTTTTCAAACATTACTCTATGTTACGCCATCACACCAATTTCCTATGGGCAGTGTTTTATCGATTACGAAACGGCTGCAGCTATTAGAATGGGCAGAAAAGAATAACGGATATATCATAGAAGATGATTATGACAGTGAACTGCGCTACCATAATCGCCCAATTCCATCCTTGCAGTCCATTGATTCCGGCAATCGAACGATTTACCTTGGGACATTTTCAAAATCACTCTCTCCTGATTTGAGAATCGCCTATATCGTACTTCCAATGCCCTTATGGGCTTCCTATAGGGAAAAATATTTATATGCCAACTGCACTGTTCCCACGCTGCTCCAATTAACGCTTACAAAATACATGGAAAGTGGAGAATATCAGCGTCACCTAAATGCTATGCGAACGCATTATAGAAAAAAGCATGACTATATAAGGAAATATGTCGCAGATTATCTCTCAGACAAAGCAGCTCTTCTTGGTGAAGATTCTGGACTGCATTTTGTTCTTTCTATACAAACCCGAAGTAACCAGACAGAATTGATAGACGTATTTGCCCGAAATAAAATTCAGATTTATCCTACGGAACCTTTTTGGATCAATAAAGCTCTTTGCCCATCCAATCAGCTTTTACTCGGCTTCAGTGCAATACCGATGAAGCAGGTTCCAGATGCAATGGGATGTTTGTCGGAAGTGATCCATACCCAACTCAAGTAAAAATGCACTGAGGAGTGGGAGGAGTCGTTATACTGAGGCGGATGGATTTGTGATAATAAAAGGACGTGTAAGTACACAGTATTTTATGAAAAGCAGATGTTTACAGTTAAGGATGAACGGTTTAAAGAAAAACACACAGCACAACCGAAGTAAGAGTAAGGACCGAGGAACAAGATAGGAGGACAAAATCATGGAGAAACACATTATGACAGAAAATTTGATAGTGTAAAAAAATAACCGATAGAAAGTCATTTGGAAGTATGGTATGCTAGAGCGTGTTTGAAAAATCATTCCAGCAATCTGCACACCCCAATTTACGGTATATTTTGCCTTCATTCAGTTGGCGTAGCCCGCTACGCCGCCCTCATTCAGGCGAAATCTCCCACAAATTGTAACGCACATCTTGCAGAAAGCATATTACAAATGCTGCAAAAACACTTCATATCACGCAGCCAACATTAAGCCGTCAGATGGCACTTCTGGAAGAGGAAGTTGGTGCAAAATTATTTATCAGAGACAGCCGTCCGCTTTCGCTGACTGATGAAGGGCTTTTGTTTCGTCGCAGAGCAGAAGAAATTCTGGAATTACTGGAAAAAGCACAGGCAGAGATTCGTATTCATGAAGAACAGATAGAAGGAATAATATCGGTTGGATGTGGGGAAATTGCATCTGTAAAACTGTTGACAGAGATGATGGCAGAATTTTCAAGAAAGTATCCCAGGGTGAAATTTGATGTCTATACAGCAACTGCAGATCAAATCAAGCACCGGATGGATAATGGTTTAACGGATATCGGTTTATTGTTAGAGCCGGTGGATATGGAACGCTATGAATATATTCGTCTGCCGATAAAAGAACGCTGGGCGGCAGTCATGCCTTCCGGAGTACCACTTGCAAGACATGAGTATGTAACGGCAAAGGAGCTGGCTGATATTCCGGTTATCATGCCCAGCAGACAAAAGGTTCATGATGAGGTGGCAAGCTGGTTTGGAAACTATTATGAAAAACTGAGCATTATAGGTGCAACAAATTTCAGTACGAATTCGGCACTTATGGTTCAGGCAGGTATGGGATATGCATTGATTATCGAAGGAGGTCTTCCATTTTTGGAAGACAGTAATGTTTGCATGAGGCCACTGTATCCTGAACTTACAGCAACATCTGTATTAGCCTGGAAACGGGAACAGCCTTTTGGAGCAGCAGTCAGACGTTTCTTAGAATATGCAAAATGCTTTTTAGGCATGCAAAAAGCATAGAAAGCAAGTATTGGACATGATTATATAGCGAACATATAATAAGCGTATCGGTAGAACACTTTCGGTATGCTTATTTTTTTGTACAGGCAATGAGCTAAAGTCCATGTATACGAGAAGTTGTTGACTACCGTAATAGGCATAAGAAACCTGTAAAGTGTATTTCTTATGGATGGAAAGTGAGAACAATGATTTGAAGCGTATATTTAGTGGAAAGGATCTTGCAAAACTGATTTTTCCGTTGGTTATTGAACTGATGCTGACTTTACTGGTTGGAATGATTGATTCTGATTTATCTGATAAGAGGATTCCTTCTTGGACATGTGTATGGTGCAATTACGCAGGAGGTACACTGGAATGCTAACAGATATTTGATGATCGTAGGGTTATCCATTCCAGCACTTTCTGTTTATGAATCCGGCGTAGCAATTTTCAGAACAATGGGAAATTCAAAGATTACGATGATGCTATCTGCGATTATGAATGTTGTAAATATTTGTGGAAATGCGCTCTTGATTTATGTATTCAAAATGGGAACTGCAGGTGCAGCAACAGCAACAGTAGTGGCACGTTATACAGCGGCTGTGATCATGATTTTATTGCTGCTTAGAACGAATCATCCTCTTTATCTGCAAAGGACATTAAAGTATATTCCGGACGGTAATAAGATTAAGCGGATTTTGCAGATTGGAGTCCCCAACGGCATAGAAAACGGTTTGTTCCAGGTAGGAAAGATTATTCTTGCAGGATTATTTACGCACTTTGGAACTTCTGCGATTACTGCAAATGCAGTATGCCTGACAATATCAGGAATACAGGTGATTCCAGGGTCTGCTATTTCTCTTGCGGCAACAACAGTCATTGCACGTTGCGTTGGCGCAGGGGACGAAAAACAGGTTCGATTTTATAATCGGTTATTATTGGGAATCAGCTATGTTTCTATGATTGTATTTTGCGGAGTATTCTGGTTTGGATTTCCGGCTATCCTGCCTTTGTATCATTTGTCCGAACAAACTGCTGTCCTTGCGACAAAAATGATTTTGGTTCATACACTTGGAGCAATTGGTATTTGGCCGCTGACTTTTGTACTGCCTTCTTCCATGAGGGCGGCGGGGGATGTAAGGTTTGCTATGATAACTTCGGTTGCCTCAATGTTTGTTTTTCGACTGGGGGCTGCATATTTGTTTGCATTAACCTTTGGTATGGGAACTCTGGGAATCTGGTATGCCATGTTATGTGACTGGGGATTCCGTGCGATTGTATTCAGCCTTCGCTGGATTAGCGGAGGATGGAAAAATAAAAGTATTATTTAACAAATTGGCGAAAAGAAAGGAAATGAAAATGAAGATTTTTGAAGAATGTTATACGTTATCCAATGGAGCAAAAATTCCAAAGATGGGACTTGGTACATGGTTTATTCCAGATGAAACGGTTTCACAGGCAGTGAAGGATGCGGTAAAGATTGGTTATCGCCACTTTGATACAGCCCAGGCATATGGAAATGAGAGAGGTGTAGGTGAAGGAATCCGCACCTGCGGTGTGCCGAGAGAGGAGCTTTTTGTTGTATCAAAAGTTGCCGCTGAACACAAAACTTATGAGGCAGCAAAGGCTGGCATTGATGAGACATTAAAGAAGATGGGACTGGATTATCTGGATATGATGATCATTCACTCTCCTCAGCCATGGGTAGAAGTAAACCAGAGCGAAAACAGATACAAAGAGGGCAACCGTCAGGCATGGAAAGCACTGGAGGAGGCTTACAACGAGGGTAAGCTTAAAGCAATCGGTGTTTCAAATTTCCAGATTGAAGATCTTGAGAGTCTTATGGAGACAGCAAAAGTAAAGCCAATGGTCAATCAGGTGCTTTGCCATATCAGCAACACACCTATTGAATTGATCGAATTCTGTCAGAAGAGTAATATATTGATAGAGGCATATTCACCAATTGCACACGGCGAGATTTTAAATCAGCCGGAGGTTAAGGCAATAGCTGATAAGTATGGTGTAACAGTTCCGCAGCTTTGCATTCGCTATACACTCCAGCTTGGTACACTTCCACTTCCAAAGACAGAAAATCCAGAGCATATGCGAGATAATGCAAAAGTTGATTTTATGATTTCGGATAGCGATATGGAAAAATTAAAAGTGGTTGAACGTATTAAAAACTATGGTGAATTCAGTGGATTTCCGGTGTATGGCGGAAAGATGTAAAGGAGAAAAAGGCAATGAACAGACCATATATTTTTTGTCATATGATGACTTCTCTTGATGGGAAAATTATGGGAAGCTACATGGAAACATCGGAAGGTGCAGCAGCAGGGGATGTGTTTTACAATCTCTCTTTTGGAAAGAACCCATATTATAAGCATCAGGGATGGCTTTCCGGCCGGATTACAACGGATGATAATTTTACCTTTTATGAGAAACCGGACTTAGATGAAAATGCTGCAAAAGTCCCGGAAGGTGATTATATAGCAAAGAAAACAGATATGTATTATGTGTCGATAGATCCATCCGGCAGACTGGGATGGAAAAGCAGTACATTGACCTATATTGATACGACCGCTCATGTGATTGAGGTTTTAACAGAAAAGGCAACCAATGCGTATAAAGCTTTCCTGCGCAGGCTCAGTATTTCCTACATTATTGCAGGAAGCAAAAGTGATGGATGGAGACAGTATATGGCTGCGTTATCTCGTGAAAAATGTAAAGGAGAATTAAGATGAATGAATTTAAGGATGTATTCCCAAGAGGGGAAGAAAATACAGCATATTCAAAATATTTTGTCGGACAAAGTTATTTAAATATGCTTTCAGTAGAACAGGTAGTGATTGGAAATGTTACATTTGAACCAGGGTGCCGGAATAATTGGCATATTCATCATGCGAAATCCGGCGGTGGACAAATTCTACTTTGCACAGCTGGTCGAGGATATTATCAGGAAAGGGGGAAAGAACCAAGAGAACTAAAACCTGGTGATGTCGTTAATATTCCGGCTGAAGTAAAACACTGGCATGGTGCAGCACCGGACAGTTGGTTTTCACATGTGGCAGTAGAAGTTCCGGGAACAGAAACAAAAAATGAATGGTGTGAACCAGTATCAGATGAAGATTACAGACGATTGAAGTGAGGTGACGTAACATAATGAAAAGTATTGTAATTTATTATTCATACGGCGGAAATACCCGTCATGTAGCAGAGAAAGTTGCGGCTGCAATTGGTGCGGATCTTGCTGAAATTGAGACTGTCAAACCATATACAGGAAGTTATGACCATGTGGTAGAGCAAGGACAGAAAGAAGTAAATAGCGGATTTCAGCCCAAAATCAGGCAAATCAATACAGATTTGAGTAAGTATGATACCGTTATTCTTGGAACGCCGGTATGGTGGTACACGTTTGCACCCGCTATGAATAGTTTCCTTCACAGTGAAGATTTATCTGAAAAATCGATATACCCATTTGCAACGAATGGTGGATGGATTGGTCATACGTTCAAGGATTTTGAGAATGCCTGCAAGGGAGCAACGGTTCATGTGGGGCTCAATGTCTGCTTTAATGAAGATGAACAGATTACTTCTGATGATGAAATTCAAAAGTGGGTGAAACAGATTGCAAAATAATACTTTTATCCAGATCTACCGGGGGGTATTATCTGTGGTGAGAACATAGAGAGTGCAGTAGTAAACGCATTGGATGCGAAAAAGGAATGGCTTGAAGCATATTTTCAAAATAGTGATTGCGAAGTAATCTCAACGCAGTTATAATGAAGTGGCAACAAATTGGCAACAGAAAATCAGCGAGCCAAAATAATATATGTAACAGAGATAAAATAACGGCAAAAAAGACATTCTTAAACAAATATATTTAAGAATGTCTTTGGATTTGCCGAGTTTGAATAGTACCTGTTGTTTGTTCGCAAATCTCAATATTCTATTTTTGTAAAAGTGAATAATCTGTACACTTTAAGGTTCTGAATCTACATAGTAGGTTCGGAGCCTTATTTTTATGGGAGAAAAGAGATGTTTTGTGAGCGAATATAGTTCGCTTTTACTGGATAATAGAAAGTGCGAAAAAGTGGATAATGGAATGTGTGAATGAACATAGTGTTTTTTCTAAAAGTGATTTTGGGGAAAATTGAAATCCGTCAGAAACCGCATAAATAAAGGCTTTACAGGAACAGGCTTGAAAATTCCCAAAAGTGAAAACAGGAAACCATCTCATGGTGAGGGAGTGTGTAGAGGAAAAATATCTTATGAAACCTATGACCGTGAAACTCTTGGATGCAAGCCGGACATATTGGTTAAGACTTGGTGTACAGGATTGGGGGCTGGTGATTGATGGAGAAGAATAAGATTTTAGGAAGTCAGGATAATACAAAGATTGTCAGGATATTAGAAGTAAAAGAATCCTGCAAGAATTATTGATACCATATCTATTATTGATTGATACAAAGAATAAAAATATAGCGTTTGAGAACAGATAACTTACCTCTGTTTCCAACGCTATATTTTTTCTGGTGGAATATATTCTAATATATCAGATACGCTACAATTCAAGATGCTACATAAAGTATCCAATGTGGTTGTAGTAATCGGTTTTCCATGCTTCATACGATGAAGTGTATTAGCTGGAATACCGTGTTTGAAAATCAGAGCATATTCCGTGATATTTTCTCTTAAAAGTGTTTCATAGAATGGTTGATATGAAATCATGTAATGATACTCCTTTTAAAATAGAGTATCACCAACAATAGATTGAGTATGCTAAATGAATTGAGTATAAATAAAACATAAAAATTATTCTGTAAAGTGAAGATATGTGATATAATACCTAAGCTGCCGAACCTCCAGCAGAAAGGAGGTGAATTCCTATGGGAGAAGTATTTACCAGTTTTCTTATCTCTGTCATAGCAGGAGTAGTTAGCTACTACATATACAAATGGCTGGATAGGGATAAATAGGCAGCCACAGCCTAAACGGAGTAGTTCACCGTAACGAACAAGAAAACCCTCAGAGTTGCCGCTCTGAGGGTTTTCATTTTGCCTATGGGAATTTACCAGTTTCCTTAGCTATGTTCATTATATGCCAGAGCAGGGAAAAAATCAACTAAGAAAAAGAAAGATATTACTTTTTTTGTTGTCATACAGAGGGAAGATGAGGAAGAAGAAAATACCACTTTTATACCATTGTACCATTTTTATGCTGTATTATGTATGTGATTTATTGACGATGCCGGAAGATGATGAAATTCTCAAGAATGGTACAGTAGATTTTGGTTCCATCAGTTATTATTCCAGCAACTGCGTCAGTGTCACCCAAAAAGGGAAAATTACTGCGGCAAATGGAGGAGAAAATATTAAGAATCCATATCTTGAAACTTCTGCATGGGGATGGCAGATTGATGTTTTACTGGTACAAAAAAGTCATTGAATCCTGCGGAGAAAAATTATAAAAAGATTCAGACAGAAAGCCCTTTTGGAGAATAATATTTCTTCAAAAGGATTTTTGATATATATGGATAATTCCTGATGAAAATCTATGTTAAACCATGTATAATAGGATTTGTGGATAATAAAAAATAAAAATGGATGAGGAATGAAAATGGAGGGAAATTTAACAAAAGGTCCTATTCTAAAAACGCTGACGAAACTTGCGGTTCCGATCATGGCGTCATCGTTTCTGGGGACTTTGTATAACATCACGGACATGGCATGGATTGGTCTGCTTGGTTCGAGGGCAGTTGCAGGTGTAGGTGTTGGAGGTATGTTTACCTGGCTTTCGCAGGGACTTGCAGCTATGGCTAGAATGGGTGGACAGGTGCATGTGGCACAGTGTATCGGACGTGGAGACAGAGAAAGGGCACACGGATTTGCACAGGCGGCAGTACAGCTTGCTGCATTTATGGGAATGGCATATGCAATTCTTTCGCTGCTTTTTACCAGACAGATGGTAGGATTTTTTCAGCTTGCAGATGCACAGGCTCATGCGGCGGCAATGTCATATACGAGGATTGCCTGTGGGCTGATCGTATTTTCTTTTATGACGCTGACACTGACTGGACTTTATACGGCACAGGGAGATTCAAAGACACCTTTTATAGCGAATCTTGTCGGTCTGGCCACAAATATGGTTCTGGATCCTGTGCTGATTCTTGGAGTGGGGATGTTTCCGAAGCTTGGTGTTGTCGGGGCTGCAATTGCGACAGTGACAGCACAGGCGATCGTTATGAGTATCATGATAGTCGGAATTGTCATACAAAAGAAAGAAAATGTACTAAAAGAAACCAGGATTTTGGCAAAAATCCCGCGGGAATATCTGCAGGGAATCTGTAAGATCGGAATTCCGACAGCAATACAGGGAATGGCATATTGTGCAATCTCCATGGTGCTGACACGTATGATCTCCGGGTATGGTGCAGAAGCTGTTGCAACGCAGAGAGTCGGAGGGCAGATTGAATCGATATCATGGAATACTGCAGACGGTTTTGGAGCGGCATTAAATGCCTTTATCGCACAGAACTATGGTGCGGGCAAAAATGACCGTGTCAAAAAAGGATATAAGGCTTCTTTGTTGACGGTTGGTATCTGGGGACTGTTGATCTCAGCTGTATTTATATGTATTCCGGAACCGATTGCCAGAATCTTTTTTCATGAACCCAAAGCAATCGCAACATCAGTTGAATATCTGATCATCATAGGTTTCAGTGAAGCTTTTATGTGTGTGGAACTGATGACAGTCGGTGCATTATCAGGGCTCGGCAGAACCCGACTTTGCAGTATCATCAGTATAGCTTTTACCAGTGCAAGAATTCCGCTGTCAATCATTCTTGGAGGTATTATGGGTCTGGATGGAATATGGTGGGCTATTTCTTCAACCTCAATTGTAAAGGGAATTATTTTTACCTGTACATTTTTATGGCTCACAAGAAAACGACGGTAAACTTTCAAAAACAATGTGTGTAATACAGAACAGCAGAAGGAAAAGCTGACGGAACCGTATACCGTTATACCTGTCAGGTGGGCGGGAAAATCTGTCATCTGACTTATGAAGAAAAGGACCGGAGAAGTGAGACTGCCATCAGATCATAAGATGAAAAAATAAAAGGTATTGATCTATAAAGAGGGAACCCGCATCATCAAATTTGCTTGAGATGTCGGGTTATCTTTTTGTTTGCATAATGATATACTTTTATTGTGATTAAAAAAAGCACGTACAAAACTCATAGGAGAAAGATGTATACTTATGACAATATTTTCTGAGATCAAAGGGAAAAGATAATGGCACTTATATCCGTGTAGCAGGTACATCAAGACAGGCATTTCCGGAGAAGATAAAAGAACTGGAAATGGAAGAAGCCAGAATCTCATAGGATGAGCTTACCTGCGTAGGTTATCCTGTTTCAGAAGACTCTACGGAGAAGCTTTGCCAGGATATTGAAAAGTTCCGGAAAAAAGCTGGAATGGCAGAATATTCTGTGAAGAAAGAGCAGCTGATAAACTGGAAAATTTTGAAGCAGAGCGAGGGACAGCTTCTGGCAACGAATGTCTATGCATTGCTGACATCAGATTATTTTTCATTCTCCAAAACACAATGTGCGGTATTCAAGGGAACAGATCGAGCAGTGTTTCTAGATAAGAGAGAATTTACAGGACCAATCTACACACAAATCGAAGAAGCTGTAGACTTTGTATTGAGAAATATTCGACTCGGAGCAACGATTGATGGATTGGTGCGAAAAGAGAAATATGAGCTACCACCGAAAGCAATCAGGAAAATGATCATTAATGCCCATTGTCATCGTAATCTGTTGGATGAATCTTGTATTCAAGTCGCAGTTTACGACGACAGACTGGAGGTGACATCTCCGGGTGGCTTATATAACGGATTAACTTATAGGAAGTCATGAATGGTCATTCTAAGATTCGGAATAAAGGCATTGCCAATATATTCAGTCAGATGGGACTAGTAGAAGCATGGGGAAGTGGAATTAAAAGAATCCTTAATGCTGCAGAAGAGTATGGACTTCCGAAGCCGAGATTTCAGGAATTTGATAATATGTTTCGAGTAGAGCTGTTTCGAGTTAATCCAATAACTGACCAAGCTAACCAAGCTACTAACCAAGATTTCGAGAGATTAGATTTTTTCTCTTGTTTATATTCCAGATTCACCTGCAAATTTCGTGAAATCAGTTATTCTCATAAAATAAAATTAGAGTAAATATGAAGAACAGTTTGTTT
>QWCK01004188.1_pt1 | contig 14549 bp, 13 predicted proteins | sample 1972571 | NCBI WGS metagenome assembly QWCK01 (sample SAMN09866710, study PRJNA288562) | Human gut metagenome isolate term2_stool, whole genome shotgun sequencing... | isolation source: gut | host: Homo sapiens | place: USA: California
ACAAGTAAAGTTACTGATATGAGTAGTATGTTTAGTAGCTCTCAAGCAACAAGTTTAGATTTATCGAACTTTGATACAAGTAAAGTTACTGATATGAGTTGGATGTTTAGTATTTGTCAAGCAACAAGTTTAGATTTGTCTACTTTTGACACAAGTAATGTTACTGATATGAGTTGGATGTTTCAAGATTCTCAAGCAACAAACTTAGATTTATCTAACTTTGATACAAGTAATGTTACTGATATGAGTAGTATGTTTAAAATTTGTAACGTAACAAATTTAGATTTATCTAACTTTGATACAAGTAAAGTTACTGATATGGATAGTATGTTTTATTATTCTTCAATTCAAAAAATAAAAACTTCTCCAAAAATGAAAATAACAGATGATATGTATTTTCCGTCAGCAAAAGCTGATTATGAAACTACTGGTAAATGGATTAGAGAAGATAAGACTTTTGGTCCATATACAAAAAAGGAAATGATTAGTAAATATAATCCAAAAACTGAATATGGTACTTGGATAGCTGAACCAGTATCAACTGAATATAACATTAAGTTTGACAAAAACAATGATAATGCTATAGGAGATATGTTTGATATTAAAACTGAAAAAGATAAAGATGTTTTAATGCCTAATAGTTCTTATATAGCTAAAAATCAAAGAGTTATAGGATATTCTAAAAATCCTGATACGACAGATCTTGAATATAAGATTGAACAATCTTATAAGAATATAGGAAATGTTGGTGAGACAGTTACTTTATATGCTATTTGGGAAGATATTAATACTAATTTAGCTTTTAAAAATGGTGAGTTAGAATTTTTCTTAAAAGATGGTGATACGGTTGAACTTCCAGATCTTCCAGCAAATTCTGATTATGAAATTTATGAAGAAACCGAAGCTGGTTGGAGTTTAGTTGAAGTATCTAACGATAGAGGAAAAATAAAATCTAATGAAACTATTAAATCAAAATTTGTCAATGATTACAATCCTAAAGTAGCTTATGCTAAGATTAATGGATATAAGTTATTAGAAAATGAAAGAGTTGACGTTAAAGGTTTCGAGTTTGAAGTTTTAGAAAATGGAAAAGTTCTATATACTTTAACAAGTGATGAGAATGGTAATTTTGAAACACCTCTTATTGAATATAAAGAGGCTGGAGTTCACACTTATACTATTAGAGAAAAATCTGATTCAACTAGTAAGATTCTAAAAGATGAGAGTGAATTTATTGTTACAGTTAATGTTTCAGATAACAACGGTGTATTAAGTGCTAATGTTTCTTATCCACAAGATGTTATTTTTAACAATAAGAGAGTTAAGAAATCATTGACTATTAAAAAGGTTATTGAATCTGATGTTAAAAATTTAGATGGAGAATTTAAAGTCAAAGTTTCTTTATCTAATGAAAATAAAGATAGAATTATTACTTTAAATAAAGCTAATAATTATACTGTAACTATTGGTAACTTATTAGAAGGTACTTCTTATGAAATAGAAGAAATTGATATACCTGATGGTTACACTTTAAAATCTTATAGTAACGAGACTGGTGTTATTGGTGATAATAACGAAGTTTTAATTACCAACACCTATGAATCTAAAGGATCTTTCACTATAAATCTTAAAAAGATTTTAGAGGGAAGAGATTTAAAAGATGGTGAGTTTAAATTTAATCTTTATGATGAAAATGACCAGTTAGTGGCTTCATCCACAAATAAGGCTGATGGAACTATTAATGGTTTCGGAGCTATTGAGATTAAAACTCCAGGTGTTCATAAGTTTATTCTTAAAGAAGATGTATCTGATAAGGATAAGTCTATTGATTATGATGCAAATCCTATAGAAATAAGTGTTAACGCTATAGATAATAAAGACGGAACTTTAACAGTTGAAAGTCCAACTTATAGTAGAGATACTTTCACTAATAAGGTTAAAAAAGGTACTTTAATGATTGAAAAACAAGTTAATAACATTATAAAAGATGATTTGTTTGAATTTAAAGTTAAGCTTTTAGATAAAGATGGAAATCCTTTAAAGGGAAGTTTTAAATATACTTCTAACAAAGATGATCTTGTAAGAGATATAGAAAACGGGTCTATTATAAATCTTAGAGCTGGTGAAGTAATAAGTATTACAGGTGTTCCTGATGGATCTTCTTATGAAATAGAAGAGATTAATATTTCTAAAGATTATAAATTAGTTGATATTAAAGACATTGAGGGAACTATAGATAGTAGTAAAGTTTCAAAAGCTTTATTTATAAATTCTTATAACTTAGATGGTATTTATCAAATTAAGGCTAAAAAAGAATTATCTGGAAGAGAATTAAAAGATCAAGAGTTTGAATTCTTATTATTAAGTGATGATGGTGAAATTTTAGATAGGGCTAAAAATGATAAGGATGGAAACATCACATTCAAGCCTATGAAATTTACTGATGAAGATTTAAATAATAAAAATAGATCTTATAGAATCATTGAAAGTAAGGGTGATGACAAAGATATTGTCTATGATATAAGTGAATATGAAGTAAAACTTGATTTAAGTGAAGAAAACGGACAAATAAAAGTATCAGATACTTTTATTAAAAATAATAAAAAAGTTGACGAAATTTCATTTAAAAATATTTTTGATGATACTAAGTCAAAAGTTATTATTAAAAAGAGCGTTTTAGGTGAAAAGTCTAACTCTAATGAGTTTACTATAAAAGTTGATATTAAAAAACCTGATGAAGAATTAACAAGTAGAGTTATGAAGATTAGAAAAGACGAAACTATTGAATTTGATAATCTTCCAATAGGAACTGAAGTTTATGTTGAAGAAATAGTTCTATCTAATAGATATAAGATTAACTCTTATACAGTTGATGATGAAAAGGTTGATGAGGTTAAGATTGAAACTGAATCTGGAAAAGATTACAAAGTAGATATTATTAACGAAAAAGTTCCTTATGGCGTTTTTGAAATAAGTGCTTATAAGTTAATGGATGGAAAAGTTCCTAAAGAAAATGAATTTGAGTTTGAACTTTTAGATGAAAATAAAGAACAGATTCAAGTTCTTAAAAATAATAAGTATGGAAAAGTGAACTTTAATCTAGAATTTAAAGAAGATGATCTTGTAAATCCACATAAAACTTATTATATAAGAGAAATCAAAGGCAAATACGTTACAATAGATTATGATGAATCTTTATATAAGATTGATTTTGATCTATCTAAAAATGAAGATAGTGATATTGAAGTTAAGAATTTAAAAATTACCAAAGATGGTAAGGAAGTTAAAAAGATAGACTTTAATAATGAGTCAGTTCCTATTTTCGAATTCCCAAAGACTGGTAGTTTCTTAGCATTTGTTGGTTTAGTTGGCGTTGCCATACTTATGTATGCAACTGGTTTAGGAATTAAAAGGAGTAGAAAAAATGAAGAAATTAACTAAGTATGTTAGTGTAGTAGTTTTAAGTGCGGCTTTCGCACTTTCTACTCCATTAAATTATATGAATAATATATCTTATGCTGAAAGTATTAGTAGTGAACAAACAAGTGAAAGTGTTGTAAAGATGAAGCTACCAAAAGGTAAGGCTTATAATTTACAAATATTTGATATCACGGATTATTATCGTGAGTTTATGAAAACTAATCACGATCTAAAACATGATGATTTAGTTAAGAAACTTCGTGATATGGTCATAAGTGAAAAAGATAAAGATTTCACACTTGTTTTGGAACATCTAGATGTTAAAGATGAAATATCTGTTACACTAGATAATAATAAAGCTTATTTAGTCGTTGATAAAGATGGTCATATTGTGCCGTTTGTAATCGTAGGTGATTATGAGCTAAACGGTGAGGCTATAGAAATCTTTCCGAAAGATAGTCCTCCTGATGAGCCAGATGAACCCGACGAACCAGATGATCCGCCTGAGCCTGATGAGCCAGACGAACCAGACGAGCCAGAGCCTGAAAAGCCTGACGAGCCTGATGAACCTGAACCTGAAAAACCAGATGAGCCAGAACCACCTAAAAAAGATGAAGATAAACCAAATAATCCACCAAAGGATAAACCTACACCACGCAAACCAAGTATTGTAGAAACTGGTGTTTCAAATGCGAAGAAATTTGTGAAAAATAATTGGGGTTATTTGGTAGTTATAATGGTTATACTTGCGGCTTTCTTTTGGGGAATTTCAAAAAAGAGAAAATCAAAAAAGAAAAAGAATGACGATGTAAAATAAGTAAAATAAGTAAAAGAGTAGGTTTTAAGACTTACTCTTTTATTTTTTGAGAATATATGATATAATATATTTAACGTATAGATTATTGTAAAGGAGAAGATAATGAAAAAAGAAAAAATAACATCATTGGCATTAGCTTTACTTATATTAGGTGGCAGTGCGATGCCTGCTGTAAACAGTTTCAATTCTTATGCGAGTGGGACTGATAGTGAAATCACAGAAGATATAAACGAAGAAAATCCTGATGATGAAAATAAAAAAGACAAAAATAAAGATAATAATGGTGAAAATAATGAAGAAAATCCAGAAAACGATGAAGATGACAAGAAAGAAGAAGAAGAAAATGATGGCGAAAACGATAAAGAAGCCGATGATAAAGGTTCTGAAGATGAAGAAAATAAAGACTTACCAAAGTTTTTAGGTTATGATGTTTTGCCTGATGATCTTAAAGAAGCCACAGGTGAAAATGGTAGTGTCTTAAAAGAAGCGATTAGTGAATCTAAAGAAGACGAAGTATCTGATTGGGAGCTTATATCAAGTGATAAGAAAAAAGATACTAAATCTAATTCACTTACAGCAAATGTAAAAGAGAGTGCTTATTATAAGCCTATAGATTTTCTAGCTGAGTTTGACTGTTCAGCTTTTGCGGGTTCTGATTTTGCCACATACATTAATGCTTTTAAAGGTGTAATGGACAAGCAAGACCCACAAACTAATGTTTGGGTGTCTTCAATAGATTCTAGTGCTTATGATAGAGGTCATGAGCTTATAGGTCCAATGAATCCAGAACAAGCAAAACAGATTCTAGAAGTAATGAGTACAACAGGTAACTGGATGAATACATCGATGCAAAGTAAAGCAGATGAGCTTGGTGTTCACTGGGAAAATCCAAATAATAGAAACTTAGTTGATTATTATAACGAATCTGGTGTTGATAAAAAGGACCAAGCATGTCTTATTATAATGGCTGAAAGTAAAAGTCAAGCCGATGTTGGTCATATGACTAGTTGGGCTGGTATTGGTGATAAAGGTCATTTATTTATACCAGTAGATATTTCAGATGGTTCTAGTGGTGTGTTATCACAGTTTTCATCTCATGAAAATTATCTACACTTACCTAATCCAGATGGATCTTTCGCACAAGCTGTAGCTGATCAAGTAGAAAGTACACTTGAGCGTAATGTTGATGTATCTGAGCTTAAAGTTCATATGGAAGCTGATAGCGGCGTTACAATTGAAGAAGCTAAACTAGTACTTCCTGATGGTAGCGAAGTTGACTTACCTATCGAAGATAATAAGGTAGATTATCAAGTCACACCTGAAAGTGGTGGTGATGTAACAGTTAAGTATACAATTTCTGGTGAAACTGATCTTGGCGATACTAAAGGTATAAAAGCTGAAATTATTATGGATGGTGAAGTTGCTTCAAGTGCAAGTGATACACTTATACCAGGTCTTGATGAAACAAAACAAAGAATTACTAAAAAATATATACCTTATAAAGTAAAATATATAGCTGATGATTCACTAAAACAAGGTGAGTTTGAAGTAGAAAATGAAGGTGTTTTAGGTTTTAGTGAAATTACTGAACAAATTGACTACAAAGACGGTAGCGAGCTTTCTGAGTCTTTACGTACAGTAGATACTAAAACAACTGATCCAGTTGATGCTGTGATTCGTGTTGGTACTAAGATCGACGAATCTGATATTAATATTAAAGTAGTACCTAATAAAGAGTCTATAAAAGATGAAGGCGAAGAAGTAGAGTTTACTGTAACTATCACAAATACAGGTGAAAGTAAGCTTGAAAAAGTTGAAGTTGAAAATTCACTTACTGTAGGTCTTAACGGCGAAGAAGGTACTGATAACTATACAGCACAAGCTTTAGAAAAAGATGTACTTGAAAAAGGTGAGTCTATTTCTTATAAGGTTAAATATAGTTTACAATCTAGTGATTTAGAAAAAGATCTAGTTACAAATAAGGCTCGTGTTAAAGGTATTGGTGACGGCGAGCGTGAAGTAACTGATGAAGATTTTGCACAAACTAAGATACTTTATGAAGCTCCAGTTGTTCCAAAACCACAACCAAAGCCAGAGCCTAAGCCTGTTGTTATTGAACAAGAGGGTGATAAGCAAGTTATTATTGTAAATAAAGATAAAAAAGATGATATAAATATCGATAATTCTGATAAAGAAGAAATTAGTAATGATATTAAGAGATCTAAGACTGTTAAAAACGATGAAACTTGCGAAACTCCTGCGAAAGCAGAAAAACCACTTGAAAAGCCAATGCAAAACACAGGCGTAGCTAATGCTACAAACGACGCAAGTGGTATGTTTGTTGTTATTTCTGGTTTGTTTGTTGGATTGTTTGAGTTTTTTAAAAGAAAATAAAAAAAAAAAGACGCTAAATTAGCGTCTTTTTTGTTGGTTAATTTAATAGTTAGTATTCTTTTTGTATTTCTAAATTGATTTCGTCGTTTATGACAGCTCTGTCCCATGTGATTTTGGTGAAATTTCTTTGTAAATTTAACAAGTAAATTTCAAAATCAGATAGATAAGATAAGCCACGAAGATCATAAGTTAAAACAGTTGTAATCATAAAATCATTATCATATAGACCTTTTCTAAGGTTTATTTCGATAACATCTTCTTCATAATCATTCTTAAGCACAAGAGAGTATTTATCATTTAAATAACCAGATTGTACAACCTCTATACTACATGGTATTTCAAATATATCACCGTCATAGTAATCTTCTATTTCATCTTCGATGAGATCTAGATCATAGTCAGATTCTTTATATTTGATATATTCGTTTAAGATATCTTTAATATCTACAGATTCTGGTGCAGGTTTGATAGCTTTATTGAATTTTTCAAGTATTTCGTTGTTTGGTTTTAAAGATTCTTGTAGTACTTTAGCTAAAACAACGTCAAGTTTTGTTACGTACCTACTATAATCATATTTTTCAATGATTGGAACCATAACATCTTTTATATTTTCGTTTATGATTTTACTAATTGGTGAGTTCCAGCCTGTAAGATCATCGCAAGCCTTTTTGGTTGCTTCTTTTAGTGCGTTTTCAACTTGATTTTCTATATAATCGCTTTTTAGAAATTCGTTTACAGTTTTGTTAATTCTTTCTTCGATTGATTTTGTCATATATTTACTCCTTTGTTTTTTCTAGATATTCTTTTGCAAGTTTTCTAAGTGATGCTATATCTTTCATTATAGGATTATCTGATTCATAGTATTCAACAGCTTGTATTATTATTGTAATTAGGTCTTTTACGTTTCTCTGGAACCAATATAAAAAGTTAATCTTTTCTCTAAAGTATTGCAATTTTTCTTTATTTGTTTTAAAGTTGGTTATGTCATCATTCCAATAGACGTCTTTGTTTACATCGTGGTGTTCGTAAGTTATATCGTTACTATCATAGATGTGAAACATATCGCTTATAGAGTTATTATGTTGTGTGATGTCATTGTCTATGTCAATCATGTACATATCATCGTCACGGTAGACGTCTATTTTACGATTATCAAGTTTAAAATTATAAGTTTCTTCATGGTTAAATAAACATTGTATAAAATCTTCTTTATCTGTTATAGAGTTAAGGGTATCTATAAATATTTTGATGATTTCATAGTCAATACTTTCAAGTTCTTTTAAGCATAAAATATCAAATTCTTCTTGTTTTTGTTTTTCGTATTCATTTAACATATTTTTGTTCCTTTTTGTTTGTGTTATTTTAGTCCTAGCTTTTTTAGATAATCATCTTTTGATTCAAGTAAGTTTTCAGTTTTAAATAGATAATCATCATTAAATAAATATTTTGCAAGACTTTCTTTGTGTTTTTGGGTGAACTTTTCGTCTTTGTTATCGTAGTTTTCTAGAATTCTTTCAGCTTCTCCGATTAGATAAGCTTGAAGAATTGCTGATTCATTATAGTTATCATAAAGGTATTTAGCTGTGTTATCTATATTGTTTTCATATAAAATGTGTTTTATTGCTTCTTCTAAAGTATAGTAATCATCTCCATAAATAGTTGCCGTTCCGTTGTTATCATTTCTTTCTTTATTAGGGATTTTGATATTTTTGTCATCTAAAAACTCTTCAAAAACTTCAATTATTTCCATTATTGCGTTATTCATCGTTATTTTCCTTTTTGTTATATAAGTTCTATTGTTTGATTTTTTAGTTCGTTTAGGTTTTCTTGATATCTTCTTATTTCTTTGTCTTGTTCTTTCATTTCGTCCTCGTTTACACCAACGCCAAATATTTCAGCTTTCCAATCGATGACGTTTTCTAAATTATAACATATTTCGTTTATGATTATTCTTTTTCTATTTTCTTTATTATTTTCTAGGTTATAAAATTTTAGATCATCTTTTAACTGTTCTTTTGATAAGTTTATTTCTAAGTTAACATCATTTTTAGATATTACAAAAGTGTTTTCATTTTTCACGTCTGATATTTCATAACCTAAATTTTCTATTATTTCCATTATTTCTTTGTTTTTGTTGTTTATTTTGTTTGTCATTTGGAACTCCTATAGTGTTTTATTATTACGTTTCAATTTTTCACTGATAGTCTCGAAAAGTTTTTGAAAAAAAACTTTTAATAGGTTTGGTTTCATATTAACAGAATAATGAGAGAAAAGTCAAAAGAAAATATTTATTATTATGTAGATAGCTACGAACGATAGTGAGTAAAGATAAAAGAAATAAGGTTAGAGATCAACTCTAACTTTAAAATAAAATTCGTTTTTCATCGTTTTCGTAAAGACCATCGCTGTTTAGTTTGAATCCTTTTTTTGTATAATCTTCGATCTCATCTTTTTGATCTGGTTTGATCCAATTTTCATAATACCAATTCAGTTCATCATCATCTAATTTGGTGAAATCCATGTTTTCTTCGGCAAAGCCGTCGAAAAAACCATTATTTCTATTTGTTTCAAGCCAGTCTATAATTTTGTTTCTGTTCATAAAATCTCCTTTTCTTTTTTATGACCCGAAAATATTTTATATTTTTAAAAAATGTAAAAAAAAAATAGACGCTAATAAAAGCGTCTATAATTTTAGTTTCCAGTAGAACCGAGTGCACCTTCGCCACGTTCGGTTTCAGATAGGTCGTCTTCGTTTATAATGTTAATTTCACATTTAGTAAATGGAATAATAATTAGTTGAAATAATCTATCTCCGTCATTTACAGTAAAGTCTTTATCGCCGTTATTTTTCACAAAAGTAATTAAGTCGCCTCGATAGTCGGAGTCAATAATACCTACTGTATTAAGAAGGGATAGGTTATGTTTACAACCTGTTGATGATCTTGGTACGATTAGTCCAAAATTATTTTTAGGTATTTCGACACGTATACCTGTGTCGATTTTTATAGCTTCACCTGCTTTAATAGTTACAGGTTTTTCTAAATTATATTTTAAGTCGATACCACAAGCGTCAAGTGAGCCATAAAATGGTATATGACCTTTAGTCGACATATTTAATGTTTTAAGCTCTTTTGTTTCTTCGTTGATTAATTTATCGTTTGTTTCGTTTTCTTTTGTCTCAGCGTGTTTTTTATCGGCATTTTTGTTATCTACAATGTCTTTTATTTTGATTTTTTTATTTGTCATATAATTTTACTCCTTTTTAGTTTGTATGTTGACTTTTAAGTTTTAATTTAATGTTTTCAATATCATCTTTTTTATCATTTTTATTAGTTTTTAAATTAAGAGTGTTTAACGCTTCATAGATAATACTTAAGTCATAATCATTTATTTCATAACTTTGTTTTTTATCTTCATAAGCTTTTTTCACGTTGTTAGCGTTTATTAATTTATTATCGTTAAGTTTATAAAAGATGTCTTCGTTGTTTAAGATAATTTCTTTATAGGCATATTCAGTAAGAATATTATTTTCGGTTTCAAGTATTGATATAATGCCGTATTTATTATGTCTAAGAATTTTAATTGCTTTTAATGCAAGATTAAATGCAAATTCTCTTTCACCGTCTTCGTTTGCTTTAATAATAGTTTCATCGATTGTTTTAAGTGTTTCTTCATCGATTTTGTTTTCAAGTTCTTTGTTTTCTTTAGATTTTGGTATGAGATTATTTAAAACTTCTTGACTTAATGGTAAAGTTTGTCGTTTCTTATTTTTCAATTTTGTAATCTCTCCTTTCATATCATAATCGTTATATATACCAACAGCCTCTTTTGCTAAGATGTCTGCTATATCATTATAATAGATATTAGAGTGACTTTTCACATGAATTAATTTATAAGAAATTAAGCTTTTGATACTTTTTAAATATTGATCATAACTTCGAGTTAATTTACTTTTATTTTTCCGTTTTTTGTTTTTGTGGTTTTGAATACCTATGAAGTCATGATATATTTTTATATTGTCAATGTTCATATCAATTGCGTAGTCAAGAGCTATGATAGGGCCCATGATTTCACCTGCAATATGTTTATATTGATTGTAGCTGTCATTGTAACTTTCTTTTATTGTATAGATTTTATCATGTGTTATAAGAAGTACACCAGCTCCATATTCTTTAGTAGAGGTGTTATATGAGCCGTCCACATAAGCTATGGCTTCGTTTTTCTTTAAATTAAAGTCACTTTCGATAGAATTATCTGTAATGATATTAAAGGTATAATTTGTTAAATCATTTAGATCTTCTCTGTTAATATCTAAATCTTTTATATTTAGATATTCTCTCGCCTCATTTTCAGTATTAAAAGTCTGGTATCTGAATCCTCTTGATTTATTAAGATTATAGTTTAATTCGTTTAGATTGGTATAGATACCAGGATTTGTTCCATCTTTTAAGGCGTAAAATTTCAATGATTTTGTCATATTTTACACCTGCTTTCGTTTATTTTTTTTTCTCCCTTCTGTATACATTATACAATAAGAAGGGAGTTTTGGTCAATTATTTATTATTGTTTGTTATTCGTAAGTCGTATATTCTTCTATGATGTACTCGACGTTTTCGTCGTCTGTAATATATTCTTCGTCAATATATTCTATATTTTCTTGTGGTCCTGTTGATTGTGGTAAGTATGAATCTGGTGTTGTTACGGTAATTTCACCGTTAGCTGGTACTTTATCTTCGGGCACGAATATATAACCTCTCGCTATACCTCTGTCATTACTATCTGGGTCGCAAGTTTGTAACACTATTGTATCTCCACCATAGCCTAGCATTATAAACCATAGGTCGTCGGGTATGTATTGAGATTCATAGTATAAAGTTTCGGTGGTTCCGATAAATACATATTTTTTTAGATTTATTGTTAATATCGGTAAAGATAAATGAATCAAGATCCCAAACAGTTTTACCACAACCAATACTTTCTGCTACTAGCCATATACTTTTGTTTTCTCCTACAAATTTATATTCAGGACATTTGTCTGTGTTATTTTTGTTGTAATGATAATTTGCGTTTACCCATTCATTGTTTAGTTGATTGACTCTTTCTTGGTCTCCAATTACAATAGGGTAAGTAGTATTGTTATATGTTATAGAGTTTGGTTGATAGCTAGGTTTTTCTTTAGGTGCTGGAGGAGTAGCTGGTTTTTCGACAGATTTTTGCACAGATGTTTGTTCGGTCTTTACTTCTGGTTCTGGTGTTGAAGCCTTTGGGGTTGATTTTGTATCATTAGATTTTGGTTTGTTTTCTTTGTTGGTTTCGACTTTTTTATCTTGTGTTTCATTGATATTTTCTTTTGGGATTTCTTTCTTGTTTTCGTTTAGATCTTTTTTTTTGTTATTTTGTTTTATATTCTTTTCTTTATCAGCTGCTAAAGTAATAGTTGGTGGTGTTATATGATCTATAGGTTCGTTGTTTGAACTGCTTGCATTTCCTTTTGTTATAGTTTTTGGTGCGATTAATATCGTGGCAAGTGCTATAACAGTAACTGATATAGTTATTTTCTTTTTCATAGTTATCTCCTTTCGTTTTATTTTTTATTTTGTAAAAAAAAGTCGTAGAGTTTTACGTCTACGACTTTGCTTATTTTCTATTTAATAAGATGGGACGAATACGTAATAACGCATTGCTGATCCGCTTGGTTCGCAAGTTTGAAATACGATTGCGTCGTTTCCGTAAGTACCACGCATCATTTTCTTCCAATCACCTGTTGCATGAGTGCCTAGAGCAATTGGTTCGCTTGTGTAGCTTAAAACGTAGCTTACAACAACACCGTTATAGTCTTTGAAATAAAATTGAGATTTATTTCTAATTTCTTTACCATAAGGTGATAAGTGAGCTGCAAGATACATGTTTGTGCTATCCCAGTTTGCTTTATAGTTGATACCGTTAAATTGTGAAGAGTAGTTTACCCATTCTTTATTTTTCATATTGATTCTATCTTGTCCACCTGGTTCAACTCCGTAGGTGTCGCCACCGATAATTAAGCTGTTTGGAGTTACTTCAGCGTAGATTAGGTCAAGTACGTTTCTTTTGTCGTCTTCTTCAACTTCTTCGAAAGTCATTGGACGAAGATTTGGGTCTGTTTCAAAGGTTTCTGGTTTAGTTAGAGGCTCACCGTCTGGGCCATAAACGATACCTTTTTCATATTCATCTTTTTGTTTTTGTGTGTAATAATCGATAACTGCTTGAGATGAACCTAGTCTTTTGTTTACGTATGTGTAGGCGTAGTCACCGTCGTTTGGTTCGGTGTAGCCACCAGCGTATACCATAGGAGGTTCTAGACCTTCTTCTTGAGGAGTTTCTGGTTCTACAGGTTCTTCTGGTTCGGTAGGTTCTGGAGTCTCAGGTTCAGTGTTTTCAACTGGTTTATTTTCTGGTTTTTTGTTATCTTTTTTCTCTTTGTTTTTAGGTGTTACTTCTGGTTTAGACTTTTTATCGTCTTGTTTTTCTTGTTTCTTGTTATCATTTTTCTCATTAGTATTTTTAGATTCTTTATTTGTATTTTGGTCAGAATCTTTATTTTTGTTACTATCAGACTTTTTATCTTTGTCTGATTTATTATCTTTGTCTTTTGTAGACTTTTTCTTATCTTTTTTTGTAGAATCAGTTAGAGTTTTAGTTTTCTTTTTGAATTGAGATTTTTTATCTAATGATTCTTCAATTTGTTTTTCGGTTTTCTCATTGTTTTTGGCTTTTTCTTTATTTTCTTTGCCACAAGCTGATAAAACTAAGGTCAATGAAAGTAAAGACGCCATAAATTTTTGTGTTTTATTCATGGTTAATCTCCTTTTAATTTATTTAGTTTACCAACTCATATATTAAAAAAAGTAGTTAATTATAAGTTGTGGTATCATTATACCACATGTTTGTCTTTAAGACACAAAGAGTTGTCATACGGCCGTATATTTATCTCTTCAAATATAAGCTTGGGATTTTTTTGCGGAGCAATACAAAAATCCTAAATTCTTTTTTTTATCTTTTTTCCTCTTTCTTTACTAATTAATTTTAATATGTTATAATTATTAATTAAGAGAGGGGTGGTTTACATGAGTAATACCTTAGTAAATAGTAGTACTCGAAGTTTAACTGAGAGTATATTTTATTCTTTCCGAGACCGCAGAGTCACAGTAAAAAATTTAATACTCCAAATTAAGAAGAAGGCGTATGAGTATGACGCAGCATTTTCATATTTTCTTTTAATTGAAATAAACGATTTCAATTATTATATTCTTTTACTTGTTGACAAACCAGAAAATATGAGCATAGGCGAGTTAATAAATAAGAAAACAATATATGATTATATCATATCTCTTTTTGTGTTAGATAAGATAGGTCGTGAAGAGTTTGAAAGTTTTTATATTGTGTCACAAGCTACAATGGATGATTTTGAGACAGCCAGTGTGTATTTTAATGAGATAGAAGTAGATCTGCCGTATATATTTAACAGTCTAGATAAAAAAAATATTGAAATTTTTAGTCATTATGATAACGAGTAAAAAAAGAGGTTTTTGACCTCTTCTTTTTTTGTGTTTTTTATAACTATTCGTAAATAAGAAAACCATCTAATTTATTAAGGGGATGAATTATTGATGTAACGAATGGTGTTATGTTATTGATATTATACTGTTTATTCCTTGATATATCACGGTAAATATGTTATAATTATTATAAGGAATAACATATGATAAAAGGAATTAAAATTAGGATTTATCCTAACACAACTCAAAAAAACTTAATAGAGCAAATGATAGGTAACGATAGATTTTTATGGAATTATTTATTAGATAATATAAAAAATAATGGTAATACGATTAATAAATACGAACTTATAACATCATTACCTAAACTTAAAAAACAATTT
>QWCK01004189.1_pt1 | contig 14545 bp, 10 predicted proteins | sample 1972571 | NCBI WGS metagenome assembly QWCK01 (sample SAMN09866710, study PRJNA288562) | Human gut metagenome isolate term2_stool, whole genome shotgun sequencing... | isolation source: gut | host: Homo sapiens | place: USA: California
GTGTTCTAAAATGTTTAAGCGTTCTTTCGTTTTGCTGCAAAGGTAGGGATTTAATTCATAATTCACAATTTTCAATTCACAATTTTGCTGCGCGATGCCTCTTCATTCTTCCCTCTTCTCTCTTCTCTCTTCCCTCTTCATTCTTCACTCTTCACTCTCCTTTCTTCACTCTTCTTTCTTCATTTACTTATTTCTTCACTTTCTTATATTTTTACCGTTTTTTGATCATTCTTTTCGAGTCATCCAGCGCAAAAAGAGCCATCTTTTTTCGTCTGAAACGGCCCGTGCAATGCCAAAAATCGTAAGGCTGCCGCGATTGAGACCTTCTCACGGTATGGTTAGGCCTTATCAGCAACGCAAAAGAGCATTAGTCACACTGTGGTTAAAGCCTTGTCGTCACACCGTTTGATACTCAATCGCAGGTGGCAAAATGGGGAAACAAAGAGGGTTTTTGAAAAGAAGCTGACTGTCAGGCATTTACAAACTGTCGCAATTTTTGTGTATTTCAGACGAAGACAAACTTATTTTTAAATAAGCGAATTTGAGAGGGGTATTTGTTCACATAATTTACCTTTTCTATTTTTTAAAACTTACCCTCGGAATAAGACGTTATTTTGAAATGAATGAAGAAAGAAGAGTGAAGAACGAAGAGACATCGCGCCAGCCCAATTGTGAATTTTGAATTTTGAATTTTGAATTGATAACTCCTCCGCTCGGCTTCGCCGAATCTTAGAATATCCGAAGAATATCTTTCATGGACAAAAGGCTCATCGCAGAATATCTCACATTCTTGCTTCGCAAGATTAATCTCAGAATATCTCCTAACACCGCGAAGCCCAATTAAGAGGGAAGAATGAAGAGGGAAGAACGAAGAGGGAAAAGGGAAGAGAGGAGAGAGAAGAAAGGAGAGAGAAGAAAGGAGAGGGAAGAGGGAAGAGTGAAGAACGAAGAAGCATCGCGCAGCAAAATGGTAAATGAAGAGGGAAGAGGGAAGAGGGAAGAATCATCGCGCAGCAAAATTATGAATTATGAATTGTGAATTATGAATTAATTCCATACCTTTGCAGCAACACGAAAGAACGCTTAAACATTTTAGAACACAAAAAAACGTATTGAACAATGGAAGACAACAACCAACAAGTGAAAATAGAACTGAATCCGGAGGTGGCTTCAGGTGAGTATTCCAATTTAGCTATGATCAATCACTCCTCCAGTGAGTTTGTTATTGACTTTGCCCATATGCTCCCGATTGCTCCGCCGCAGATTTTCAGTCGTGTCATCATGGCACCGGAGCACACCAAGCGCCTGCTCTTTGCCCTGCAAGAGAACATTGCCCGCTATGAAAAGGAGTTTGGCGAAATTAAGTTGCCACAGGCACCCATGCCAAGCAATGGCGACACCATCGCACCGTTCGGAACGGGCAAGGCATAGTATGTTGCCAGCGTAACCATTTGAAAACGGGGGAGCGAACCATTGCGGTTCGCTCCCCCTTCTCTGTATGTACTTGAAAGAAATGTTTTACTCAGCTGCTACCGGATCGGCGAAGTCGAGAACATTTTTCTTGTTAGCTTCCATGCGTTCGTATTCTTCCTTGGAACCTACGATCATTTTGCTCCAATCACGGAGACCGGTACCGGCAGGAATGAGGTGACCACAGATCACGTTTTCTTTCATTCCCTCCAGCTCGTCAACCTTGCCACGGATAGCAGCTTCGTTGAGCACCTTGGTGGTCTCCTGGAACGAGGCCGCACTCATGAAGCTCTTCGTGCCAAGAGCAGCACGGGTGATGCCCTGCAGCACCTGGACTGACGTGGCCGGCACAGCCTCACGAACCTGAACAGGACGAAGGTCGCGCCGCTTGAGACTTGAATTTTCATCGCGCAACTTGCGGGCTGAAACGATCTGGCCCTTCTGCATGTTGTCAGAATCGCCGGCATCGATAACAACCTTCTTGCCCCAAATACGGTCGTTCTCCTCGGCAAAATCGAGTTTGTCGACCAATTCCTGCTCGAGGAATGTCGTGTCTCCCGGGTCTTCGATACGAACCTTACGCATCATCTGACGAACGATGATCTCAAAGTGCTTGTCGTTGATCTTCACACCCTGCAGACGATATACATTCTGAACTTCGTTCACAATATATTCCTGTACGGCAGTCGGACCCTTGATGGCAAGAATGTCGCTCGGCGTAATCTCCCCGTCGGACAGTGCTGTTCCTGCTCGAACAGCATCGTGCTCCTGAACAAGAATCTGACGTGACAGAGGCACAAGGTATTTGCGTTGCTCGCCTGTCTTGGAAGTGATGATAACCTCACGGTTGCCACGCTTGAGCTTGCCCATGGTTACCTCGCCGTCGATTTCTGAAACGACAGCCGGGTTGGACGGGTTGCGGGCCTCGAAAAGCTCGGTCACACGTGGGAGACCACCGGTAATACCTCCGGCACTAAACACTGAACGAGACATACGAACCAGGGTCACACCCGTGGATATGGTTTGTCCGTCCTCGATATTGGCAATGTGTCCGCCTACAGGGAAGGTATATGTACCCAACACTTCACCCTTGGCGTCGACAATGTCGACCATAGGAACGGTGCTGTGGTCACGTGAGTCGGTAATGATACGCTCGGTTATACCCGAAGTTTCATCGGTCTCGGCCTTATAGGTCAAGCCCTCTGTCACATTGCGGAAACGAATTGTACCGGCAAACTCACTGACGATAACAGCATTGAAGGGGTCCCACTTACAAATGACATCACCCTTCTTCACGGTGTCTCCATCTTTGAAGAAAAGCGAGCTTCCGTATGGTACATTCAAGGTTACCAACACGATGTCGGTATTTGGGTCGATGAACTGTACCTCTGCAAGACGGCTAACCACCATCTGGCATTCTCTCTCAGTGTCGCCAGTCTTATCAACAAAGGGGACAGTGCGAAGTCCGTCAAACTTCAATTTTGCATCATACTTAGCCTTGATGCTGGCGTTGGCGGCAACGTTCTCGGCCACACCACCAGAGTGGAACGTACGAAGCGTGAGCTGCGTACCCGGCTCACCAATGGCCTGGGCGGCAATCACACCGACAGCCTCGCCTTTTTGAACCATGCGGGAAGATGCCAAGTTGCGTCCGTAGCACTTGCGGCATACGCCCTTCTTGCTCTCGCAGGTGAGCACCGAGCGAATCTCAACCATTTCGACCTGTGCATCTTCTATCGCCTTGGCCTTATCCTCGGTGATCTCTTCGCCGGCCTCGACAATCACCTCGTTTGTATGAGGATTGATGACATCGTGAACGGAAACGCGACCCAAGATGCGTTCGGACAAGGAAGAAATCACCTCGTCGCCATCCTTCAGAGCCCGACACTCAAGACCACGGAGCGTTCCGCAGTCGTCTTCGTTGACGATCACATCGTGTGAGACGTCGACCAAACGACGGGTGAGGTATCCGGCATCGGCCGTCTTCATGGCCGTATCGGCAAGACCCTTACGGGCACCGTGAGAAGCGATAAAGTACTCCTGCACGGACATTCCCTCCTTCAAGTTGTTCAGGATAGGATTCTCGATAATGGAGTTGCCCTCGGCACCTGCTTTCTGGGGTTTGGCCATCAAGCCACGCATACCGGCAAGCTGGGCAATCTGGTCGGCAGAACCACGCGCTCCGGAGTCGAGCATCATATACACGGCATTGAAGCCCTGGTCATCTTCTGTCATGTGTTTCATCACCGCCTTCTTCAGGTTGTCGTTCACGTGTGTCCAAGCATCGATGACCTGGTTGTAACGCTCCTTGTCGGTGATAAGACCCATGTCGAAGTGTGAGGTCACCTCTGTTACTTCGTCCTGTCCCTTCTTCACGATATCAGCCTTTTCGGCTGGTACGATGATGTCGTCGAGGTTAAAGGAGAGTCCGGCCGTATACGACATGTGGTAACCCAAGTTCTTCACTCCATCGAGGAACACGCAGGCGCGTGCCATACCCACAGTGGTGATAACCTTGGATATGAGTTCGCGGAGAGATTTCTTGGAAATGATGCCATTGAAAAATCCGATTTCCTTGGGGATAATCTCATTGACAATCACGCGACCTACTGTGGTTTCCACCATACGGCGCACAGGTTTGCCATCCACCACATCATCTACATAACATTTGACAAGGGCGTGCTCGTCGCAGCAACCTTCGTTGTGGGCAATGATTGCCTCCTCTGTATCATAGAATGTAAAGCCCTCGCCCTTGGCTCCCGGACGCGCTTTGGTGATGTAGTACAAACCGAGCACCATGTCCTGTGAAGGAACGGTAACCGGTGCACCGTTGGCAGGGTTAAGGATGTTGTGGCTCTGAAGCATCAAGATCTGTGTCTCGAGGATTGCTTCGTTGCTCAAGGGGAGGTGGACAGCCATTTGGTCACCATCGAAGTCGGCATTGAACGGCGTACAAGCCAATGGGTGCAGCTGAATAGCCTTACCCTCGATAAGTTTGGGTTGGAATGCCATGACCGAAAGACGGTGCAGCGTAGGCGCACGGTTCAGGAGAACGGGATGACCCTTCATCACGTTCTCAAGGATGTCCCAGATCACTGGCTCACGACGGTCTACTATCTTCTTGGCACTTTTGACGGTCTTCACAATACCGCGCTCGATGAGCTTGCGGATGATGAACGGCTTGTAGAGCTCGGCTGCCATCAGCTTGGGCAGACCGCATTCGCCCATCTTCAACTCTGGGCCAACGACAATTACTGAACGTGCGGAATAGTCGACACGCTTACCAAGAAGATTCTGGCGGAAACGTCCCTGCTTACCCTTGAGTGAGTCGGACAACGACTTCAACGGGCGATTGGACTCACTCTTCACAGCACTGGCCTTGCGGCTGTTGTCGAAGAGGGAATCAACAGCCTCCTGCAACATACGCTTCTCATTACGTAATATCACCTCTGGTGCCTTAATTTCCATCAAGCGCTTCAAACGATTGTTACGAATGATGACACGACGATAGAGGTCGTTCAGGTCGGATGTGGCAAAACGTCCACCATCCAACGGCACAAGCGGACGAAGCTCCGGTGGAATCACAGGAACAATCTTCAGGATCATCCACTCGGGACGATTGATAACGGAAGAGCTGCGGAAAGCTTCCACAACCTGCAACCGCTTCAAAGCCTCCGTTTTGCGCATCTGACTCGTGTCATTATTGGCACGGTCGCGAAGCTCGTAGCTGAGTTTGTCAAGGTCGAGGTTGCGCAACAAATCGAGCACAGCCTCTGCCCCCATCTTGGCAATGAACTTGTTGGGGTCAGAATCTTCCAGCAGATCATTGTTGGGGTCAAGCTTATTGTCAATAATATCAAGGTATTCCTCCTCAGAGAGAAGGTCCATCTCGTGGGATCCGTTGAGTTCTTCAACACCTTCAGCATCCTTGGCACCGGCTAATACACCCGGCTGAATGACAATATACTTCTCATAATAGATGACCGAATCAAGTTTCTTGGTGGGTAGTCCAAGAAGGTAACCCATCTTGTTGGGCAATGACCTGAAATACCAGATGTGAGCCACCGGTACAACAAGTTCGATATGTCCACTACGCTCACGGCGTACTTTCTTTTCGGTTACCTCTACCCCGCATCGATCACAGACAATACCCTTATAACGGATACGCTTGTATTTACCGCAGGCACATTCATAGTCCTTGGTTGGGCCAAAAATCTTTTCACAGAAAAGGCCGTCGCGTTCCGGTTTATATGTGCGATAATTAATGGTTTCAGGCTTGGTAACCTCACCGTACGAATTTTCCTTGATCTCTTCGGGAGAAGCGAGACTAATGGTTATCTTCGTGAAATTAGTCTTTACCTTTGTATCTTTTTTGAAAGCCATATTTCTAACTAATCAATATTCTTATTAATCCATCTTCACGCTCAGTCCAAGGCCGCGAAGCTCATGGAGGAGCACATTCAAAGACTCGGGAATGCCTGGATTAGGCATGGGATCTCCCTTCACAATGGCCTCGTATGCCTTTGAGCGTCCGACAACATCATCACTCTTGATGGTCAGCATCTCCTGAAGTACATGGCTGGCTCCGAAGCCCTCAAGGGCCCAGACCTCCATCTCTCCAAAACGCTGTCCTCCAAACTGCGCCTTACCTCCCAGAGGTTGCTGAGTGATAAGCGAGTACGGACCGATAGAACGGGCATGCATCTTGTCCTCAACCATGTGGCCCAACTTCAGGAAGTAGGTGATACCCACGGTTGCCTTCTGGTCGAATGGCTCTCCCGTCTCACCATCATATACGGTTGTCGAGCAGAGGTTAGGAAGACCTGCCTTCTCAGTCCATTCGCGAAGGTCATCAAGTTTGGCACCATCGAAAATAGGGGTGGCAAACTTCTTACCCAGCTTCCTACCGGCAGCACCAAGAATGGCCTCAAAAATCTGTCCCAAGTTCATACGAGACGGCACACCCATTGGGTTGAGTACCAAATCCACAGGACGGCCGTCCTCAAGGAACGGCATATCCTCGGCGCGCACAATCTTGGAAACAATACCCTTGTTTCCATGTCGGCCTGCCAGCTTGTCGCCCACTTGAATCTTACGTTTCTTCGCTACGTAAACCTTAGCCATCTTGATCACACCAGAGGGAAGCTCATCGCCGATAGAAATAGCAAACTTGCGACGATTCTGCTCGGCCATGAGTTGCTTGGCTTTACGGATATAATTCATGATGAGTTTCTGAATCATACCATTGATGTGCTCGTCATCCGTCCAGTCATTGCTTTGAATACCATCGTATTCCATATTCTTCAAGACTGCAACAGAGAACTTACTGCCCTTGGTGATGATTTCTGCACCTGTAAAGTCTTTCACACCCTGAGATGTTTTATTCTCAGTGAGCGTCATCAGCTTGTCTACAAGCATGTTCTTAAGGTCATCACACTTTGCCTCATACTCCCCATCTATCTTCTGAAGCAGAATCTTATCCTGCTTTCTCGACTCACGGGTTTTCTCCGCACGGGAGAACAATTTCTTGTCAATGACAACACCACTCAAAGATGGATTAGCCTTGAGTGAGGAATCCTTCACATCACCGGCCTTGTCACCAAAGATGGCACGAAGCAACTTCTCTTCCGGAGACGGGTCACTCTCACCCTTTGGCGAGATTTTACCAATCATGATATCGCCTGGCTCCACACGAGCACCGACGCGGATCACTCCATTCTCGTCCAAATCCTTCGTGGCTTCCTCACTAACATTGGGAATGTCGTTCGTAAAGACTTCCACACCACGCTTGGTTTCGCGCACGTCAAGAGAATACTCATCTACGTGAACAGAGGTGAGCACGTCTTCACGCACCATGCGCTCTGAAATCACCACAGCATCCTCATAGTTGTAGCCTTTCCAGGGCATATAAGCCACCAAAAGGTTACGACCCAGAGCCAACTCGCCATTCTCCGTGGCGTATCCCTCGGTAAGGATGTCACCCTTCTTCACACGCTGTCCCTTCACGCAGATAGGACGCAGGTCGATAATCATGTTTTGGTTGGTACGACGGAATTTGGGAATACAGTATTCCTTGATAGCAGGTTCGAAGCTTACAAATTCTTCGTCCTCTGTGCGGTCGTAGAGAATGCGGATCGTGGTTGCATCAACATATTCTATCACGCCCTCACCTTCAGCCGTTATCATCGTACGACTGTCTTCACATACCTGCTTCTCCAAACCGGTACCTACAATCGGTGCATCGTTGTGAAGCAACGGAACAGCCTGACGCATCATGTTACAGCCCATCAGCGCACGGTGACCGTCATCGTGTTCCAAGAATGGAATCAAAGCTGCACTCACAGATGCAATCTGCTGAGGAGACACGTCCATTAATGTAACATCATCGGGGTCAACAACGGGGAAGTCGGCTGCATAGCGACAGTGAACAAAGTCACGAATAAAGGTTCCGTCAGGATTCAAAGGCGCGTTGCCCTGAGCTACCATCAAGCCCTCTTCTTCCTCGGCTGTTAAATATTCTACATCATGATTGTCCAAATCTACCTTCTTGTCCGTCACCTTACGATAAGGTGTCTCAATGAACCCGAGTTCATTTATCGTTGCGTAGACACAAAGTGAGGAGATCAGACCAATGTTTGGTCCTTCAGGAGACTCAATAGGGCACAGACGACCATAGTGAGTGTAGTGAACGTCGCGAACCTCGAAGCCGGCACGCTCACGTGAAAGTCCACCAGGTCCCAGAGCCGACAAACGACGCTTGTGTGTAACCTCTGCAAGCGGGTTGGTTTGGTCCATAAACTGGCTCAAGGGATTCGTGCCGAAGAATGAATTGATAACACTTGATATAGTCTTGGCATTGATCAGGTCGGTCGGAGTGAACACCTCGTTATCGCGGACGTTCATACGCTCGCGGATGGTGCGGCTCATGCGTGCCAAGCCTATGGAAAACTGATTGGACAACTGCTCGCCTACCGTACGCACACGACGGTTAGACAAGTGGTCAATATCGTCGACCACGGCGTTGGAATGAATCAGCTTAATCATATACCTGATAATCTCGATAATGTCTTCTTTCGTCAACACCCGAGTATCCATGCTGATATCCTCGCCCAGCTTCTTGTTAATACGGTAACGTCCTACCTCACCCAAATCATATCTCTTGTCAGAGAAGAACAGGTTTTGGAAAACTTCACGTGCACTGGCTTCATCGACCGGCTCTGCATTTCGCAGCTGGCGATATATGTAATTAACGGCCTCCTTTTCTGAGTTGCTGGTATCCTTTTTGAGCGTTTCGAATATAATGGCATATTTGCTTGCCGCTTCTGCATCTTTGTGAATCAACACCGTAGATGCACCACTCTCCAGAATGTCATCATAATTATCTTTCGTGATTTCCGTCTCACGCTCCAAAATAACCTCATTGCGTTCCACGGTTACCACTTCGCCAGTATCCTCGTCTACGAAATCTTCATTCCAACTCCTCAGCACACGGGCTGCGAGCTTGCGACCAAGCAACTGCTTACGATTGCGCTTGTTCACCTTCACTTCCTCTGCCAGATCAAAAATCTGGAGGATGTCCTTGTCACTCTCGTAGCCAATGGCACGCAGAAGCGTGGTTACAGGTAATTTCTTCTTACGATCGATGTAAGCATACATCACGTTATTAATATCGGTAGCAAATTCAATCCAAGAACCCTTGAACGGAATAATACGAGCACTGTAAAGAACCGTACCATTGGCGTGCACACCCTGACCAAAGAAAACACCGGGTGAACGGTGCAGCTGGGAAACAACAACCCGCTCTGCTCCATTGATAATAAACGTACCGTTGTCCGTCATGTAAGGTATGGTACCCAAGAAAACATCCTGAATGAACGTACCAAAATCCTCATGATCAGGGTCTGTACAGTACAGTTTCATCTTGGCCTTCAAAGGGACACTATACGTCAATCCGCGTTCCAAGCACTCGCTAATAGAGTAGCGGGGCGGATCGATGAAATAGTCCAAAAACTCAAGGACAAAATTATTACGGGTGTCGGTGATAGGGAAATTCTCTGCAAACACCTTATACAGGCCATCATTCTTTCTCTCCTCAGGAGGAGTGTCCAACTGCAGGAAATCTTTAAACGATTTCAACTGAACGTCGAGGAAATCCGGATATGGGAACGGATTCTGAACTTTGGCAAAGTTTACTCTGTTATTAATAACGTTTGTCATAAATATTATATTGATCTAATACCTAAAGCCCAGCGGGCTTAGAAGAGAATGTGTCGTGAGAGACACAAAAAGGTTAGGACTTACCGACTGGGCAAATCCTAACCATATTTAGTACGTATGATAAAACACGCTGTTTCCGACTCATCGGAACAGTGTGTTTATAATCATTGAGTTTACTTCAACTCAACCTTGGCACCGGCTTCTTCGATAGCCTTCTTCAGGTTTTCAGCCTCGTCCTTAGAAAGACCTTCCTTGATAGCGGCGGGAGCACCTTCTACGAGAGCCTTAGCTTCCTTCAAACCAAGACCGCAAGCTTCCTTAACAGCCTTTACAACCTGGAGCTTCGTTGCACCGATGTCAGTCAGAACTACATCGAAAGAACTCTTCTCCTCAGCTGCAGCATCAGCTGCACCACCGGCTGCAGGGCCAGCAACTGCAACAGCTGCAGCAGCAGGCTCAATACCATACTCGTCCTTCAGGACAGTTGCCAACTCATTAACTTCCTTAACAGTAAGATTTACTAACTCTTCTGCAATAGCTTTTACGTCTGCCATTTTATTCTAAAATTTATTGTTTTCGTTAATTTATTTTGACTATACTATAATTTATTCAGGACGCTCGCCTAAAGTCTTAAGCACACCATGAATAGTGTTTGCACCTGATTGGAGTGCAGAAACAACGTTCTTTGCAGGAGACTGCAACAGGGATACAATTTCTGCAATAACTTCGTTCTTGCTCTTCAATGCTGCCAGCTCGTCAAGTTTATCAGCTCCTACATAGAAGCCCTCTTCAGCGTATGCAGCCTTTAAGGCAGGAATTCCGTCTTTTACTACATCCTTACTCTTCAGGAGCTTTGCGGGTACATTAGCTGTCTCTGTGAAGAAGACGGCCGTTGTGCCTTTCAAAGCACCATAAAGCTCAGAAAAATCTACATCAGAAGCTTCAAAAGCCTTGTTGAGAAGCGTGTTCTTCACAACAACCATTTTAATCTTCTGCTCAAAGCACTTGCGACGAAGCGAGCTTGTACGCTCTGCATTCAACCCGGAAACATCCACCAGGTAGAAATGAGGATACTGCTTCAACTTCTCGCCAAGCTCTACTATAATCGTATCTTTTACTTCTTTCTTCATTTTACAAAACTTTTAGGATTATTCAACTGATTTAGGATCAATCTTGATACCCTGACTCATTGTGCTTGAAATAAAGATACTCTTAATGTATGTACCCTTGGTAGCAGCGGGTTTCAAACGAATGATTGTCTTCAGGAACTCCTTGGCATTGCCACAAATCTGTTCTGGAGTCATCGTGGTTTTACCAATGGAAGTGTGGATGATACCAGACTTATCCACCTTAAAGTCAATCTTACCCTGCTTAACCTCGGCTACAGCCTTGGCAACGTCCATAGTCACCGTTCCGCTCTTGGGGTTTGGCATCAAACCGCGAGGGCCGAGGAAACGACCCAAGGGACCTACCTTACCCATGCAGGACGGCATCGTAATAATAACGTCAACGTCCAGCCAACCACCCTTGATCTTTTCGATATACTCATCGAGACCAGCATAATCAGCACCGGCAGCCTTAGCAGCCTCCTCCTGGTCAGGTGTACACAGGCAGAGAACACGGACAGTCTTTCCCGTTCCGTTTGGCAACGTAACCACGCCACGAACCATCTGGCTTGCCTTGCGCGGGTCTACGTTCAGGCGTACATCCATATCGATCGATGCATCAAACTTGGTCGTGGTAATCTCCTTGACCAACTTAGAAGCCTCTTCCAATGTGTATGCCTTCCCTGCTTCAACCTTCTCAGCTACTGATTTCTGATTTTTTGTCAGTTTACTCATTTTACTTAATTGAAGTTTAATATTATCCAGGGAAGTCTCCCTTAACAGTGATACCCATACTACGTGCAGTGCCAGCAACGAGTTTCATAGCACTCTCAACCGTGAAGCAATTTAAGTCAGACATCTTGTCTTCGGCAATCGCCCTTACCTGATCCCAGGTCACGCTGCCCACTTTGCTTCGGTTAGGCTGACTTGATGCAGTCTTTACCTTGGCGGCCTCCTTCAACTGTACTGCTGCAGGGGGAGTCTTGATAACGAAACTGAATGACTTGTCTTTATAGTATGTGATAACAACTGGCAAAATCTTACCAGCCTTATCCTGGGTACGGGCGTTGAACTCCTTACAGAATCCCATGATATTGATACCCTTCGAACCCAAAGCAGGTCCTACGGGAGGGGAAGGATTTGCAGCGCCACCTTTAATCTGTAATTTGATTAATCCAGCAACTTCTTTAGCCATTTCTTTTTCTTATTAAAATAATGAAATATATAAAGTCACTTGTAGTCCGTAACAACTATTCCGTGACCTTCTCAACTTGCATAAAACTTAGTTCCAACGGAGTCTTACGTCCGAAAATCTTGACCATTACCTTCAGTTTACGCTTCTCGGTATTTACCTCTTCGATAATCCCCTCAAAGCCTGAGAACGGACCATCCACAACTTTTACTGTCTCATCAAGAACGTATGGTATTGATACTTCATTATCCATGTCGCTCTCTTCTGCAGCACCAAGCATGCGGTTGATTTGTGATTGCGGAACCGGACTGGGGTTATCCAAGCCACCAATGAAACCCAAGCAGTTAGGCATGAAGCGCAGTGCTGCAGCCACATCACCGTTCAGCTCGGCTTCCACGAAGATGTATCCCGGCATAGAGGTCTTATCTTTTTCAACCCTTTTGCCATTACGGATAGCAACATGCTTCTCCATCGGAATCAATACCTGAGAAACATGATCAGCAAGCTGCGTGCTATGCTTCATTTCAGCCTCGATATATTCTTTTACCTTAGCTTCTTTTCCGCTGACAACACGTAGCACATACCAATTCTTTCCTGTTACTGCCATCTTCTTGAATGATTAACCCGGATAAATTACGCCCATAAGGTTCTTGAACACAAAGTCCATGGCGAACACCACCAATGCAATGACAAGGGAAGCAGATAATACAATCACTGCACTGTGTGTAAGTTCGGCACGTGTGGGCCAAGTCGTTTTATGCGCAAGTTCATCGTAACAAGCCTTGCAATAATTTACAATCTTATGAAACATATTATCTTCTGTTTTGCACGGGTTGAAAGACTCGAACTCTCGACACCTGGTTTTGGAGACCAGTGCTCTACCAACTGAGCTAAACCCGTAAGTAAAGTCTCCGTAACCGCAGTTGCGGAGACTTAATATTTATTTTAAGCTTTTGCCTAATTATGCCTCCTTAACATCAGGAAGGATAGCAGTGATCTGACCGGAACCTACCGTACGACCACCCTCGCGGATAGCGAAACGAAGACCCTCGTTCAAAGCAACACGATAAATCAGAGTTACCTCGATTTCAACGTTGTCACCAGGCATCACCATGTCTACACCTTCAGGGAGAGTAATCTCACCGGTGCAGTCCATCGTGCGAAGATAGAACTGAGGACGATACTTGTTGCCGAATGGAGTGTGACGACCGCCTTCTTCCTTCTTCAGCACGTATACAGAAGCCTTGAAGTGATCGTGAGGAGTGATGGCACCGGGGTGCACAACAACCATACCACGCTTAATCTCTGACTTCTCAATACCACGGAGCAGCAAACCTACGTTGTCACCAGCTTCACCTTCCTCAAGAATCTTGCGGAACATCTCAACACCGGTAATGGTAGACTTCTTATCCTCACCAAGACCAAGCAGCTGAACCTCATCACCGATCTTGCAACGACCAGTCTCAATACGACCAGTGGCTACTGTACCACGACCAGTAATAGAGAACACGTCCTCAACAGGCATCAAGAAAGGCTTGTCTACCTCACGCTCGGGCTCCTGGATCCATGTATCAACAGCATCCATCAGCTCCATAACAGAATCCTGCCATTTCTCAACACCGTTCAATGCGCCAAGAGCAGAACCGCGGATGATAGGAGTATCCTCCTCATAGCCGTAAGAAGTCAGCAGATCCTGAACGTCCATTGTAACGAGCTCAAGCATCTCTTCGTCAACTTCAGGGTCGTCGCACTTGTTCAGGAAAACCACCAAGCGGGGAACGTTTACCTGACGGGCGAGCAATACGTGCTCACGAGTCTGAGGCATAGGACCGTCGGTTGCAGCACAAACGAGGATAGCACCGTCCATCTGAGCAGCACCAGTAACCATGTTCTTCACATAGTCGGCGTGACCCGGACAGTCAACGTGTGCATAGTGACGCTTTTCAGTTTCATACTCAATGTGTGAAGAGTTGATGGTGATACCACGCTCTTTCTCCTCGGGAGCATTGTCAATCTGATCGAAAGACCTTGCTTCCTCGCTACCGAAGCCCTTCTCGTGAAGAGTCTTGGAGATAGCAGCCGTCAAAGTGGTCTTACCGTGGTCAACGTGACCAATTGTACCAATGTTAACATGCGGTTTGGTGCGCACGTACGTTTCTTTAGCCATAGCTTTACTTTTTTATTATAATAAATTAAATTTTAATTTGAACAGTAACCTTCTTCCATTCTATTCAATCCAAGGACGAGCTGTAACTGAGAGTTGAACTCAGGACCTCTTCCTTACCAAGGAAGTGCTCTACCACTGAGCTATTACAGCAAACCTTTTGAGCGGAAAACGGGGCTCAAACCCGCGACCCCCAGCTTGGAAGGCTAGTGCTCTATCAACTGAGCTATTTCCGCAAAAACAGTCATCGACTGAAAGTGTGGGTGGTGATGGATTCGAACCACCGTAGGCAAGAGCCAGCAGATTTACAGTCTGCCCCATTTGGCCACTCTGGTAACCACCCTATTTACTATTCAACCCCTCTTTATTCGAGCCGGCATGAAAAATCCTCAATCT
>QWCK01004192.1_pt1 | contig 14540 bp, 10 predicted proteins | sample 1972571 | NCBI WGS metagenome assembly QWCK01 (sample SAMN09866710, study PRJNA288562) | Human gut metagenome isolate term2_stool, whole genome shotgun sequencing... | isolation source: gut | host: Homo sapiens | place: USA: California
AGGAAATAAGGTGGAGATCGTGCGCGGCACAGGAACGCTCGAAAAAGACGGCAGCGTTCACGTCTGTCTGAATGAAGGCGGCGACTGTACCCTGCGCGCCAAAAATGTCCTGCTCGCCTCCGGCTCTGAGCCGGATATTCCAACTACCCCCGGTTTTGATCTCCCCGGAGTGATCAGCAGCGATGATATCCTCGAAGGTGTTCCGGCCAAAGTCAGGCGCATCGCCATCCTGGGCGGGGGCGTCATCGGCTGTGAATTTGCCGCCTTCTACAACGATATCGGCGCTGAGGTCGAACTCATCGTCACCTCTCCCCGCATTCTCCGCAAAATGGATAAAGACCTGGCCATGCAGCTCAACAGCGTCTTTAAGCGCAGCGGCATCAAAATCACGCTGAATACTTCGGTGAATGCCATCACCAAGGAGGCCGACGGTCTGCACCTCAAGCTCGACACCAAAGGCCGTGAGGGCGAAACCGTGGCCGACACCGTACTCGTCGCCAAAGGCCGCAAACCTTATCTCCAAGGACTGCTGGGCGAAGGCGTTGAGCTCGAGATGAATCGCAAATTTGTCAAGGTCAACGAAAACTTTGAAACCTCCCTGCCCGGCGTCTACGCCATCGGCGATCTCATCGGCGGCATGCAGCTCGCCCACGAAGCCGAAGCCGAAGGTCAGGCCGCGGTCGCTCACATCGCCGGAAAGCCCGTGGAAACCCGCCCCGACATCATTCCCTCCTGCATTTATACCCAGCCGGAAATCGCCTCCGTGGGCCTCTGCGAAGAAGAGGCCAAGGAGCAGGGCATCGAGGTCAAAGTCGGGAAATACCTCATGGCCGGAAACTCCAAAGCCATCATCGAGGGCATGGATCGCGGCTTTATCAAGCTCGTCTTTGCCGCTTCTGATGAGAAACTCCTGGGAGTGCACATGATCTGCGGCCGCGCCAGCGACCTCATCAGCGAGTTTGCCATGGCCATCGCCAACGGTCTCACCCGCGCCGATCTGCTCCGCGGCATGCGTCCTCACCCCACCTACTGCGAAGGCATCAGCGAGGCCGTCGAAGCCGTCGAAGGCATGAGCATCCACACCATGCCCAGCCGCCTCAGAGGCTGAAATAAAAAAGCCCTGCTGCCTCCCTGCGAACGGGGCTTTGAAACAGCGACTCCAACTCCGCTGATTAAGTCCTTGTAAACTTCGCCACAGCGCAAAGCCAAAAAGAATGAGCCGTCTCAATGTTCTCCTGAAGAGAAGACCAACAGCGAGGCGGCTCTTTTTGATTCAAATTTAAATAAGTTAGAATAAGTTAGCAAAAGGCCAAAATGCCGGCGTCCGAAAGGTCATCCTTTCGACTTGGACTTTCGGAGACAAAAAGCCGACCCTTAGCCCTGAACTTCCTCCGTCGGATTCGGCGCGAACTCAATACCCTTTTCCAGATCAATGGAAGAAATCATGGCCAGGCTCTTGACCTCTACGCCCTTGGCGCGCAGCGCGGCGCCACCCTCCTGGAAGCATTTCTCGATCACGATACCCACGCCGCAAACCTCTGCCCCGGCTTGCCGGCAAAGTTCCAGCATGCCCTCGACCGCATTGCCGCGGGCAAGAAAATCGTCCACAATCAGCACGCGCATCCCCTTATTGAGATAACGCTTGCTGAGTTTGATCTTATAGCTTTTCTGACGGGTGTAAGAGTAAACCTCGGAGACAAAGCAGTCCTTATCAAGATTAAGGCTTTCGCTTTTTTTGGCGAAGATGACGGGAACGCTGCCGAAATGCTGCGCGGCAATGGCGGCAATACCGATGCCGGACGCCTCGATGGTAACGATTTTGGTGATGGCCGCTCCGTCGAAACGGCGGCGGAATTCACGCCCGATCTCATTCAGCAGCGTCACATCCATTTGGTGGTTGAGAAAGCTGTCCACCTTGAGTACGCCGCCTTCTTTCACCTGCCCGTCCTGCAGGATCCGCTGTTTTAAAAGCTCCATATCCGGTTGCCTCCGTACCTGTTGTTTTTGACATTGTAGCACAGCTGTGCGCCTTTGGCCAGACACGCCGGTCGCCGGTATGCACGCGGGCGGGGATAGGGCAGCCCTCCGCTGCCACGCGCATTCCGTGCGCGATGGGCTTGAGGGCGTTCAACCATGCAGAACCGTAGCGGATGCGGCTCTGCTGTGGCCGCTGCATCATGTCGTTGAAGCAAGATCTGAAAAATGTTATGATACGTATAGTATAGAAAAGAAAAGGAGGAGCCCAATGTCTTTCCGCGAACCAATGGCCCATGTCCGGTATGGCAAAAATACGGAACTGGCGGGCGCGACACCCGGCGTGGTGCGCCCGATGTCCACCCGAGAGGCGGACAGGGCGTACCGCAAGGCCTGGCGGAAAAACAATCCGGCCTGGTATACGCGCCTGTGGCGCTTCCTTGCGAAAAAGCGCTGAGCCTGCTCCGCCGGAAAGCGGCACACGGAAAAAGCGCGTGGAACATTCCACGCGCTTCAGACCGTTGAAAAGGGCAAAGAGGCAAAAGAAACGTCTGGGGAAAAAGTTTGAAAAAGGGGTGGTGAACCCCTTTTTCATTTAAAATAACCCCGCGCCGTGCGCGGCGAACGGGGCCGCAGGCCCTGTTCGTAGGCAGCTTGGCGCAAAAGCGTAGTTTTTGCGCCAAGCTGAAGCGCGTGGAATGTTCTGCGCGCTTTTTCCGTGCATGTCAGGAGAAAAGATTCTTGACCCGGTCCCAGAAGGAGGTGTCCGGGGTTTTGTCCTGCGGTGCGGCCTCCGAATCTTCCGTGTCGGAAGAGGATGTCGTTTCCTCCTCCGGCAGACCGGCTGTTTTCATCACGAATTTTACATTGGCACGCACGCCGTCCGCACTGCCCGTGTAAGAGGTGTAACTCTGCGCGCGGGTTTCCAGCGCCTTCAGCACGTCCTGCAGCGCGGAGGTGTCGGCGGAGCCCGCAAGCTCGGTCAGCTTTCCGATGGCCTGGCTGGCATAGGTGTCCAGCCCGTCCTGCAGCTGTGCCGCGCCGTCGTTCAGGCTCCCCGCGCCGGTGCGGAATTGGCCGATGGCGTCACGGACTGTTTTGCTTGCGCCGGAGAGCTGTGTCAGGCCGGCGCTCAGGCTGGAGGCGCCGTTGCTCAGCTGTGCCGCGCCGGCGGTGAGCTGCGCCGCGCCGTCGCGAAGGGAGGCCGCGCCGTCCTGCGCGCTCTGCGCGCCGGCCGCCAGAGCTCCGGCCGCTCCTACAACAGTGTTCTGGTCCGACGGAGCGTCGGTGTTGTACAGTGCGTCCGTCAGGGATTTTACCGAACCCATCATCGTTTGCGCGTCGCCGGAAAGCTGTTGGAACTGCAGCAGCATGGCCTTCAGCGCTGCGGTGTCCAGCCCGTTCAGTGCGGCGGTCACCTGGTTTACGGCGGTCTCCTTTTCGGGAGCCATCGCGGCCACGATCTGTCCGGCCGCTGCGTCGGCATCCACGGTCACATTGCCGGTAACGGCTTTGCCCACCGCGCCCTGAACCATGCCTGCCGCATCCACCTTGGCAGCCGCGCCCTGAGCCGCTCCGGCGGCCTCCGCAATGACGGCGTTCATTTCGTCAGATGTCATTTTTCCGCTGTCCACATAGGGCTGCAGCGTGGCTGCCAGCGCGGAGGAAACATCCTGCGCGGCTGTGGATGCAACGCCCTGCGCCGCGGCCGGTGCTGCCTGCGCAACGGCTGCGTCCGCAGCCTGCAGTGCGCCGCTCTTTACAGCGTCGCCCACGCTTTGGGCGGCGGCTTTCGCCGCACCCTGTGCAGCGCCGTCAAACACCTGGCCCACACCTGCGCCGAGCTGCTTTTTCAGCGCGTCCACATCGGGAAGCTGCACATGGCCGAGCTGGTCTGCCAACACGTCCATCTGCTGCTGCAGGGCTGCCTGCTGCGCGGCGGCACCCTCCAGAGCGGGTACGAGAGTGCCGTTCAGCCGGCCGGCCAGCTGCTGTGCGCCGCTGTTCAGCTGCTGTGTGCCATCCGCAAGCTGCTGTGTGCCGTTGTCCAGGCTTTTTGCACCGTCCAGCAGGTTCTGCGCGCCGCTCTGCACCTGCTGCGCGCCGCTGAGAGCATTGTCCAGGCCGGTGTCGAAGGTGGCGTAGCTGGCGGCGAATTCGTCCATTTTGCTCTGCAGCGTGCCCGTAGCCTCATGCAGTGTGGCTGCGCCGCTCTGGAGCTGCGCGGTCGCATCCTCGAGCTGGCTCATCTGGCCGGAGAGGTCGGGAACGTCCAGCTCTGAGGTCAACTGGTCCATGCTTGTGGCTGCGGCCAGCATAAATGCCGGAGGCGTACAGTCTTTTACATCCGCCTCGATGACCAGTTCGTCCAGCATGTAATCTTCAAGACCGGACAGCGCTTCCGGCAGCAGACCGCCGAAGGTCTCGGCCATGCCCGGCATGGCGAGAAAGCAGACGAGCTGCGTTTTTGCGTCCGTCTGCACGGTGCCGTGCTGTGCGGCAATGTTGGTATAGGAGCCCGTGGGCAGCGTGGCCGCGGCCACAGTGAAAAACGGCGTGTACACCTTGCGCCGGCTGCCGGCAATCTCCATTTCCTGTCCCTCGTTGTTGGTCAGAGCCAAGCGCATCACAAGGTGTCCGCTTTTGCCCGCCAGCGCATCGGCGGTGATGGACCGGCCGTCCAGCGTATAGGTAATATCCACGGTCACGGGAGGCGTCTGCGTTGTGGTGCCCTGATAATAAATATCGTTGTCCTCGGTGGTCCAGGTCAGGTTTTCGCCGTCCTGCGCGGGCAGCACGTCGCTTTTCAGGTTGGTGATGCCGGAGAGTGTGCTGCGGTCCGCCGCAGCGTCAAAGCCGGTATCGCTGTGCAGCCAGTCGCTGACGATCTGTTCGCTCACCGAACCGTCCGGGTTCAGGATCAGAAACACATTTTCGTCTTTCGTCACGCCCTCTGTGGGCTGTTCGGCAAAGGCGGGCAGGGCGCAGGTGACGGCCAGTGCCGCGCTTACCAGAACGGCCGTGGTTTTCTGCAATAACTTTTTCATACGGTTTTCGTCTCCTTTTCTTTGCTGAGCCAATGGTAGGTGGTTTTCCGGATGAGAGGCGCCGTCAGGATAAGCAGCGCGGGCAGCACCAGCAGAATCACAAGCATGCTGATGAGCGCGCCGCGGCTGATGAGACGGCACAGGCTGCTGATAAGTTCCATGCGGGAAGCCAGTGAAACGCTGAAGGTTGCCGCGAAAAACGTCAGTCCGCTGGTGAGGATGCTCTGGCTGCACTGCTCCACGGCCGTCTGCACGGCGTCCTTGGTGGATCGCCCCGCATTCAGCTCTTCCCGGAAGCGGGTGGTCATCAGGATGGCGTAGTCCACCGTTGCGCCGAGCTGGATGGTGCCGATGACGATGCTGGCCACAAAGGGCAGCGTCGTGCCGGTGAAATAGGGGATGCCCATATTGATCATAATGGCACTTTCGATGGCGGCCACCAGAAGCACCGGAATGGACGCTGAGCGGAATGAAATGGCGATGATGAGGAAAACCGCTGCGATACTGGCGATGCTGACGCTGCGGAAATCCACGTCCGCCACTTCGATCAGGTCTTTTGTCATTGCACCCTCTCCGGTAATCACGCCGTTGGGGTCGTAACGCTTGACAATGGCGTTCAGAGCGTCCAGTTGGGCGTTTTGAGCTTCGGTGCCGCTCTCATAGCTGGAATTGGCCAGCAGCATCTCGTGGCCGCCTGCGCAGAAGATCTGACGCACCTCGGTGGGCAGAACCTCCCGGGGAACGCCGCCGCCCAAAAACTTTTCATAGCTGAGCACCTGGCGGATGCCGTCCACCTGCTCGATCTCATCGGTGAGCGCCTCCATGTCGCGGGCCGGCAAGCCGTCGTCCACGATGATGAAATGGGAAGTCGTCATGCCGAAGTCCTCTTTCAGGCGGCTGGTACCCTGAATCCCCGCGAGGTCCTGCGGCAGGCTGTCGAATAGTGTGTAGTATACAGGCGTTTTCGCCTGCGCCACGCTGAATGGAATGAAGCAGAGCACGAACACTGCGAGGATGGGAATATACCGGCGCACCACGAAACGGGAGGTACGGCGCAGCTTAGGGATGAAGGTACGGTGGGTATGCCGCGCGATGGAGCGCCGGAACGTAAGGATGAGCGCGGGCAGGATCGTCACAGTGCTGACAACGCCCAGCAACACGCCCTTGGCCATTACGATGCCGATGTCGCGCCCCAGTGTCAGGCGCATGGTGCACATTGCGAGGAAGCCTGCGATGGTGGTGAGCGAACTTGCCAGAATGGAGGAGAACGTCTTTTGCACGGCGCGCACCATTGCCTCGTCCTCATCCGGGCAGGAACGCTTTTCTTCCTCGAACCGGTGCAGCAGAAAGATGGAGAAATCCATCGTCACGCCCAGCTGGAGCACCGTGGCCAAAGCCTCGGTGATGTAGCTGATCTGCCCCAGAAAGATATTGGTGCCAAAGTTGTAGACAATGGGGAATACCATGCCCAGCATGAAGATGAGGGGTACAACCGTTTCTTTCATGCTGAGGAACAGCACCACCAGACACGCCCCCACGGCACACAGGATGTAGACGGGCATTTCCTGGTTTACCAGGGATTTTGTGTCCTCCAGAATGGCGGACATTCCGCCGATGAAGCAGTCCTTGCGCAGGATATCCTTGATGGTGCGCTGCGCCTGCATGGTCACGGCATGGGCGCTTGGGTTTTCGAACTGGACCAGCAGCAGTGTGGCGCCGTTTTCGCTGTAAAAGAATTTCTGGATGTCGGCCGGCAGCATTTCCTTTGGCGTAGTTACGTCCAGGATGTCGCTCGTCCACAGCACGCTTTTTACACCCGCAACAGCCTCCAGCTCACTCTTGAGGGCAAGTGTGTCCGCGGTGGACATATTCTCCACGGTGATCATGGAGGTGGAGGCCATGTTGAAATCGTCCTCCAGATATCCTTCGCCCACCATGGAATCCAACTCCGGCGGCAGATAGGTGAGGATATCGTAATTGATATAGGTGCCTGCGGCACCGAACACGGATGGGATCAGCAGCAGCACGGCGGCCGCCAGCACCGCTTTGCGGTGCCGTACCACCCAGCGCGCAAAATGTTCCATTGCTCAACGCTCCCTTTGAATTTTTGCGGCAGCTGATGCCGCGGATTAAACTGACCAACAGTCAACGTTGAATAGTATAGTCTTGTTATGACCGTTAGTCAATCCAATTAATGACCAATAGTCACAAAATGAAAACGATGACTTTTGGTCATTTTGCTGAACCGAAAGACAGCTCTTGCAATCGCCGCCGCGCGGGAGGTATACTAAAAGCGGGAAAGAACGGGGAAAATGCCGCGCCGCGGCGGAAAGGGGAAAACGCGTATGCGCGAACCGATGGAATCCCGCAAGGAACAAAAGCGTCAGAGCCTGCTGGACGCCGCCTACGCGTTGTTCACGGAAAAGGGCGTGGCCAAGACTTCGGTGGACGAGATCGTCCGCGGAGCGAACGTGGCCAAGGGCACGTTTTATCTGTATTTTCACGATAAGGATCAACTGCTGGGACAGCTGGTCTATAATATCTCGGCCCAGGTTCTGGAAGAAGCATACGAATGGCTGGATGAACGCCGCACGCCGGATTTTGTGGAGAATGTGCTGCTTCTTTTGGATTATGTGGTGGAATATTTCAAGCGCAACAAGCTGGTCCTTCGGCTTGTTGAGCGGAATTTTTCCTGGCCTATGGTGGCAAAACAGATGAGCGAGCGGCGCGGCCCTCTTTGGGCGCGGCTGATGCGGGACCTGGAGGCAAGCCCGCTGGCGGCCCGGTATACAGAGGACGAGCTGTTCAAGATGATATTCGTCATCATCGAGATGCTGGGTTCCGTATGCTATTCCTCCATCATTGAGGGCAAGCCGGACACCGTGGACAATATGAAACCGGTGCTGTACGGCATCGTCCGCAAGATCCTGAGCTGAAGGAACCACAAAAAGAAAGGCCGCCCCGCGGGCGGCCTTTCCGGATGAAAAAGATGGTGTCTCAGCAATACATGTTGTTGGCCTGCATATAGTCCGAAAGCTGTTTGCCGTGTTCCTGTTCCTGCTGCTGGATGGCGGCCAGCACTTGGCGCGCCTTGGCGTCGCTGAACTCAAACACGGCGGTGTTGTACACGCCGGAGACATATTTTTCCGTGCCCAACAGATCGGACAACAGATAGGCGTCGCGCTGTTTTTCAGCGCGGCTGGCCGTGGATTTCAGGTCCTTTTCCGCCTTCTGACGGGAGGCCTGCCCTTTGCTCTGCTGGCCCTGTTGGGCGGGCAGGGTGCCCGCCAGCATTCCCGTCACGGTGTCGTAATGGCTCTGTTCGGCTTTTTCGATTTTTTCAAAGATATGCTGCAGCTTGGCGTCGCAGGCATTTTCGGCGGCCTTGCGGTACTTTTCCACGCACAGTTTTTCTTCATTCTGCAGATCCTTCAGCAGGCCCTGCTCCTTTTTTGTCAAAGTCATCCTCATTCGCTCCTTTTTTGCGTTGGGCCGGCCGCCGGGGGAGCGGTGCGCCCCGCCCGCCGGCGCATGCGTCTTGTGATAGTGTGCCGGGCGCGGCCGCGGATATGCACTGCGCCGGCACAAAAATAAAAAATACGCCGCCGCACCCGTTGCCGGATGCGGCGGCGCCGCTTTTTGTGCCGTAAACGCAGGCGTTTTCCGCTCAGCCCTTCACGCCGCCGAGGGCCACGCCGCGCACGATAAATTTGGAGAGGCAAAGGTATACGGCGATGACCGGCAGAATGGCGATGGCTACCATCATATACACCTGCCCCATATCGAACTTAAGAAAATCCGCGCTGCGCAGCTGTGCAATGAGGATGGGCAGCGTCTTTTTGCCGCTGCTGCTCAGCACAAGGGCGGGGGTGAAATAGTTGTTCCAGGTGTTGACGAAAGTGAAGATGGCCTGCACGGCCAAAGCGGGCTTGAGGATGGGAAGCACGATGCGGTTGAAGGTGGAAAACTCGCCCGAACCGTCAATGCGCGCGGCCTCGACGATCTCCATGGGCAGGTTGCCTTCCATGTACTGCAGCATGAAATAAAATACAACGGGCGCCGCGATGCTGGGCAGAAACAGCGGTGCGAGGGTGTCGGCCATGCCCATTTTGGTGATGAGCCGAACAAAGCCCAGCGCGGATACCTGTGTGGGCATCATCATGATGAGCAGGATGAACGTAAAGGCCAGCTTTTTGAATTTGAAGTCATAGGCATGGATGCCGTAGGCGGTGAGCGCTGAAAAATAAACACTGAGCAGCGCAGAGAGCGCCGAGACAAGCAGGCTGTTGCGGATGCCGGAGAGCACGGGGATGTTGGCGTTGGCCAGCACGCTTTTCAGGTTCGTCAGCAGCGAACGGCCGGGCAGCAGGGAAAAGCCGCGCTGGATCTCAAAATGGGTGCGCGTTGCGTTGATGAGCAGGATGTAAAAGAAGAACAGGCACAAAAAGCACAGCAGCCCCAGCACCGTGTAGGCTGCCGCCCGCCGGGCGGTTGAAGCCGCGCGGGCGCGCCCTGCGCGCCGCAGCCGGGAGCTTGCTTTTTCCGTTTGGGCAGACGTCATTTCCCTGCGCCTCCTTCCTTGCTGCGGTCCAGCGTTTTCAGCACGGCGATACACAGCACCGCGCACACCAGAAACAGCACCGTGGAGACCGCCCCCGCCATGCCGTAGTTTTTGCTGTACATGTGGTTGTTCAGATACATGATCATCGTGGTGGCGCAGCGGTCCGGGCTGCCTTTGCCGTTTGTCAGGATCTGGGGCACATCGAACATCTGCAGCCCGCCGATCATCGAGGTGATGACCACATACACAAGGATGGGCCGGATAAGCGGCAGTGTGATGCGCCGGAACATCTGGCCGGGCGTGCAGCCGTCGATCTCGGCAGCCTCGTAAAGGCCGGGGTCGATGCCCATGACGGCGGCCATCAGCAGGATGGTGGTGTTGCCGAACCACATGAGAAAATTCATCAGGCCCACCAGCCCGCGCGTGCCTGCCACGCTGGATAAAAAGCGGAACGGCTCTTCCAGAAAGCCGGCGGAAACAAGCGCGGCGTTGACCGGCCCGTTGTCGGAAAACAAGGCGAAAAACAGCATGGCAAAGGCCGAGGCCATAATGAGGTTGGGCATGTAGATGACCGTTTTGAAAAAGCCCTGGCCGCGCAGGCGCAGCCGCGTGTCCGTGAACCAGGCCGCCAGCAGCAGCGACACGGCAATCTGCGGCACAAAGCCGATGATCCACATCAGCAGCGTGTTGCCGAAGTATTTCGGCAAATCGGTGCGGAACAGCTCGGCATAATTCTTAAGCCCCACGAAATTGGGGCCGATCTCCTTCAGGCCGCTGCGGAAATATTCAAAAAAACTGTAATATACCGTGGAGGCCAGCGGGATGAGCTGGAACACCGCAAAGGCGATGAAAAACGGGGCGATGAAAAGATAGCCCCATTTGGCGTAGCGGATGGAGCGGTGCTTTCGGCCTGCCGTGCGCGCTTGCATATCGGTCACCTGTCCTTTTCAGAGGAATGCGGGGCGGGCGACGCCCGCCCCGCGCGTTTGAGCCGTGGCTGCGTTTATTCGGGCCACACTACTTCGGTAAGTTCAGGGTATTTTTCCCCGATGGACGTCTGGAAATTGGTCTTGGCTGTTTCCAGGTCCACCGCGCCGTCAAAATAATCCTTGAACGCGCCCTGGAAGCTTTCGTTCAGCCCCTGGTCGTAGGGGCCGGCGTTGCTCATGTCGATGTTGGGCGCGGCTGCGGCGAACAGCGCGATGTGGTTCTGGCCGCCCAGAAAATCGGATTTGAAGTCGCTGGAGGCAAGCTCCTCCATGGCCGGGGCGTTGTTGGTGTAATCCTGCGTATCCTCGGTGATCTGCTTCATGATGGCCTTGTCGCAGGTGAGGCTGCGCATGATGTCCGCAATGGCGGCGGTGTTGTCGGTGCCGGCCGCGGCGCAGATCCATGTGCCGCCCCAGTAATACGGCTGCGGGCCTTCGCAGACGGCGTAATCGCCGTAGATGCCGTTGCCCGCTTCGGCTTTGCCGCCCTCGGCCTCGGGCGTTTCCAGGGAATTGCCCAGCAGCGTGAAATTGATGCCCCAGGTGGAATAGAAGAACCCGAACACCTTGCCGTCGGGGCCCTGGTCCGCGGCCCACACGTCGCTCCACAGGCTGGATTTATTGTTGTAGCCGTTGTCGGTGTAGGTCTTGGTCTGTTCCACCCACTTCATCAGGTTTTCGTCCACAGTTACGGTGGTGCCCGTCACCCATGGGGCGGAGACGTTGTTGGAGAAAGTGCGATAGCTGTCGTCATAGCCGGACAGCATCTTGTAGCCCTTCGCGGCGGCCTGTTCGGCCACAGCGTTGAATTTGTCCCAATCAGACAGGGCCTCCTGCACCTGAGCGGGGCCGTCGGTGCCCAGTACGTCTTTGGCGATGCTGCGCCGGTAGGCGAACAGGCCGGGGGTGGCCTGCCAGGTGACGCCCTTCAGCTTGCCGCCGGCCGTGGCGATGTCCTGGGTGTACGGGTACTGCCCGGACAGGTCTGCGTCCGTCAGGCCGATATCGCCGCGTACGTCCAGCGTGTAGTCGGAATCCACATACTTCAGCGCGTAATCCGCTTCGATGAGGAAAATATCGATCTTGTCGTCGGCTGCGGCGGAATCCTGCGCCAGCAGGGCCTCGTCCAGCTTGTTCTGGTAATTGTTGTTCTCGTTGGGATTGATGGTCCACTTGACGATCGTGCCGTCGTTGAGTGTGGTGGTGGATTTGTCCTCCGCCACTTCCTTTACCTCGGGATAATAGTCGTTGAACCGGCTTTGGAACTCGTCGTTCCAGCACCAGATGTTGAGCACGGCGCCATCGGCGGGCGCGGGTTCGCTGCCGGATGAGGGGGCGGAGGCGGAAACGGAGGCGGGAACACTGGAAGCGCCGGAGCCGCCGCAGGCGGCCAGGGAAAGCATCATGCACAATGCCATAAGGGTCGCAAGTGTACGTTTCATAGATTGTTTTCCTCCTTGTAAAGTTCGGTCAGGCGGCCGTTTGGCCGCGCGATCACAAAATCAGATGCGCCTGACCGATGCTCCTTCCAACAGGCTGCCGGGGATGAGGATGCTTTCCGGCAGGGTGGTTTTGGGGTGCTCGATCAGGCTGACGAGACGGTCCGCCGCCCAGTAGCCGATGGCCTGGGTGTCCTGGTGGTAAGTCGTCAGGCTGGGGATCATCATTTTGGCGAGAGGGATGCCGTCATAACCGACGGCGGAGATGTCTTCCGGCACGCGGAGGCCCGCCCGGGCGATGGCGGCGAGGCCGCCCAGAGCCGACACGTCATCGGTGAAAAAGATGCATGTGGGCCGCTGCGGCAGCGCCAGCAGCTCGGCGGTGATGCGTTCGCAGCTGTCGCAGTCGTGGTAAGCGCCTTCGCGTACATAGGCGTCGGGCACCTGCAGCCCCAGGTCGTAGCAGGTCTTGTAAAAGCTGGCGCAGCGGCTTTCGGTGACGGCCGTGCGTTCGCCGTGGATGAAGGCAATGTTCCTGTGCCCCATACCGAACACATGGTTCACCAGCGTTTGAACGCCCTTGACGTTGTCCGAAACGATGGAAGTGCGGTTGTTGAACATGTGGTCCACTGTCACGACGGGCAACTCGCTCTGCACCAGTTCCAGCACCTGCGGGTCCAGAAAGTTCACGCATACCACACATACGCCGTCCACGCCGCGGTAGCGGCAGTGCTCCAGGTAAGACGAGCGCCGCTTGCCGACATTGCGGTTGATGAAGGTGACATCGTAGCCGCAGGCCTCGGCCTGCGCGCGGAAGCTCTCCAGAATGCGCGAAAAATATTCGTGCCCCAGGCCGCTGTGCTGCGGGTCCTCGTACAGAACGCCCAGATTGTATGTACGGTTCGTCTTGAGCGCACGGGCCGCGGAATTGGGCTGGTAGCCCATTTCGGCCGCTTTGCGGCATACGGTCTCCCGCGTTTGAGCGCTGATGTCATGGTGGCCGTTGAGCGCTTTGCTCACTGTCGCCACGGACACGCCGCATTCCTTTGCAATATCCCGAATCGAAATCATAACGGTCCGCCTTTCCAGAAGTTTTGCTCTGCTAAATCGAAATCGTTTTCTGGCATCAATTATACCGAAAGGCGGCTTGTTTGGCAAAACTGGATACTTAATCGTTTTCGCAACTTCAATATACCGCAATCTCGCTTTAATTTCAACAGAAATCAAGCGATTTTTAAGCGAAATCACGAAGTTTGGAGCCTTTTCCAATTTCGACAAAGAGTATTTGGCGATTCTATCCGAAAATATACCTTTTATTTTCGCCAATGATACGAAAACATTTTCGCTCTTGTTCTATACCTTTATTTAAATGGAAAAAAGACTAAGAAACAAGCGGGATCCGTACTTTACAGCACTTATCAGCAAAAAAGGCTTGCTTTTTTTTGAAATGGCAGTATGATAAAAATGCAGAGCGCTTGAATGTATGCGGACTTAATCGTTTTCGCAAACGGGGCTGCAGCATGCTCCCCAAAATCGAGTGGCCCGCGCCGCAGGGCACGGGTGTGAGGAGAATACCTTATGCGCTATGGATACTTTGACGACGAGAACCGGGAATATGTGATCACCACACCGCGCACACCGCTGCCGTGGATCAATTATCTGGGCAGCGAGGATTTTTTCAGCCTTGTTTCCAATACGGCGGGCGGCTACAGCTTTTACCGTGACGCAAAGCTGCTGCGTCTGACGCGCTACCGCTACAACAGCGCCCCGGCGGACGGCGAGGGCCACCGGTTTTATATCCGCGACGGCGCCTGCGTATGGAACCCGGGCTGGCAGCCCGTGCGCACGGAACTGGATTCCTATCGCTGCCGCCACGGGCTGGGCTATACGGTCATCGAGGGTGCGAAAAACGGCATAGAGGCAAAGCAGGAAATGTTCGTTCCGCTGGGCGACGCATGTGAAGTGATACGCCTGACGCTGCACAACGCCGGGGCAGAGCCCCGCGCGCTGCAGCTGTTCAGCTATGTGGAGTTCTGCCTGTGGAACGCAGTGGATGATTCCACCAACTTCCAGCGCAACTACAGCACCGGCGAGGTGGAGGTGGAGGGCGGAGCCATCTATCATAAAACGGAATACCGCGAGCGCCGCAGCCACTATGCCGTGTTCGGCGTGAACCGGACGCCCGACGGTTTCGACACGAGCCGGGATGCGTTTCTGGGGCCGTACCGCAGCCCGGCCGGGCCGCTGGCGGTGGAACGGGGCGCGTGTACGGGCAGCATCGCCCACGGCTGGGCGCCTGTGGGTGTGCATCAGCTGAACGTGACGCTGGCCCCGGGCGAACGCCGCAGCTTTATTTTTGTATTGGGATATGTGGAAAACCCGCCCCGGGAAAAATGGGCCGCGCCCGGCGTGGTGGAAAAAAGCCGCGCCCGCGCCATGCTGGCCCGCTATGCCGCGGACACGCAGGTTGACGCCGCGCTGGCCGCGCTGGCCGCGTACTGGAATGGGCTGCTGGCGCGCTTTTCGCTGC
>QWCK01004458.1_pt1 | contig 14503 bp, 22 predicted proteins | sample 1972571 | NCBI WGS metagenome assembly QWCK01 (sample SAMN09866710, study PRJNA288562) | Human gut metagenome isolate term2_stool, whole genome shotgun sequencing... | isolation source: gut | host: Homo sapiens | place: USA: California
GGCTTGAAATGGGGGATATCTTTGTTACTTTGATTATCCTTTGTGAGCAGATTGGGATTGATCCAGAGGAGTGTTTGTCTATGGCTTATGAGAAGATTAGCAAGAGAAAAGGAAAGACTATTAATGGTCAGTTTATAAAAGCTGAGGATCTTGAAGATTAGTTAGGAGTTTTAATGAATAATTTTAAGGATAAAATCAATCGTGCTAGGGACCGTGAGAGGTGCGGCCGTGTTAAGGAGAGGCTTAGGAGGTATGAGCTTGACCTTGGGACGATGGCGGAGATTTTAGATGAAATCGAAGTTAAGAGGGATAGGCTTGATTGTCTTAAGTCGGGGATGGGCAATCCTAATCCTATGAAGGGGGGTGGTTCTAGTCAGGAGGATAAGATTGTAAAGATTCTGGATGATTTGAGGGAGCTTGAGGAGGGTCTTAGTCACTTGAGGGCTGAGTCTAAGGAGGTTAGAGAGGCTATTAGGGCTTTGCCTGATCCAGTTATGGCGACTATTGTTTATTCGGTTTGGATTTATAGGTCTGAGTCGATGAGGTCGCTTGGGGAAAAGTATAAATTGAGTCATTCAGCGATTTGGAAGAAGTCGGATGTTGCTTTACTTTTCTTGTATAAAAAGCTTTTTGATGAGGCTTGAGGTTGACAAAAACAGCCTTTGTGATATAATTAAGGTAGAATGTTAAAGTGTAACTAATTTTAGATGTTCTGTATTAACTCAAAATCTATAGACGGCGATCGTGCCGTCTTTTTTTTATGCTTTTTTAAGTCTATGAGTCAGGCTATCCACTTTTAGCACCTCCTTTGATTTTTATATAGTATTCGGGTAGTGGGTTTTCGTTCTTTCCCCGCTTATAAGAGAGTGGTTTCTTATAGAAAGGGGCTTATTATGGCTAAGACTGCTATGCAAAGAATGGTTGAGAGAAATACTGGTGTTTCAAGAAGAACTTCAGGAACTGCAACCAGACATAGAAATAGGATGCGTAATGCTACTAGAAGAAAATCTAGGGGCGGACAAGGTGGTTGATGATGGGGAATTCTCATTTATTTGACCCTGTCAAGGTGCAATCAACTATCAGCGATTCTGTTTTAGTTGGTTTTTCGGGCGGTAAGGATTCTGCCGCCTGCCTTGATTTGTGTTTTAGGTATTTTAAAAATGTTAAGCCTTATTTTATGTATTTGGTGCCTGGTTTGGAGTTTCAGGAGAGGACTCTTGCCTATTATGAGGATAGGTATAAGACTGAGTTTTTGAGAGTTCCTCATTTTATGTTGTCTGATTTTCTAAGGTATGGGACTTATAGGATGCCTGATCTTGATGTGCCTATGATTAAGACTGTAGAGCTTTATAACTATTTGAGAGAGAAGTCTGGGATATATTGGATTGCAGCAGGAGAGAGGATTTCAGATAGTATTATAAGACGTGCTATGATTAAGGAGTCTTCTAGTATTGATGTAAAAAGGGGTAGGTTTTATCCTTTGGCTTATTGGAATATTAATCATGTCAGGTCTTATAATAAGCAAAGAAGGCTGCCTTTGAGTCTTGAGAATAAGGCTATGGGCCATTCTTTTAGGTCTTTGATGTATGAAGATTTGAAGGATATTAAGAAGTTTTTCCCTAATGATTATGATAAAATTAAGTCCATGTTTCCTTTGGTGGATGTGGAGCTTAAGAGAGAGGATTTTTATGGCAATTGCTAAGTATCAAAAATTTGAGGTTGGGGTTATTCATAGATCTAAGATTAAGAATGCCCCTTATAATCCAAGATTTATAGATGATGAGGCTAGGAAGAGATTAAAACAGGGTCTTAAGAATTTCGGTCTTGTTTCTACTTTGGTTTGGAATAAGAGGACTGGCAACTTGGTTTCAGGTCACCAAAGATTGTCTATTATGGATGAGCTTGAGAAGACTCAAGATTATGAGTTACAAGTTTCTATTATCGATGTATCGAACAAAGAAGAGATGGAGCTTAACGTCCAGATGAATAATACCTCTATGATGGGTGAGTTTGATATTGACGGTCTTGTTATGATGGCCGAAGATGGGGCTGACGTGTCTATGATGGGTTTTTCTGAGTCGGATGTTGATATTATGTTTGGTGATTCTCCTTTGCTTACTATGTATGAGGATGACCAGGCGACTAGGGAGGCTATAGATACTCTTAAAGATATTAAAAAAGATAGGTCGGAGATGATTGAAAAGAAGAAGGCTGATAATGATGCATCTTATTATTTCACTGTGATTTGTGAGAATTCTGATCAGAGGGAGGAGCTTTTCCAGAAGATGGGTGTGCCTTTTAGTGAGGAGTTTGTAAATGTGGAGATGCTAAAAAGACTAACTTTTGATTAAGCTAGTCTTTTTCTTATGGCAGTTCTTTTATTAAGTTATTTTCATACCAGTATTGGAATAAGTCATCATCATTTTTGATGTTTAGAATTTCAAGATCAGATTTTTTTATGTCGGTGTTGTAAATTCTTTGTTGGCCTTTTATTGGTATGGGTTTGATTGGTTTGATATCTGATAGGTGCCAAGCATACATGCCTCGCATATCAATATCATTTTCAATCATGGCTTTTGGTCTGTCTGATTTTTTGAATTTTTGGCAGTCTTTTATGGTGGCTATAGCTAAGGCGTGGCCGAATATTAGGCTATCTTTTAAATGTGATAGGCCTTGTTTGCTTACTGTCGAGCATATTAAGATTTCCCCCCTATAATCGGTCGGCCAACTCCTTGTTTCTATGGTTTTAAAGTTTGTCGCTATAGCGGCTGCATAAAATGCCCCTATACTTAAAGCTTTCATAGGTACATATTAACATATTTTTATCATTTTGTCAAGGCTTAAGCGTGGATATTTCAACGTTTATAAGCCTTTTTTATTTGCTAGAAGGTAGGTGATTCACGATTGGCACGAGCTAAGTATAAAGAATGGCTTGAATTAGAAAATTTAACTAAGATTGAGGCTTGGGCTAGGGATGGGCTTACTGACGAGCAAATTTCTCATAATATGGGAATTAATCCTAAGACCTTGTATCAATGGAAAAAGAAATATGACCAAATTGGTAAGGCCTTAAAAAGGGGCAAAGAGGTTGTCGATATTCAAGTCGAGAATGCTCTTTATAAAAAGGCTATTGGCGGTTATGTTGTCGAGGAGCAGGAGATCGAGGAGATGACGCCAAATGGCTTTATTTTGGTTAAGAGAATTAGAAATAAGAGATGGATTCCTGGTGATACTACTGCACAGATATTTTGGCTTAAGAATAGAAAGCCTGATGTTTGGATGGATAGGAAGGCCAAGGAGTTTGATCTCAATGCTAGTGAGGGGGTTAAGATTATAGATGATATCGGCTAGACTTTCAACTATTTTTAATCCCTGCTTTGTTGATTTTCATAAGAAGGTTAAGAATAAGGAGTTTTTAAGATATGTTTTAAAGGGTGGCCGTGGGTCTGGTAAGTCTTTTATGATTTCCCTTGAAATTATTCTGGATATTATCAATAATCCTATTTCTGTCCTTTGTGTGCGTAAGGTTGGCAATACCCTTTTTGAGTCGGTTTATGAGCAGCTTAAGGAAGCTGTGGATGTCCTTGGGGTTGGGGCTTATTTTAATTTTGGTAAGAGTCCCCTTAAAATAACTTATTTACCCCGTGGCAATTCTATTATCTTTCGTGGGGCTGACGATCCAGCGAAGATTAAGTCTTTGAAGGTGGCGAGGTTTCCTGTTGCGACTTTATGGATTGAGGAGTTGGCGGAGTTTAAGACTGAGGAAGAAGTCTCCATGATTGAAAATTCGGTCTTGAGGGCTGAATTGCCTGAGGGATTATCTTATAAGCTTTTTTACTCTTACAACCCGCCTAAGAGAAAACAATCCTGGGTTAATAAGAAGTTTGAGAGTCAGTTCGTTTCTGATTTGACTTATGTTCATCACTCTACTTATTTGGATAATCCTTATATTTCCCAAGTTTTTAAAGATGAGGCTGACCATGTGAAAAAAATCCAGCCTTTAAAATATGACTGGGAGTATTTGGGTAAGGCTATTGGCTCTGGGGTTGTACCTTTTGATAATTTAGTTTTTAGAGAAATTAAGAGAGATGAAATTGACAATTTTGACAATATAAGACAAGGCCTCGACTGGGGCTATGCTACTGATCCTTTGGCTATGGTTCGTATTCATTATGATAAGACCAGACGAAGGATTTTTATATTTGATGAATTATACGGGGTTAAGATTTCCAACCGTGAGGCTGCAAACTTGATTAAAAAATATCATTTTGATGATACTAGGATAATTGCTGATTCGGCTGAGCCTAAGTCGATTGCGGAGGTTAAGTCTTATGGCATCCAGATTGGAGGGGCTGAAAAGAAACCAGGCTCGGTGGAGTTTGGGGAGAAATGGCTTGACGACTTGGAGGCTATTATTATTGACCCTAAGAGGTGTCCTAATACGGCTATGGAGTTTGAAAATATTGATTATCAGACTGATCGTTGGGGCGATACTATCCCAAGGCTTGAAGATAAGGACAATCACTCGATTGACGCTACTAGGTATGCACTAAGTGAAGATATGCTTGAAAGGAAGGTAAGGTCTATGAGCAAGAAGGCTCTGGGCCTATAATTATGTTTAGAACTTTAAAAGATGAATTAAGCCCTACTGATATTGGGGATTATATCAAGAAACATTCTGCCTTGATTGGTAGGTATGTTAAGTTACAAGATTATTATTTGGGTAAGCACTTGATTCTTGAAAATGGGGCGGCGGATAAGGAGAAGGAGAATAAATTGGTCCATCCATATCCTAAGTACATTACTGATTTTAATACTGGCTTTTTTATGGGTCAGTCGGTGAAGTATGTGGCTACTGCTCCTGATGAGGACGAAGACGATAGGTTTTTAGAAGAATATCAAAATATTTGTAACTACAATAACGAAGCTAAGGAAAATCTTACCTTGGCTAAGACTTGTTCTATTAAGGGCGAGGCTTACGAGCTATTGTGGGTAGATGATAAGGCGGATGTTAGGTTTAAGGCGATTGAACCTGATAACGCCTTTTTAATTTACGATATGTCTATCGAGAATAATGTTAAGTTTGGTATCAGATACTATGTGTCTCAGGTTGATGGGAAAACTTCGACTTATGCCTATCTTTATGATGATAAGGCGGTGTATTTATATACTGATGAGGCTAGCTCTGGGGTCTTTAAGCTTGAGGAAGTGAAACCTCATCCTTTTGGAGCTGTGCCTTTGATTCATTTTAAGAATAATAAGGAGGTCCAGGGGGACTTTGAGCAAGTTATATCCTTGATTGATGCTTATAACCGTGAGCAATCTAACACCCTTAATGATATGGACCAATTTTCTGATGCTTATCTGGCTCTTGTAAATTACGGGGCTACTGATGAAGAAGATATCAATAAGATGAATAAAGATAGGATTCTCTTGCTTGATTCAGACGGCGATGCTAAGTGGGTAGTTAAGGATGTCAACGATTCTTGGGTTGAAAACTTTAAACTTCGTGTCAATAAAGATATCCATAAGTTTTCTTTTACTCCTGATTTTGCTGATGAGTCTTTTGGTACTAATTTACCTGGGGTGTCTTTGAGACTTAAGCTTTTGACTGCTGAAGAACTCAGAAATACTAAGGAAATGTATTTCAGGGAGTCGCTTTCTAAGCGTATGGATCTAATTGCTTCTTACTTAAACATCATAAACAATACCGAGGTTATAAGAAATCAGATTCAAATGCAATTTTCTGATAGTCTTCCTCAAAATATCTTGGAATTAACTCAAATTGTACAGAATTTGAGTCAGGATGTATCGACTGAGACTAGGTTGTCTTTGCTGCCTTTTATAGAAAATCCAGCTGATGAGATGGAGAAAAAAGCAGATGAAGACCAAGAAAGTTTTGACAAGTCTATGCAGGCTTATAAAAATCTAGGAGGTCACGATGAAGAAGAAGGCCTACTGGCAAAAGAGAAGTGAGGATAGGCTATTAGACCTATTGGGTCAGGCTGACTCTGTAGTCCTTAAATTGGGGCGATATTATAATAAGGCAAGTAAAGATATAGACAAGTCGATTAAAAGCCTCTACGGGCAATTTATGAGTGATAATGACTTAAATAAAAATAAGGCTTTAGAGCTTATCAAAGGTGATGAGTTTAGGGTCTGGCGTATGACTATGGAGGAATATCTTGACCAGATTAAGGCGACTGAGGATAAGGCCTTATTGCTTGAACTTAATACCCTTGCTATGAGGTCTAGAATTAACCGATTAGAGGCCTTGCAGGCTGAAATATTAGCCCAGTCGGCTATTATTGCTAGTAAGGAGGAAGAAGTTATAGGGTCTTTTCTTTCTGATTCTATCAAAGATAGCTATTATAAAAATGTTTATGATGAGTATAAAGACAAAAATCCAGAAGTCTTGGAGCTGATGGATAGGCATAAGGTAGGAATATCAAGAAATCAGGTTAAGAAGGTCTTGGAGCTGCCTTGGTCGGGGGCAAATTATTCTCAAAATATTTGGAATAATTCGTACTTTATAGCTAAAAGAGCCCAGGCTATGGTGGCTAAAAATATTATTGCTGGTAGGTCGATTGAAAACCTATCTAGGGACTTTGCCAAGGTCTATGGCAAGCAATATTATTCTAATGCTAAAAGGCTTATTAGGACTGAAACTGCTTATGTCAAGGGGCAGGCTGATGTTTTGACCTATGAAAAATTAAAGGTTGAAGAATATGAGCTGTTGGCGACTTTAGACAATAGGACTTCTTCGATTTGCCAAGAAAAAGATGGCCAACACTTCCCAGTTGATAAAATCCAGATCGGCATCAATTACCCGCCTTTTCATCCTAATTGTAGGACTACAACTATCAAGTATAGGGAAGATTATGGCGATAGGACTAGGATGGCTAAAGATAAGGATGGAAATAATGTTAAAGTGCCTCTTGGTATGAAGTATGAAGATTGGAAAAAGTGGATTGAAGACCCTGAAAAGGGGTATAATATCAGCAATAAAGAGAGTAAAGAAGTTAGTCCTGCAAAAGAAATTGTTAAGGGGCTACCTGATATTTCTGAGATAAAAACTGATAAAGATAGAAAAAAATTTGCTGAAAAAGTCATTGAAAACATGGGCATAGATGCTAGCAATATTGATATTAGTGTCGAGTATACTTATAGCAGTCGAGGATATTGTCAATTTTCTGATGAAATTATAGATGAAACACTTCGCTATAATAGATATGTACTTGAAAGAGATGATGATCGTTCGGTTGATTACAAGATTAAGACGTCTTTCCACGAGGCTTTTCACTTGCGTGCTACTGGCCTAGCTTGGGACGGTTTAAGCTATGGTCAAGCTGATAGTGATTGGCTAAGCATAGAAGAAACTTTTACCGAGTCGGCAGCCCATTATCTAATGTCTGAATATGGGATTAAGAAAAAACTTGCTCCAGCCTATCCAGAATTATTAGGTAAAAATCTACCAAGGTTAAAGCAATTAGATAAGTATGCTAAATGTAAAACTATTAATGATTTTGGCAAGATTGCTCTTGAGGATAGGCTTGATAATATTGGGGCTGAGTGGCTAAAACTCTATGATGAGATGAATAAAAAAAAGGTTGGAAAAGAATATTATTCTAAATATTATGATTATATTGAAGAAAATAAGGATTCTTTATTTGACTTGATGTATGAAAATTCACCTCAATATAAGGATTATAGGGATAGAATGAAGGAAGACCTTAAAAACGCCATGAATTCTGATTTGAAAAAGTTATCAAGTAACGAAGAATTTGTATTTTATAGCATTGTAACCTGTGCTATGCAAAAGGTAGGCGTGAAATGATTTACATTCCTGATGAATGGATAAAAAATAAGGAAAATGAGGAAACGATAAGAGATATCCTTGATGGAGTTTGTACTTGTATTAAAACTACTGATTATAAGAAAGATTTATCTGAGGCCAAAAAGAGGCTGGAAGAAATGGGAGAGGATATAATCCTCGGGAAACTCGAAGAGGGTATATTTAAAATTTAATAAGATTTAAGGCGGTTTTATACCGTCTTTTTTTGTACTTAAAATGATATGAAATTAACTATAAAATATTATCCAAAATTACCTAAAAGGAAGCGGATGCTTATTAGAGAGGGCGGGGCTTATGATCAGCACGCTCACTTTTTATGCAAAAAAGATGCTGAAAATGTTAGAAGATTAATTGATTGTGGGAAATATCCCTATAACAAGAAATATAAGATTGCTATGCAGAGGCTTTTGACTGAGGAAGAGTTCAAGAAGCTTAGGAAAAAGCAAAGATATTACAATGTGAACAAAGGAATTAAAAAATAAGAAGGAGTAAAAATGGACAGTTATAAATTTCAAAAAGCATGTAAAGAATGGTTAATTGCGTATTACAAGGCGAATTTCAATAAGGATATAAGTATTGAAGATATATTTGTAGTTTGGTCTTGTAAGACTTTACAAAATAACAAAATTTTAATGTCTACAAATATTTCAGATGGTCTATATGTAGAATGTACACAAAATGGAGATAAACAAGAAACTTATTTTGATATTTATCAGAAAAGGGAAAATATCAAAGTAGTTAATGAAGTATTAATTTATTAAATAATTTAATCGTGAATTAATCGTGTGAAAATTCACACAAAACAAGTAAATATCAAGGAAATAATCGTGCGGAAATCGTGCGATTTTTTTATTGTCTTTGACTCACTCGACGTTAAAGAAGTGTGGAAATATACAGTCATACGGACTTTAAACGGGGGTAGGAATGAAAGATTTATTTATTAGAGATATTGATTTACAGAGATTTGCCGAAGCTAACGAGCCTGTCGATGAGCCTAGCAAAGATGCTGAGGATGTGAAAGAAGAGGGCAAAGAGGCTGAAAATATTATCTCTTATAGCGAAGAAGAGTTACAAGAAGCGATTGATAAGGCGGTTAAGGAAGCTACTAAAAATATGCTTACCAAGGATAAGGTCAATGAAATTGTCAAGGCTGAAAAGGCTAAGGAAGCGGCTAGGGCTAAGATGACTGCGGATGAAATCGCTGAGGAAGAAAGAGCTGAAACACAAAAGAAGCTTGAAGCAGCCCAGGAAGAAATTAGGCTAATGAAGCTTGAAAATGAGACCTCTAAGGTCCTTGAAGAAAACAAGATACCACAAAAGTTTGGGAAGTTTTTGATGCAAGATGACATCGAGACTACCAAAGATAATATAGCGAGCTTTAAGAAGACCTATGAGGAGGATTTGGAGAGAATTAAGAAGGAGATTTACCAATCGGACGCTCCAAAGACTGGAGATAGTAAAGAGCCGACTGATCCATGGCTTGCTGCGGCTGAAAAAATAAGATAGGAGTTTTTTATTATGGCAATGAAAATTTATTCAAAAAATTATAAGCAAGTAATCGAGAAAATATTTGAGACTAAGCAACACTTTTTTAACACCTTTGGTGGTGGTTTGCAGGTGGCAGAAGGTGCTGAGTATGATCAAGACTTTTTACACTTAAAGATATCACCAACTAATGTAGTTATCAACAAATACGATAAAGGCGAGAATGTGGCCTTTGGTACTGGGACTGGCAATTCTAATAGGTTTGGTCCAAGACAAGAAATAAAGTCTATTGATAAGGCTGTAAAATACGATGAACCTATAGCAATCCACGAAGGTATTGATAGGTTTACTGTTAATGATATCCCAGCCCAAGTATTGGCTGAAAGGGCAGCACTCCACGCTGAAAAATGGGTCGAATACCTAAATCAATATATGTCTAAGATTTTGGATACTAACGCTGGCAAGACTGAACAAGTAGCCTTAACTGAGGAAGCCCTTACAAAACTTTTCTTTGGAGCTAGAAAAGAATTTGTAAACAAAAAGGTATCTAAGTCTAGGACTTGGAGTGCTTATGTAAATCCTGATGTTTATGACATTTTGATTGATGCTAAGCTTACTACAACTGCGAAAAATTCTTCAGCAAATGTGGATGAACAAACACTTAACAAGTTTAAGGGCTTTATCTTAAGAGAATTACCAGAAGAATATTTCCAAAAGAATACTGCTGCGATTTTTGTTCCTGACAATATCGGTGTGGTTGGTCTTGGTATTGAAACTTACAGGACTATAGATTCACCTGACTTTAATGGTATTGCTATCCAAGGTGCAGGTCAGCTTGCTAACTATGTACCAGAGGATAACAAGGTTGCTATTATTAAGGCACAAATTGCGGGATAAGGAGGATTAGATGTTAGTTAAGACAAATAGATGTTTTTATGATTTAAGAGAAGATTGTTACAGGAGTGTAGGGGATATTTTCGAAGTATCTCAAGATAGGTTTGAAGAATTAAACGAACTCGTGAATGGTTTTGTTGAGGAAGTCAAAGAAATCAAAGAAGACGCTCCAGAAGATGAAGTTAAAACTCCAGAAGATAAGGAAGTTAATGAAGAAGTAGAGGCTGAAATTCAAGAAGCAGAAGAAGAAAATCAAGAAGATTTAACTGTTGCAGAGATTAAGGAAAAACTTGACGAAGCAGGGATTGAATATAAGGCTAAAGCCACAAAAAGTGAGTTGCTAGAACTCCTTAAATAGGAGGTTTATATGGAAAAGAAGATTGAAAAAGCAAGGTTTTTGATGGATAAGGAGGTTAGTGAAGCGACTAGCGATGAGCTTTTAAGCTTTAATTTTGACCTTATAGAAAGTCAGGTCCTTGCCTATTGTAACCGCTGGGATTTCCCGACTGGTCTTATGCTGATTGTTATCCAGATGGTGGCAGAGTACACCAAGGCTAACTTTTATAAGGCTAAGGCTATTGAGAAGGCGGGAGACCTTGATTCTAGGAAGATTAATTCGGTTACCAGGGGCGATACTACCATTTCTTATGGGGATAATGCCAAGGTTACTGAGTATGGTTCGCCTTCTAATCTTGCTCTTGATCCAGCAGGCTTTATAAACGACTATAAGGCGAGGATTAGAGAGTATAGGAAGGTCGGGCTTGTATGACTAGCCCAATCTTTAAGGGTGAGGCTGATATATTAGCTCAGACCTACTATCATACTTGCACGGTTAAGAGGCCTGTGCCTACTAAGGATGAATTAGGTTTTGATTCCTTTGATTTTGAAGAAGTTTATAAGGATATAGAATGTGCGGTGAGTTTTAATCAGGGGTCTACATCTGATATTACCGATACTACCCAGCCTATCATGTATATAGCCACTCTTTTTACAAGGCCTGAAATCACTATTGAGGCGGGTGACTGGATTGTGGCTGATGTCCTTGGTAATCCCTATGAATTTAGGGCAGGTGAAGGGGCTATTTATCAATCCCATAGGGAAACGCCTTTAATTAGGAAGGATGATGCTTAGTGACTATAAAGATTGATACTAAGGGTCTTGATGGTCTTTTAGACAAAGTTAGTAGGTTAAGTCCCGAGATTGATCAGGCAGTTTTGACTGCTATGGCTGATGAGGGTTTAGACTGGCGTGATGATGTTAGGGATAACACTCCTGTTGATACTGGAGACTTGAGGAGGTCTTGGGAACTTACTGGCCCTGATAAAAAAGGGCTTAAGTTTGAGATGGACCTTGCGAATAACCTTGAGTATGCGGAACACGTTGAGTACGGACATAGGCAAGAGCCTGGTCGCTTTGTCCCAGCCATTGGCAAGAGGCTTAAGGCTGATTTTGTCCCAGGGTCTTATATGCTGAGGGACGGCACTAGGAGATTAGAAGATAGCCTTAAACCAGCGGTGCAGAAAGAAGTTAGAAAGGCGATAGAAAGCCTATGATTAAACTTACTGATATTTTTAGAGCGGTTAACGAAACTTTGCTTGCAAGTTTTGAGAATATAGAGGTCTACAAGGAGAGGATTAACAAGCAAAAAAGACCTGATATGAGTGTGGAAATTATAAGTTTTACAACTAGTCCACATTCAAGGTACATCATAAACAAGTCAATAGATCTAGACATTATTTATTTTTCAAAAAATAATACTGTCGGGGAAGCACTCAAGATAGCTGATAGGCTGATGAGTGCTTTTTCTATGGGGCTAACTGTTAGGGTCTATGATGAGAAAAAGCTTGTCGATAAGAGGACGCTCCATTGTCTTAAGGCTCCAGAGTATAAGTTGGTAGACCAAGATTTACATTTCTTGGTTTGCTTTGACTTTGCCGATGAGCTTGAGCCTCACTATTTGGCTGATGACAAGGCTATGAGGCCTTATGATAAAGCGAGGGAACCTGGGCAAATTGACAGGTATGTGCCTGATGATAGGGGCGGGATTGGTAAGAAGCCAAGACCTATCGATACTAGGGACTTTGTGGAGGATGTGACCTTTAAGACTGAGGCAGCAAAGAAAGATTATGAAGGAGAAAAAATCAAGCTTATGAATAGCTTGAAATTAGAATATGAATTTATGGAGGATTAGATGGCAAAAATAGGTATGCCTGAAATTAAGATTGTATTTGAGTCACAGGGGCTTTCTGCAATCCAAAGAAGTGAGAGAGGGATAGTTCTTCTTTTACTTAAGGGCGAAAACGAGGAAGAACAAGGGTCTTACAAGCTTACTACCCTTTTTGATTTATCGGAAAAGACACAATTTAGCGAGAGAAATGCCAAGCTTATAAGATTAGCTTTTGAAGCTAATCCTAGAAAGTTGTTGGTTGAAATTGTAGGGACTAAGAATCCACTTGATAAGGTTACGGAAAGATATAAGCTTATCAAATTTAATTATTATGCTGCACCTAACCTTGAAGCGAAAGACCTTGAAGACCTTATGACTTGGCATAATAAACAGGCTGTTGACCCTGGTGATAGGACTATTAAGTTTGTTGGCTACGATCTAAAGGAAAAAGGACATGAAAGCCTTATAAATTGGGCGACTTCATCTGTTACTTATGATGGAGAGGTTTATACTGGACAAGAATTTACTGCCCTTGTTGCGAGCGAGCTTGCGGCCTTGCCTCTTAATAGGTCTTTTACCTACTATGAGTGGCCTAAGATAAGCGAAGCTAGCCTTGATTTCGCTGATGATCCTGATAAGGCGGTTGATGAGGGAAAACTCTTCTTGACCTTTGATGGCGAAGTCTACAAGGTTGCTAGGGCTGTTAACACCTATACAGGGGGCAATGAGAAAAAAGGCGAGGACTTTTCAAAGATTAAGATTGTCGATGCTATGCACCTTATCAAGGATGACATTAGAGATACTTTTGATAAGTATTACGTAGGTAAGGTGTCTAATACTTATGCTAATAAGCAGCAATTTATAGCTATGATTAACAGGGTCTATTTTGCTGAGCTTAAGGGACTTGTCTTACAAGATACAGATAAAAATAGGGTTGATATAAATGTTGAGGAGAACCTTAGATATGCGGTTAAACGTGGGGCGGATACTGAAAGTATGACTACCCAGCAAATCAAAGAATTTAATACTGGTTCTAAGGTCTTTTTAGAGGGATATGTTTCCTTAATCGACGCCATGGAAGACTTATATATCAACTTTTGGAATGAATAAGGAGTATTAAATGACTGAAAATAGAGGTTTTAGAAGAATTGCAGGTGCTTGGGGTACTCTGCATATAGACGGAGAGGCTATTTTTGAAGTCGTATCTTTTGATGCTAATATTGAGCTTCAAAGGGGCGATGTACAAACAGGGCTTGATGTTGATTCAAAGGTTACTGGTATGGCTGGTAGTGGACAGTTTGTAGTTAAACATGTTTACACTAGGGGTGTCGCTAAGTATCTTGCAGCTCTTAAGGCTGGTCACGATCCAAGATTTTTATCATCTGTTTGTCTTGATGATCCTGACGCTGTCGGCGGCCAAGTAGAAAGAATTAACATCGGAAATTGCTGGATTAATAATCTACCTTTGACCAACTTTGATAAGGCTGAGGTTGTGGAAAAGACCTTTGAATTTGGTTTTACACCAAGTGATGCAGACGTTGCTGAGGGTATTTACTAGGAGGATATATGGCAATTAGTGCTAAAGATTTAATCGAGAAGAAAAAACTTATTGAAGATAAAAAGGATAAGCAAATTCAGATTGAAGTGCCTGATACTGGCACTTTTTTATTTAGGATTCCAACTTTGATGGACTATGAAGACTCTGATGCGTATGGCAAGAAGAGGAAGAGTGGATATGAGGAAAACAAGTTTTTAATCCACTCTTGCTGCCTAGAACCTAATCTTAAGGACTCAGAACTACTGGAGGCTTATGGGGTTAAAAATCCAATCGACATAATAGATAAGATTTTTATGGTCGGTGAGGTTTCGACTATAGCTACCACCTTGGTTGAAAAGGCTGGCTTTAAAAAAGATGCCTATAAGGTGGTTGAAAAAGCAAAAAACTCATAGAGGCTGGAGATCCTGAGTTGTCCCTTATGGCTTATATGCTAGAGAAGGGGCACACTTTTGATTATATCTTTAGCCTAGATTCTTTTGAGATAGCACTTGCTACGGCAACTATGCTAGCTGAAAGAGAAAGAGAGGCCAAGAAATGGCAATTA
>QWCK01004200.1_pt1 | contig 14499 bp, 13 predicted proteins | sample 1972571 | NCBI WGS metagenome assembly QWCK01 (sample SAMN09866710, study PRJNA288562) | Human gut metagenome isolate term2_stool, whole genome shotgun sequencing... | isolation source: gut | host: Homo sapiens | place: USA: California
CAGTTGGAGAATTTGATGTTCCGGTAACAGTAACATATCCAGATAAAACAACTGATAAAACAACAGTCAAAGTTACAATTACAGAACCTACAACACCAGGTGAAGATGATAAAACAAAAGTAACTGGAAATGTTAATCCAGTAGATCCAACTAAGGATCCACAAGACACTGGAATCAATGTTGAAAACAAAGACGACGATACTAAGATTTCAGCAAAAGATGAAGACGGTAAGAATATTCCAGTTGAAATCGACGAAAATGGTAATGTAATTGTGACTCCAGGCAAAGATGTTGATGGACCTATAACTGTAACAGTGACAGATCCAGACCTACCAGGTGGAAAGAAAGATATCACTGTACCAGTTAATGGACATGAAGCTGGAAGAGACGACAATGGATCAGGACCTATTATTCCTGAACCACAACCACAACCAATTCCAAATCCAGGATACAATCCATTCTGGCATATCTACTTCGGTTCAACTAAGACTGAAGTTAAACCAGAACCTAAACATCTTGAAAGACACGAAGAATATATCGCAGGATATCCAGATGGTACTGTAAGACCAGACGGCAAGATTACAAGAGCAGAAGTAGCAGCTATATTTGCAAGACTTACTGAAAAGCATACTCTTGCAGAATTCGTAGCTAGATTCACTGATGTGAAGAGCACAAACTGGTTCGCAGATAGTATAATGAAACTTTCTGGAAAGGATATCATCACTGGATACCCTGATGGAACATTCAAACCTAACAAGAGCATAACTAGAGCGGAATTTGCAACTATTGTTTCTAAATATATAAAGAATCCAAAAGTAGCAAATGAAACATTCAAAGACGTTCCAATGAATCATTGGGCTAAGGATGCTATCGCAAAAGTTAAGGCTGAAGGTTGGATATCAGGATACAATGACGGAACATTCAGACCAGATGCTCCTATCACTAGAGCTGAAGCTGTATCTATCGTAAACAGAATGTTTGATAGAGCGGCTGACGGTGAATTTGTAAGAGAACACAGATTTGAAATTAAATCTTTCAAAGATTTAGTAGATAATCACTGGGCTTATTACGAAATCATGGAAGCAGTTCACACTCATGACTATGAAAGAATAGGCACAAGAGCTGAAGGATGGGAAAAGATAGTTAAATAATTAAATATTATATATTTGGTTATAAGATAAGAGAAACCGGAGGATGACCTCCGGTTTTTTCGTTTTTGTGTTTGTTGGTGGAATGGGAGTTGCATAGGTTTGACCTTGGTGTGGTCGAGTATTGATGACTGTTACTGATTATATTTTGATGCTTATGTTGGTTAAATATAGGTCAGATCCTTCGACTTCGACGGCAAAGCCGTCTCCGCTCAGGATGACCATGTGGAGGGACAGCCCCATATAAGTTTATTTAATTCATAGAGTCTTTCCGTGCAGAGCGTCGAAGCCCTAGCCGAAATCTTTGATTTCGCAGCAGGTCTCGTGCAAAGAGTACCAAAGAATCCGAATGGAATGAAGGCTGATTTGCAGAACTCGACTGTCTCTCAGGGTGATTGCAGTTGGGAGGATTATCTGTGAAGAGATCCTTCGACTTCGACGGCAAAGCCGTCTTCGCTCAGGATGACCATGTGGAGGGACAGACCCATACAAGTTTATTTAATTCATAGAGTCTTTCCGTGCAGAGCCTTCGGCTGTGGAAGCAGGTTGCTTCCGCTACAGGGATGAATCGGATTTAATGTTGTCGTACAGCTAAAGCCTGATGGAAGAGAATTTAGTGCCGAGGTTGATGGAAGCTGATAGCTTCCGCTACGGGGATGAATGAGAGTTGATATTGTCGTACGGCTTCGCCTGAATTGGGAGAATTGAGTATTAAGGATTATGGAAGCAGGTTGCTTCCGCTACGAAGAAGAATTGAAGACGATGTTGATTTACGCCTAACGGCTAAGAGAAGAGTATGTAGTAACAAGTTCAATGGAAGCAGGTTGCTTCCGCTAAAAAAATAAACTTTGATGATGAGAGTATTATATTTCGGTTACGAGTTCAACGATATTTATATAATTTACGTTTTATTTGGGACGCAAAAGCAAACGCAAAAATTTACGTTTGTTTTTTATAAAATATTTGCAAAGATAATATATTAAAAAAATTGTGCTTATGTTGGTTAAATAGAGATTACATATTTTATCAGTGCAAAACTCAAAATTTAACAGCTGTTGTTCAAAGATAGAGTAATTGTTATATAATAACTATTGGAAAGAATTCATAATATAGGGGAGATTAAATTGTCAAAAATAAAAAAAGAAGAGATCACCGCGAAAGGCTTTTCAATTCAAGTTTATACTGAAGATTTTAAGAATGATTACATTAGTTTAACGGACATAGCGAGGTATAAAAATAAGTATGAACCTAAAGATGTTGTTAAAAACTGGTTAAGAGTAAGAGACACCATTGAATTTCTTGGATTATGGGAAACAATAAATAACCCAAATTTTAAAGGGGTCGAATTCGACTCCTTTAGAAAAGAAGCAGGAGCAAACTCTTTTACTCTATCTCCACAAAGATGGGTTGAGAGTACAAATGCGATAGGTATTGTATCAAGATCTGGTAGAGGTGGAGGAACATTTGCTCATCCAGATATTGCGATGGAGTTTGCATCTTGGATATCGGCAGAATTTAAGCTTTATTTAATTCAAGATTACAAAAGATTAAAAGCAGACGAAAACTCGAAATTATCATTAAGTTGGAATCTTCATAGGGAAATTTCAAAGATAAATTACAAAATACATACAGATGCTATCAAAGAATATTTACTAGATGATTTGACGAATGAGCAATTATCATTTAAATATGCTAGTGAAGCCGACATGCTCAATGTAGCATTATTTAATAAAAGAGCAAAAGAGTGGCGAGAAGAAAATCCAGATTTAAAAGGAAATATGAGAGACTATGCAAGCTTAAATGAACTTTTAGTTCTTGCAAATATGGAGAGCTATAATGCGATACTTATCACTAAAGGACTTGATCAAAAAGAGAGAATGATAGAGCTTAGAAATCTTGCGAGAACGCAGATGGTATCACTTGAGAAATTAAATTCTAGTATAAAAAAATTGAAATAGATTTGTTAGTATTTTAGATTTAAACAGACGCAAAAGTAGCGTTTGTTTTTTTATTGGAGAAAAGAGATATATAAAGTTTGCAAGACTATGTCTGTAGAGGTTATGCCCGTTCGAAGTCCTAGCCGAAATCTTTGATTTCGTTGCAGGTCTTGTGCAAAGAGTTCCAAAGAAGCCGAATGGAATGAAGGCTGATTTGCAGAACTCGACTGCCTCTCAGGGTGACTGCAGTTGGGAGGGTTACTGTAGCCTTCGGCTGTTGAAGCAAGATGCTTCCGCTACAGGGATAAATTGGAATTGGTGTTGTCGTACGGCTTCGACTGATTAAAAAGAATTTAGTGCCTAGGTTGATGGAAGCAGGTTGCTTCCGCTACGGGGATAAATTGGAATTGATGTTGTAGTACGCCTGACGGCTAAGGGAAGAGAATGTAGTATCAAGGTTAATGGAAGCAGATTGCTTCCGCTACAGGGATGAATCGTAGTTGATGTTGACGTACGGCTTCGCCTGAATTTGATGATTCGTTCACCAGAGATAAATGGAAGCTGGTAGCTTCCGCTACAAACCACCCCACCCTGTCATCCTGAGCGGAAAAGGCGGTAGCCTTTGGAGTCGAAGGATCTCTTTTAGATTTATAAAGTGACTTTTATCCATCTTTTTCAAAAACAAAAATAAGACTTGTTGTCCAAGTCCTATTTTTCCTTATCTTTATTTTTTATTTTTATCTTTCTCCATGTTCTTTTAGATAGTGAATGATATCTAGTGATTCATAGAGATATTTGTCTTCGTACATTAGGCATGGTACTTGTCTCTTGCCGCCGAATTCGATAAGATGGTCTCTTGCTTCTGGGTCTGTGTCGATATTTTTGATTTCGACGCCCTTTATGCCATTGTCTTCGATAAATCTTTCTACTCGTTTGCAGTAAGGACATACTGTACCTACGTATAGTGTAAATTTGTTCATGTTCTCACCTCGTTTTTATTATACCCAAATAAGTTAAATTTAAAAATGGCTTTAAGTTTGATATAATAGATAAGAGGTGTTTAATGAGTTTATTAGATGATTTAATTATTAATTTTGAAAATTTAAATAGACAACTTACTGAAGCCAAGAAGGTGGTTCTTAGCAGGTCTCAAGATTTCAAAGAAAGTGCTTCAATCAGGCTTGAAATTTTGAAACAGACGAGGACTCTTGACAATCTTTACAAGGAACTTGGTAAGAGGGCTTATGATGCGAAGAAGGAAGATGCAGACATCCTCTACGGCGACTACATTGAAAAGATCGACGAGGCTGCTGCAAGGCTCCATGCTCTTGAGATTTCTCTTAAGGTTGAAAATACAGACAGCTCTTCTTTTGATGACGCTTACAGTGGAAATGTTTCTGATTCTTCCAAGGATAAGGATAACTATATCTACATAGATGAAAAGGATCTGAAATGAGAAAAGATTTTGTGACGATTGATGGGATTAAGACCGCTTTTATTAAGGGGGATGGCGATGACATGCCTGTTGTGATTCTACATGGTTGGGGTGCCAATATTGAATCTATTATGCCCATTGTAAACTCGATTCATCCTCGTCCTTTTCTTGCTTATGATGCGCCTGGTTTCGGCGATAGTGATGAGCCGCCTACTACTTGGTCGACTTATGATTATTCTGATTTCCTTACCAAGGTTTTAAAGGAATTTGGAATCGAAAAGGCGATTTTCATCGGTCATTCCTTCGGTGGCAAGACTCTTACTTGTTTTGCTCCTAGGAATGAGGAGATGGTGGAGAAGCTTGTGCTGGTGGACGCGTCTGGTGTCCTTCCCAAGAGAAAGATGAGTTACTATCTAAAGGTGTATTCTTTTAAACTCCTTAAAAATATTTATAAATTATTATTTTTTTGGAAAAAGGATTCCATGGAGAAGTTCTACAAGAAATTCGGCTCTGACGACTACAGAGATACTTCCGGGGTCATGAGATCCACTTTTGTAAAGGTGGTTAACGAGTCGACGGAAGAGGAGTTTTCTAAGATTAATGCTGATACTCTTCTCATCTGGGGCGAAAGGGACGATGCTACTCCAGTCTACATGGGGAAGATTTTTGAAAGTAAGATTAAAAATTCCGGCTTGGTCGTGTTAAACGGTGGTCACTACAGCTACCTTGACGACTACGGAACTTTTTGTGCTGTTATAAATTCGTATTTAGGAGAAGATTGATGGATAAGATAAAGTTACTTATTGAGTTCATTGTTTTTTTCGTAACTTACATGGTTTGGCGTGTGCTTATGACGAAAAAGGCAAAGTACCATTTAAATATTATTCAGTTAAATGAATACAACAACGATAAATATAGGGATTGGATTAAGAATAATTTTTCTAAGGCTTACAGTCCTTTCGATGAAAAGACAGATTCCAAGACTCCACTTGTCATGACTGACAGGGCAAAGAGACTTCTTGCAACTTACATGAATGTTTACAGGGCTCTTGTTGTAGTGGTGCTTCTTGCGATTTTGTGTTTTACAAATTATAGGATTACTGTTTACGCTGGAATTATATTTCTAATCATTGCGCTATTTATTCAACCACAGATGATGCTTCTTGCAAATTCTATTAATCTTCCAAAGGAAAAGAAGATCAACATGGGTTTTTACACTAGTGCTCAAGATAAGATAAAAAGGCTTAAGGCTGAATCTGGTCTAAAGGTAATAGGTATCACTGGTTCTTTTGGGAAGACTTCTGTAAAATTCTTCACAAGCACTATGCTTGATGAGAAGTTTAGAGTGCAAAACACTCCTTCTTCTTACAACACTCCTATGGGTCTTTCCAAGGTTATTAATAATGAGCTGGACAGTTCGAAGGAGATTTTCCTCGCTGAACTTGGCGCGTACAAACCTGGTGAGATTCACGAAGTTGCAAGCCTCGTTCAACCTGATATCGGCGTTATAACTGCTATTGGTCCGACCCACATGCAGATGTATAAAACTATTGAAAATATTATGAAGACCAAGTACGAGCTTATTGAAGACCTAGACGAAAATGGAACTGCAATCTTTAACTACGACAATGAGTACGTTAGAGAGCTTGCGGACAAGACTACGAAGAAAACAATCAGATACGGTACCAAGGACTTTATGAAGCTAGATTACTATGCTAAGGACATAGAAGTTTCTGAAAGGGGAAGCACTTTTACACTGGTTTCTAAAGAAAAGGGTTCTATCGAATGTACTACTAAACTTCTTGGAGAACATTCTGTGCAAAACCTACTTGCTTCTGTGGCGATCGGTATGGAACTTGGCATGACTCTTGAAGAGGTAAAGGATAGGATCGAAAAGATTGAGAGCGTGGAACACAGACTAAACCTTATCGAAGGTCAAGGTGGCGTCATTGTTATTGACGATGCATTTAACTCAAACCCTGTTGGTTTTAGGGCAGCTCTTAAGGTTCTATCTCAGTTTAAGACCGGCAAGAAGATAATCATAACTCCTGGCATGGTTGAGCTTGGAGATATGGAAGAGGAAGAGAATTACAAAGTTGGTAAAGAGATTGCAAAGGTATGTGACTATGCAATTTTAGTTGGTATAAAGAGGACTGAGCCGATTAAACACGGACTCATTGATAGTGGATTTGATGAAGGTAAGATCATCTCTGTTAGAAGTTTAAACGATGCGACTGCAGAGCTGGGAAAGATAACTGCGCCTAGGGACGTGGTGCTATTTGAAAATGATCTACCTGATAGTTATGAGGAGTAATATGAAGAATATAGCAGTATTATTTGGAGGAGTCTCAGTTGAACACGAAGTGTCTGTCATAACTGGGATGCAAGTTGTTGAAAACATGGATAAAACTAAGTACAATCCGATACCTGTACTGGTTACAAAGGACGGCAAGTTCTTATCCGGAGATGCAATTAAAGATTTTGGAAATATTAAGAGAAACAAGCTTGAAGATGCGAAGGAAGTGTTTTTCAAACCTGTAAGAGGTGATTTCAACCTATACACAGAGGAAGAACAAGGTGGGGGACTATTCTCCAAGAAGACTTCTGGCGTAGTTGTATTTGAAAAGATTGATGCGGTATTCGTTGCTCTTCATGGAACTTTTGGAGAAGACGGCGCTGTTCAAGGAATCTTGCAATTTATAGGAATTCCATACACAGGATGCGCAGTTAACGCTGCTGCTGTGGGAATGGACAAGGTAATCATGAAGGACGTGTTTAAATCTCAAAATATTCCTATGACTGATTACTTCTATTTCTACAGAGATTTCTATAAATTTGATGATGTAAAAGAAGAAGCTAGTAAGATCGGCTACCCAGTCTTTGTAAAACCTGCGAACCTCGGTTCATCTGTTGGGATTTCAAAGGCAAAGGACGAAGCTGAACTTAAAGAAGCTGTGGAAATTGCAATGAACTATGACAGGAAGATTATCGTTGAAAAATCTGTTGAAAAACCAAGAGAAATCAACTGTGCAGTCATGGGATACGAAGACGATCTACAAACTTCACTTACAGAAGAACCGATCACTTGGGAAGATTTCCTAACCTATGACGATAAATATAAAAGCGGTGGCAAAGGATCTAAGAACGTGGGCATGAAGAATCAAAAGAAGAATCTGCCTGCGAACATTCCTGATGAAATGACTGAAGAAGTTAAAAGACTTGCGAAACTTGCCTTTAGAAGCATAGATGCCATGGGAGTTGCGAGAATTGACTTTTTGGTAGATGAAAATGAAAAAGTGTATGTAAATGAAATCAACACCCTACCTGGATCAATTGCATTCTACCTATTTGAACCTATGGGAATTTCATTTAAAGAGCTTATAGATAGACAAATCGATTTGGCATTTAAAAGAAGCAAGGAGTTTGAAAGAAATATCTATTCCTACGACACTGATCTATTTAACAGCACCAGCTACGGAGCAAAATTATAATGATTGAAGATGCAATTTTAGAATATATAAATTCGAAAAAAGTTGTAACCATAAAGACCATATTAAAAGCTTTTGAAGTGGACAAGTACAGCAGAGCTCCATTTATAAAGACTTTGGAGAATATGAACAGAGATGGCAAGATCTATGTGGATCGCAAGGAAAGAGTCCATGCCATCGACAATGTTTCATATGCTGTGGGAGAAATTTCAAAGAATGAAAAGGGATTTGGATTCTTACTGATGAATGATGGGGAAGACATATTTATCCCTGCAGATTTCATGGGCTCCACCATAAACAAAGACACTGTCCTAGTTAAGATTGACAAGACCACCTCCGGGGAAAAGCGTGAAGGCAAGGTTTTGCGAGTTATAAAGAGACACGCTACGAAGTTCGTCGGCACATTTCAAAGTTCAAAGGATTTTGGATTCGTTGTTCCTGACAATAGAAAGGTCGGCACGGATATATTTATCAGAGGCGAAGATATAAACGGTGCCGAAGATGGTCAAAAGGTAGTTGTGAAGATCAAAAAATGGGCGGAAAAGGATAAGAAGCCTGAAGGAGAAATAGTTGAGATCCTAGGTTTTCCAGAAGATCCATATGTGGATATTGAATCCATCGCCAAGAGCTTTGATATTCCAACAGTCTTCCCACGAAAAGTTATAAATGAAGCGAAGTACATGCCTAAGGAACCGACGGAGAGTCAACTGAAAGGTAGGCATGATTTAACTGAGCTTTTGATATACACTATTGACGGAGCTGACTCAAAGGATTTTGACGACGCGATTTCCATTGAAAAAGTTGGAGAGAATTATCGCTTGGGAGTGCATATTGCCGATGTAAGTCAATATGTAAAAGAGGGATCATACCTCGATAAAGAGGCTTTTAAGAGGGGTAACTCCTACTATCTTCAAGACAAGGTCTATCCTATGCTTCCAAAGGAATTATCCAATGGAATCTGTTCTCTAAATGAAAACGAAGTTAGACTTACCCTTTCAGTTTTTATGGATATTGACAATAAGGGAAAAGTTGTAGAGCACAAGATCGAAGAATCTTATATAAAATCCAAGAGAAGGCTTGTATATGACAATGTGTCCGACTATCTTGAAGATGGAAAGAAAGATCCGAGTCTCGAAGGTCTCTACGATTCACTGGATATGGCAAAAGAGCTTGCTGAAATACTGATGAAGAAGAGGTATGACAGAGGCTCAATCGACTTTGATTTCAAAGAACCAGAGATTATTACAGATGAAAATGGAACTCCTATAGATATTTTGGTGAAGGACAGAAGAATTGGAAACAAGATCATAGAAGAATTTATGATCTGTACCAACGAAACTGTTGCTGAAGAATACTATTGGTTGGAGCTTCCTTTCCTATATAGAATCCACGAAGAACCTGATGAGGAAGATGTGGAAAAATTAAATTCTGCAATTAGACATCTTGGACTTAGCATCAATAATTTTAGGGAGCTTCGTCCAGTTGAATTTAAGAATATCATCGACAAGGTAAAAGGGACATCAGAAGAACTATTCGTTTCAACTTTGCTTTTGAGATCTCTACAAAAAGCTAGGTATTCAGATGTAAACGACATTCACTTCGGTTTGGCTTCGAGATACTATTCCCATTTCACATCACCTATTAGAAGGTACTCTGACCTATTTATCCATAGGATTATAAAGGCGAACTTAACTGGACTTCTAAGCAGGAAGAGAATCGACTACTACGACGAAATATCACATGTAGTTGCAGAACAGACTTCCAAGATGGAAAGAGTTGCCCAAGCCTGCGAAAGAAAAGTAGAATCTGTAAAGATGGCAGAGTATATGAAGGACAGGATCGGCGAAAAGTACGAAGGAAGAATAGTTTCTATAACTTCATTTGGAATGTTTGTGCAGCTTGAAAACTTGGTAGAAGGTCTCGTTCCTTATAAGAGCATGGATGGTTTCTATGAAATGGACGAAGAAAATTACACCGCCGTCTCAAAGGATAGAGAAGAAGTCTACCAAATGGGTGACACTGTAAGTATAGTGGTAGTTAATTCGAACATAATCACTGGAGAGATAGATTTTGAATTGGAGAATGCAGATGGAAGAGAAAGTACTGGCGACCAATAGAAAGGCAAGGCATGACTTTTTCATAGAAAAATCTTACGAAGCTGGCATCGTCCTAGTTGGTACAGAAGTGAAATCCCTACGAAGAGGGAAGTGCAACTTAAAGGATGCATATGTTGAGATAAAAGACGGAGAAGTATTCGTTGAAGGGATGCACATAAGTCCGTATGAGATGGGGAATATTTACAATGTGGATCCACTTAGAAGAAGAAAACTTCTACTTAACAAGGCTGAAATTAGAAAACTCTCAAGGGATGTAGAGCAAAAGGGATACACCATCGTTCCACTTAAGGCGTACTTGGTGAGAGGAAGGGTGAAACTTGAAATCGCCCTTGCAAGAGGTAAGAAACTCTATGACAAGAGGGATGCATTGGCAAAGAGAGACTTTGATATGAGAATCAGAAAGGCTCTAAAGGATTATAATTAAATTATTTAGATAACAAAGGCATATAGAGCTATATCTCAGAGTGTAGACAAAATCCAAAAACGCTTATCCGACTGCAGAAATAGAGAAATTCTAAATCTCATAATTCTGTAAATCGCAAACTCGCTAACGCTCAAACAGTGCGATTTACGGGCGAATTATTTCGATTTGAATTTCTTACAATTTCTTTCGTATGGAACGCTACCTTTTGGATTTTGCTACCTTTGTTTGAAGAGAGAGGCATAGAGGATTTTGCCTTTTTTGTTTGCAAAATTTAAAAGAAAATGAAAACCTCTTACATATAAAAAAAGAGGCTTGCGCCTCTTAAAATGTTTTGATTATTTAAATTATTTAACCATTTCTCCGATTTTTTGTTCAATAAATTCCATATAAGGAACTCCGTCGATATTAAAACCGCCTACGAAATCTGTAGCAAGTGAGAAGAAGTTGATTGTTAGAACATTGTCTTCGATGTAGTAAATATCGAAATGTCCAGGGATAAATCTAACTTCTATGGTGTCAAACTTGTCAGTGTCTTCGTATTTCTTTCTGATATTTTCAAGATTCATGGTCTTCACAGGGTCAACCATGCTTCTCATAAATTCAAGATCTTCGGTCATCCACATATTGTAGTTCCAAAATCTAAGTTCTTTCTTGGTTGCACCGTTTAGAATTTCCCTATTTACGATTGCAGAAAGCACTCTTCTTACAGAATCTTCTTCAAAGTCATCGCCGTAAAGAGGTTTCATCTCAGGGCGTTTTGCAAGTTCAATCATATAAACTTCAGCAACTTTATCTCTAGCTACCACAGATTCCCAATAGAAAAGCATCATTTCTACAACTTCTGTGTTTAATTTAATTTTATTTAACATTCCTACCTCCAATAAAATTATTTCTAAAAAATATTATACCACAACAATAATTCAGAAAAAATTTATTTGCAAAAGAAACTGTACTAGCTGGGAAAATGGGAAAATTGACAAAGCACCATAAATATAGTATAATATATCAAGTATTGAAAGTATAACTTCGAAAAATTAAGGGGGACGCCAATGAATCAGATGGAAATGATCAAAAGAGAGTTGGAGCAATATATAGGTAAAAGGGTTATTCTCAGAGCCAATAAGGGCAGAAAGAGATTTGTAACTCGCTTTGGAGAAATAAAGGCTGTTTATCCCAGCTTATTTGTAGTCGAAGTTGAAAATGGAGATGAAATGACGACTTCTTCATATACTTATTCAGACGTTCTAACATCGACAGTAGCAGTAACAGTTATTGAAGATGAAGTAGAATTTGAAGATGTTCAGATTATATAAGAAGGCTTAGCCTTCTTTTTTTATGGGAAATTTGGAATTATAAATGGAAATAACAAAAGTAAGATCAAAATCAAAAATAAATATAGGCCTGGATGTAATCTCTAATAGAGATGACGGTTACCACAATATAAGAACCATCATGCATGAGCTAGATCTCTTCGATGAGATGGAATTTTCTTTAGATGCATCTGGATTTGAAATTATCTCAGGTTTAAATATAAAGATGGAAGACAATTTAATATACAAAGCTTACCGTGGGTTTTGCGACTATGTGGGAGAAGATTTAAATTTAAAAGTAAGACTTAAAAAACTTCTTCCAATGGGAGCAGGCATCGCTGGAGGCACATTTAACGGAGCAGAGACAATAAAATATTTAAACAGAGCCTACGGTTATAATATGAAGTTAGAGGAGCTAATATCTTTTTCCAAAAAGATTGGAGCTGACTTTCCATACTGTTTGGCCGGTGGAAACTGTCTCGCAGAAGGCATAGGAGAAATCCTAGTTCCAGTTGAATATAGCGCGCCTTATGTGCTTCTTGTAAATCCAGGTTATGAAGTATCAACCAAGGAAGTCTACGAAAATTTAAAATTGTCTGAAGATCGTGTTGACTTCGATAAGATTTTAGAGGCACTACGAAATAAAGATGTGTCTGCGTTAAATGATGTTCTTAAAAACAATATGGAAGACTATGTATTTAAAAAACATGGTGAACTTGATATAATTAAGAAAAGAATAGTAGAATTTGGTGGAGCATCTGCCATGAGTGGGTCGGGACCTTCCATCTTTGGAATTTTCTATGACCTTGATCTACTTAAAGGTGCCTACAAATATTTTAAAGATAGGTATAAAAATGTCTACCTAGGTGGAAAATATGAATGAAATAATAATCTATGACGATTCCTATGGTTCAATAGAAATCGTGGATAGACTTGAGGAAGAATTTAAAAAAGAAAAATTCATATGCTTTTGCGATGATCTGGCGTATCCATTGGCAATGAGGAGAAGCTATGACGAAATAATAAGTAGCAGACAGGAAGAGTTTACGAAGATGGATCCAAAGATAATCGCCTATCCAAATATTGGAAAGATTCTAGTCTATCCAAAATCTGAAAATAGAGAGAGTAGACTCAATTTAGATGAGTATAAAGACATGACTGTCCTTGGAAGTTCTAGAAATTATTATGGATTTAAGGATTATGTTGACGCGCAGCTATTAATAAACCAAGCAAAGGTAAAGAATGAATACATTTTAAAAGAACTTATAAAAGAATACTTGGTAGGAGCATCTGAAAAAGTGTTTTTAAACAATACATCTCTATGCCTATTTAGAAAATATTTCGAAGAATTAAAGGAAAATCGCAAAATCTACTACTTAAACGACTGTTTTTACAGTAAAATCACAGAAGTCATAAAGGACAATGAATGGATTATCAAATTTCCAGGAAAAGTAAACTACTACGTAACAGAAGACAAGATGAATTTCTCAGAGAAATATGAAGAAATAACCAATAAAAAAATCTACCCGAGCTTGTATAAAATATAAATCCTGTCGAGAGATGGGATTTTTTATGTAGAAGTTGGGTAAAAGTAGGACGGATGATGTACTAGTCAGAAATTTATCCATTTGGATAAGAGAAGTTAAATCAGAGATAGAAAAAATTAATGGGAGGAAAAACGCACTGATGTGTTGGTTTTTTAGGAAGAAATTGGATATAAACGAAGAAATTAAAAAATACAAAGAAACAGAAAATGCAGTCTTACTAGACGTAAGAAGAAAAGAAGAATACAAGATGGGACATATAATGGACGCGATAAATGTGCCAATGGAAGAGATTGAAAAAGTTGTAGACGTAATAAAAGATAAGGACACTCCAGTCTTTGCCTACTGCGTCGGAGGAGTAAGAAGTAAAAAGGCGCTACAAAAGATGGAAAAGATGGGTTATAAAAATCTAAATAATATCGGCGGCACCAAGGACTATAAGGGAAAATTAAATAAGTAGAAGAAGGCAGTGTATGTTTAAGTACACTGTTTTTTGTTTAGTATAAAGTTGAAAAATCTTTTATAAAGACCTTCCTAACTACAGTCACTGAGGGAAATCGGGTTCAGTAAATCAGCCTTCATTCTTTTGCTCTTGAAATGAAGTCTGTAGTTGGTAGTCACCATAAGAAGTGCTTAGCTTAGCAAATAGAAACCTCCCAACTACAGTCACCCTGAGCGGAAGAGCCGTAGGCTCTGTAGTCGAATGGGTCTAACATCTGAAGAGCAATTAAGGCAAATGAAATAATTTAATTAATAGATGCTATCCGGATAGCATTTGAATTTAATTGGTTAGTTTTTATCTCAATGAGCCGTATCAGTTGGAAGGACTTGACCTGTGGAGGTTATACACGTTCGACTCACTTCGTTCGCTCAGGGTGACCGTGTAGAGTTTTAGACCCGTTTAAGTTTATACAATCATAAAGTTTTTACAAATAGAGCCTATCGGCATGGAAGCAGGTTGCTTCCGCTACAAGTCAGTTGGGAGGACTTGATCTATGGAGGTTATACCCGTTCGACTCACTTCGTTGGAATTGGTACCCATTTTTAAAGAAAAAAGTTAAAATCATAATGACAAACTCAATTTTGTCTCGTACAA
>QWCK01004204.1_pt1 | contig 14492 bp, 12 predicted proteins | sample 1972571 | NCBI WGS metagenome assembly QWCK01 (sample SAMN09866710, study PRJNA288562) | Human gut metagenome isolate term2_stool, whole genome shotgun sequencing... | isolation source: gut | host: Homo sapiens | place: USA: California
TCCACCACGCTCTTTAAATATTTTCCCACCACCACGGAGAAGCGTTCCAAATCTTTGATTCGCACGAAGTCCGTGCCGAAGATGAGTTTTTCCTGATCCAGCTCTTTGTCTTCCCCGGTAAAGACGCCGAGGACGGCTCGCTGCTTCAGCTTGCCTTGCAACACTTCCGCCGCCGTGTCGTACACCGCCGCTTCCCCTTCGTAGTCGGGGACGGCGCCTTTGTTGGCGTCGAGGCCGATGGAGAGCAGGTCGTTGGGCATGCCGTCGGAAAGGACGATGAGCACTTTCGTGTCCGATTCGATCTCGTCCATGGTTTCAAAGACGTAGCGCAGGGCAAAGCCGTCGCGATTGGAGCCGCCGGCCTTGTAAGAAAAGATCTCGCGATTTTCCTTGGGCTCGTCTTTGTAGTCGCGGAAGATGCGTATGATTTGGTAGTGAAAGAGATTGCAAAAGCCCATGACCCGGGTGGGGATGCGAAGTTGAGTGAGGGCTTCGGCGATTAAAAAGCCTTGGATGGCCACTTCCGCCTGGCGATCTTGTTGGGAGCCGCTCATGTCTAAGAGGATGTCCACGGCAAAGGAGTTTTCCTGCTCGAAGGAATTTTTCTTGAAGATGCGGTCGTCGCCGAGGATCACGTGGCGCCACAAAAGCCCCGTGTCGATGGCGCCGTTGGCGGCGTGAACCGATTCCTGAGAGGAGTCGTCCAGGAGATTTTTTCGAATGATCTCCCGCAGCTCAAAGATGGACCGCTCGTAGATGTGGCGGTCTTTTTCGTAGACGGCTTCGGTTTCCTGTCTTTGGGCGAGTATTTGATCTTCGAAAAATCTCGCTCCGATGTCGTTTTCGAAGCGGCCCTTGGTGACGTGGAGCCGCATGCCTTGGTGCATGCCCGTGGCGATGGCGGCTTCGATTTTTTTCGCCTTGGCCGGGGACAGGGCTTCCTTGCCGTAGTGTTTGCGCACCCGGCTCAAGGTGCGGGCTTCGTTGTCGGCGCGGCCTTTGGATATGGTGGCATCGGATTCCACCACCTTGGACGTGTCCCGAATGACGCCGGAAAATTCCGCCGACTCGATGATTTCCGTTTCGCTGTCTTCGATGAGCACCGCTTCTTTCTCCACGATTTGGCGGCGCTTCTTTTTCGGCTCGGGCTGATCCGCAGACGGGGGCGGCGCGTCTTTGTCTTCGATCTTTTTTTCCACCTCGAAGGTCAAGGTGGGGTTCACGTGGAAATGCTCCCGCCACAGCCGAGCCAGGTAGTCGTAAAACTCCCCTTCGTTTTTTATTTTTTCCCCGGCGATAAGCTTGCGCATTAATGGTTCAAGAAAGGTGCCGGCGCTCATGGGCTTGCCCATGCGATAGGCGGCGTATTGCATCTCCATTTCCTGTGCCATGTCCCGCTTGTTTAAAAAATCCAGGGCGCGGAAGCGCTCGGCATAGGTGCCCTTCGCCATGGCTTTAATGCCGGGTCGCTCCCTGTATAAGGTGTCTCTCGTGTATTGCAAAGCCAGGATCCTGGCCACGGCGGCCATGTCTCTGCCGTTGGATACATGGGCCGTATTCTTCGCCACGAAATTCGCCAGGCGATTTTTCGGGAAGGCCCGATCGATCATCCCCGCTTCCGCCGCGTCAAAGCCGTCGCCTTCGCCGCTGTAGCGCCGCTGGTAATTGCCGCCGACGGTCCAGTACACATTTTGCCGCCGCTTGTCCGTCCAGTTCATCGGAACAGTTCACCTTTCGTCACGTCTTTTGCGAAGAGGGTGTCGATGACATCGTCCACTACTTCTTTTTCGAAGCGGTCGAAGGATTTGTTCACGATGCCCATGTTCAGGGCGTCTTTCACGGCCAGGCCCCGCTCGATCATGTTCAGGGCGCCGAAAAGCCCGCGCATATCCACGGCCTTGGAGGAAATTTCTCCCTCCAAGCTTTTGTTTTGCAGATCCGTAAAGAGGCGGGCGAAGAGGAGCATGCCCTCTTCGTTTAAATTGGTTTCCTCCCGCAAAATCTGTTTCAGCCCTTCCCCTTCAAGGATCGGCATGTCGATAACCATAAAACGGCTGATGAGGGCTTCGTTCAGCTCGCGGGTGCCCATGTAGCCGTAGTTCATGGTGCCGATAAAGCGGGTGGCGTCGTCAAGAGGGATGCGGTCGTAGCCCGCCACGTCGATCATGCGGCGAAAGTCCAGTGCCGAGTGCACCACGGAAAGGGATTCGTTTTTCGCCATATTGATTTCGTCGAAGATGGCGAATCCGCCCTTTTCAGCAGCCAGGGTGACGGGACCCTTCTTCAAAACCACTTCCCCGTTTCGGAAGGTGTCCACGCCGATTAAAGAGGCGCTGTCCACGTTGACGTTTAAGGACATATTCCACATGGGGCGGTTAAACAGCTGGGCCAGGTTTTCGGAAAAGACGTTTTTCCCCGTGGCCTTGGGGCCCGAAAGCAAAATATGGTAGCCGGATAGGATGGCGTAAATGGCCTTCTCCCAAATGCTCTTGCCGTAGTAGCGGTAAATGGATTCCGGTACCCGGTCCGCCACGGCGGGATCCACCGGGTGTTCGGCCACGAAGTCTTCCACTTCCTTCAGCAGCGTTTTATTGATGGTTTGCTTGTGTAAAAAATCGACAAGTTCTTCTCTCTTCATGTCTTCCCTTCTCTACATAAAGTATTTGTTTTTAGTCTCGATTTGATTTATACCTTATTTTTCTTTTCGTAAAGCAATTTTTTTATTTGCTCGATCTCGTCAAATTTCATCAGCACGGCGAGAAGCACATAGCTCGCTCCCGCCACGGCCATAGCAACCAGTAGGGCCAAGTTCGGCGAAAGGATGCCGAGGAGGATCTTCTCCGCCCCTTTGGCGATAACGCCCATAAGAGCAGACGCCAGGGCGATCTTCGCCATGTTCTTCATGCCTCGGCTGAGTTTCAGCCCCATGTCCGCACGCTTTAGGTGGATCAGCATGCCCACGGCCCCTACCCACAAAGAGACGGATGTCCCCAGGGCCAGGCCGGGCAGGCCGAAGTATTTACCGAAGAGAAAGCTCAACACCACGTTGAGCCCCGCCATGTAGGCGGCATTTAAGAGGGGCACCCGGGCGTCCTTGCGGCTGTAGAAAATCCTCACGCCGATTTCCCGAATGCCGATGGCAAAGAGGCCCAGGGCGTAAAAGAGCAGCACTTCCCCGGTGGCACGCACGTCTTCCGCGGAAAAGGCGCCGCTTAAAAACAGGAGCCGCACGATTTCTCCGTGGAAACACATGACGCCGACGGTGGCGGGCAGGACGAATGCCGCCATCAAAGACAAGCTTTCCCTAAGGACCTCGGAGAGCTCATCGCTGCTTTCGCTTTCCACCAGCTTCGCCATGCGGGGGTAGGTGACGGTGACGATGCTGGTCACCACGATGCCCGTGACGAAGCCTTGGATCTTGGTGGCGTAGTTGATCACCGCCACGCCGGTGGGGGCGATGGTGGATGCCAAGGCCTTGCTGACGATATTGTTCATCTCCAGCACCGAGGTGGAAATCAAAATGGGCAGAACCAATAGCCACATTTTTTTCATGGCCTCGCTCTTCACGGCGTAGCCGCGATGCAAGTGAAGCCCGCTTTTTTTCAAATAGGGCAAAAAGATCACGTATTGAAAACAAAAAGCGAAGAGAATGCCCAGCGCCAAGAGACCGATATTGCCTGCGCGGCCGAAAAACATGGCGACGATTAAGACGGAGTTCATGACCACGGAGTGGAACATGGACACGATAAAGTGTTCGTAAATTTGCAAATAGGCTTTGAATATGGAAAAGACGGCGGTCACCGTCATGCTCAACGCCGTAATGCGGCTCATATAGACGGTTTTTTCGAATACCGCGCCGCGAAAGCCCGGCGCCATAAGGTGCACCAGTTGCGGGGCAAATAGGATGGCGAGGAGGCTTAATACCAATGCTGCCGCCGCCACGACCACAGACAGAGTGGTGGTAAAGCCGTCGGCCTTTTCTCTTCCCTCTCGATGAGCGAGCTCCGTATAGACGGGAATAAAGCCCCCGGAAATGGAGCCTGCGAATAAATTGGACAGGACCATGGGCAGGGTGAAGGCGATAAGAAAAATATTCGCCACATCCGATGTACCAAAAAAATGGGCTAGGGCTTTTTCCCTAGCCAGTCCAAAAAATTTGGTCCCTATGGTGATGAGCATTAAAAGTAGGGATGTGTGTTGCATGGCCACCTACTTTAAAATACCGAAGCTGTAGCCGTCGGCGCGCAAAGCGTCGATGACGTGAGGCAAGGCGTCGGCGGAAAGCTGTTTCGTTTCCGCGTCGTGCATTAAGACGACGACAACGGATGCGTCGTCGTTTTTCGGCATGGATTTCTTTAAAAATTCTACCAGACCTTCAGGCGTGGTGGGGCGGCGCTTCGCCGGCTCCGCATCCCCTGTCAGGGAATTCCAGTCGATCCAGGAAATGCCCATGTCCTTTAATTTCTGATCCGATCCGTCCAGGCCCTGCCAGCTCATGTGACCGCCCGGATAGCGCCACACACCGGAATGGAAGTTTTTGCCCAAAATATCCTGCAGGGCTTTCTGCGCTTTTGCGGCCTCTTCTTCGACGGCCGCCCCGTTGGCGACGCGACCGGGATAGAGCTTGTGGTAGTCGTGGCTGTAGGAGTGCAGGGCGATGGCGTGACCTTCGTTAACTTCACGAAGCAGCACGTCGCGATTTTTCTCTCTCACACTTTTTCCCACGACAAAGAAAGTGGCGTGGGCGTCTTTTTCCTTCAGCACGTCTAAAATCTGCGGAGAGATCTTTTGATTGGGCCCGTCGTCGAAGGTTAAGAAGGCGATTTTTTTATTGCCCTTGTACTCCCGCTTGCCTTCGATGATATCGGATATTTCGCCGGCGTCGTAGGCGTAGCTCGAGGCCCGGGTAATGTGGTTTTGTCCCTTGGCCAGGTGGATGTCGATGCGGTCGTTGATGATGTTGTTGGTTAAATTGCCCACTTCCTGCGGGGTATAGGCCCGAGCGGGATTCAGGGCGTCCATATTTTTCAGGACGAACCATTCCACCTGATTGCCGCCACCCGAGTCGCTTCTCGACGCTATGGATTTTAATTTATGAAAGACGCCGCTGAATACGACGATTATGGCGACGAGAAGCACGAGGCCCCGAATGCGGGCTCGGCGCTTTCTCTTCTTTATGCGGGCGATCCTTCGCCGCCTTTGTCTTTCCATCTCTTGTCTATCCATAAATCCTCCTTAAGGACGTATCGTCACACATTGGGCGATTTTCACGCCGTCGCCGTAGACATAGCCTTTCACGATGTTTCCGTTGTACAGCCACAGGACGCGGCGTCCCTTTAATGTATCGTCGATATTCACCATGTCCAAGACGTGGTGGGTATCGGAATCCAAATCTTTTAATTTTAATAAATTGCCCTGACCCAAGGCCAGATAGCGATCGTTCATGAGCTTCACGCTGTGGCTCTTGCCCGCGCGATAGGCCAAAGAATGCACGGTCTTTAAATCCTCTGCGGATAAAATGCTCACCAGACCCATCTCCTCGTCGTCCAAAAGGACGTAGGAGTCGCTGAGCTTAAAGCGCACGCCGCTTCTCGTATCGATGCTTCGGGGAAGGCCGTCTGCATCCTGCAAATACAATTGCCCTTCGGATTTAAAGAGCACTCGGCCCCCCTGCACGTCGAAATCTTCCGCGGCACCGTCCACGACGCGCTTCAATGTTTTCGTCTTGGGATAGAAGACGTAAATGCCGTCGTCTTTTTGGAAATAGATGCCGCCTTCGTCGTAGCGAAATTTTTTCGCCTCGTTCATGGCATAGGGCATGGGATAGATCCGCCGACGGCCCTTATCCAACGGATAAATAAAAGTTCTGTTGCCATCAACAGCCAAGGCGCACTTGCTTTTCTCGTCGTAATCCTGCGGGCTTTCAAAGGCGAGATCGCCGATAAAACCCGCGGTCTGTTTTTCGTTCAGGCGAAAGAAGCTTCCCATGCCCCGAGGCACTTTTTCGCCCCAGCACCAAAGCTCCATGCCGTTCATGTCGAGGACGGTGGTGGCCATGGTGCCGTCTCGATAGGGATGAATGCTCCCCACCTTCACGGCGCGCTCGGGCACGACTTTCACCTTGTCCTGCGGCGGCACGATTAAAAGAGCGGATCCGTCGTCGGTTAAGTTCGCGGTATAGCCCATTTGTTCCAAGCAGAAAAACAAGGGCACGTAAAGCTCGTCGTCTACATGAGTGGGATAGGCGCGAACCTCTGTCGAGCCGGACCCGCCGATGACTGCCGCTCTGTCCACGGCCATGTAGATGCGATCGATTTGATTAATGGTAATGATCCCTTCATCGGGCAAATAGCTGATGCGCTTTTTCCCCACGAGATGGACGAGGTCTCTGTAGGCCATGGCCCACTGGCCGTTCACCAATTTTAAAGGATGAGTATAATAGACCGGCACCACTTGATCGTCCGCCGGTTCAAAACGTAAAATCTCAGGTACGGTTTTCGGCGATGCCACTTCCGGCTTCGCCTTTTTCATATCCCGAAAAAATTGGGTTTCCGGCGGAAAGGGCTTTGCCGCCGCGAGGAAAAGGGCGAGAAAAACGCCTAACACCCAAAGGGCTCTTCGTCTCTTCATCTCGTCGCCTCCACCTTTTATTTTACCACAGCTTGCCCTCTTGAATTTCTAAATTTAGACAATCCTTATCATTAAAAGGGAGAGATCACATTGTCCTTCTCCAACAGGCCCATGTAGGCAAAGGTCGCTTCGCCGAAGGCCGTGGGAATGAAGCGGTATTTGTGTCCCGCTTCCAGGGCGATGTCGTAGAGATCCAATTCCCTGCCCATTTCCACCATGCGCCAACGAATTTTCTCTTCCTTTTTCTCCAAATTCTCCTTCGATAAGAGATCGTCCAGGGCGCCGGGCTCCGCCACCTCACGCAAGACGTCCTGCACGGGCCACTGACGGAAGTAGGGATCCGCAGCGGCGAATTTTTTGTTGAGCAAGGTGCTGACCCACAGCACCACTTTTTCCTCGTCGTCCAGCTGCAGGTACTGCTCCATGCGAATGGTGGGAAGCAGCATGCCTCCTTCCACGTGGACCATGCTCTTCAGGAGGGCGAACTTTCTGAAAAACACCAACTCCGGATAGCTGCCTTCCCGATTGGCCGTGCCGGTCTGTATGAGCGTCGGCACATTTTCCCGCACCAGAGTCAGACTCTTTTGATTGATGGCGCCGCTTTGGGTTACCGCCAAATTTTCATCCAGCAACATTTCCAGATAGCGGTCGAATTGATCGATCCATTGAGAGGGCCGGACAAGCTCGTCTCGGGCGTCGTCTAAACTTTTGATCCGATAGAGCCCCGTCACCGACTCATTCAAACGGCGCTTGTAGTCCAGGATTTTTTCGTCGGCGGGCTCCAAGGAGGCGCGGCCGGCGTCGTTTTTCCGAATAATGCACCAGCGATACAGGATCTCGTAGATACGGGCCATTTGCTCGTCGGTGCCGAAGTCGCCTTCTTCCGCCGCCGCTTCCATGAGCTCGTCGTAGTGGGTGAAGCGATTGTCGTCCAGATTGACGCCGTCCACCATGAGGACCATGGTTTCCATTTGCTCCAAGATATACATATCGGAGACCACGTCGTCGTCGTTTTCGGCGAATTGAGGCGCCAGGGCCAGTATGCCGTCTTCCCCGATATCCAAATCAAAGACCGCCTCTTCCCCGTCGAAGGGAAAGGGCTCGTCGTTTCGGGCATCTTCCTCCGCCTGGGCGTAGGCGATGGCGAAGAGAAAGAGGATCTCGGGATTTCCGTTTTTCAGCGTACTCTGATAGACCTTCGTGTTCTCCCGCATCATGGGCTGGCGCTTGCCCAGGTCCGCGACATTGGCGTAAAAATCCTCCCGCAAATGCTCGGGCACCACATTGGGCTCGTGAAAGAGAAAATAGCCCGCATTGGTGCAGAGGATGCGGCCGAGGAACAGATCCCCTTCCTTCAGTTTCTTTGTGCCCTCATTGGGACAGAGGATCACGGCGGGCTCGGGAAACAGGATGCTCTGCACATAGATGCCCTCGTCGGAAACATGATTGACCCGGTACATGGCCAGGTAGGAGTCGAAGATGCGCTCCAAAAAAGGCGCCACGCCGCGCATTTTGTGGATGTGGTGCCAAAGCTGGCTCACCAACTGGCCGGTGGTGGCGCGATTCTCTTCCGTATCGAACATTAGCCAGGAGGCCAGATCGAAATGGGGTATGGACAGGCGCATGGGCTCGTACATTTCCTCGTCTTTGAACAGTTCGTCCATGGGAATGCTTTGCCGCGCCGAATCCACAATGTAAACGATATCGTCAAGGGCTTTCAGCCAAAGCTGTCTGTTAGACATGGGTTACTCCTTCGTCGTAGAGAATTTGAATGGCCTGAAGCTTTTCCAGAACCACGTGGACGTGAAAGTTCACGATGGGATCGGGAATCACTTCGTCCATTCCTTCGAACAGTTCCGTGTAGTGAAACAGTTCCTGAATAATTAATTTATTTTCCATGGTTAATTTGCTTTCCATAATGTCCATTTGGGACAGGACCCGCAGGGAAATAAAGGTCTCGGTAAAAAGATCCAAGAGCCGGTCCACCCCTTGAATATCCACTTCCCGGGCGAAGGGCTCGGAAATTTCTTTTTTGATCAGCTCAAAAGAGTCCTGGGTTTGCGTCAATTCCTTTTGCAGGGCGTCCAGCTTCGGCTTTTCGTCGGCGAGGATAATCGCCTCGGACAGGCGGAAGATATCTTCGTAGGTACGTTCCAAAAGGGATTCGAAGCTGACTTTCGGCGTGGGCCGCACGATAAGATAGTTGATGACCACGGAGACAAAAATGCCCAGAAAAGTCCCGATAAGGCGGTTGATGCCGTAGACCAATTGGGACTGTTGGGAGGAAAAGCTCGCCACGAAAATAATATTCGTGAGATTGATGAAACGGTTCATTTTAAATTTCAACAGGGTCAAAATAATAATCACAATGCCCACGCCGGCGATCAATGGCCTGAGATAGATATTGTCGGTAATAAGCGCCAAAACATAACCCAGGACCACGCCCATGACGCAGGTAAACATTCTGAGCCGGATGGCCTTATGGGTTTCGTGAACCGTCGGTTGCATGGTGGTCATGGCGGCGATGGCCACGAACAAAGGCGTATGAAGGCCTAGTATATTCGATAAAAATAAACCGATGACGACGGCCAGGGCCGTCTTAAATGTGCGCATGCCTACGTGAGGCAAATAATTTTTCAGTGGCGGAATGTCCAAATTTCCCTCTCCTTCCAGCACTTATAGCAAAAGTATAGCAAACTGGAAAAAAACTGCAAGGGCGGATGCCGTTTCAATTCCCCGAATCGGGGTATGATTATAAAAAGTTAGTGAGAGGAGACATGACTATGCGTATTGAATTTTACGGAAAAAACATTGAACTGACGTCGGCTTTGAAAAATCAAGCGGAAAAGAAACTGTCCAAACTGGACAAGTACTTTACCGAAGAGGTTAAAGCAAAGGCCAACTTTTCTTCCACCAAGGGCAATCACACCACTGAAATCACGGTGTTCTTGCCGGGCAGCATCATCCGCGCGGAAGAAACGACACAGGACATGTACGCCTCTATCGATTTAGCCGTGGACGCATTGGAAAGACAGGTCCGCAAATACAAGACCCGCCTGAAAAAGCGCCACCAAAACACCGACACCATTCGCTTCGAAAATTTCGAACAAGCCATGCCCGAAAAGGAAGAAGACGAACAGGGCAAGATCGTTTCCAAGAGAAAGCAATTTAAGCTTCTGCCCATGCACGAAGAAGAAGCCATGCTTCAAATGGAATTGTTGAACCACAATTTCTTCGTCTTCCTGGACGGAGAAGACAACGAACCCGCCCTTCTCTACAAGCGGCGTGACGGCAACTTCGGCCGTATCGACTTCGATATTTAAAGATTCCCTTGCATAAAGAAACCGGACCCTGTGTCCGGTTTTTTATTTCGATTCAATTTCTTTCGGCAGCTCGATAAAGACTTGGAAGTAGTCTCCGTCGATGACCATGCGAAATTCGCCGCCTAAAATTTCCACCAAATTCTTTGCGATGTAAAGACCCAATCCGCTGCCTTCCGTGGTGCGGCTCTTGTCGCCGCGAATAAATTGATTGGAAAGCTCCACCGTGGACTGGCTGATCTTGTTCTTCGATTGATTTTTCATATTGAAGAAGACCTTGTCCCCCACCACCGAGGTGTGGGCGGTGACGGTAGTGCCCTCTTTCGCATACTTGTAGCAGTTACTGAAGAGGTTTTGAATGACGCGGCTCAAGACATTGCCGTCGGTGTAAATGGGAATGTCTTCCACGTCGGATTCATAGGCGAAATTTAAATCCCTCGATTCGTAATCGGCGGCGGCATCGCCGTAAATTTGGCCGATCAATTCGTTGAAGTCGATGATCGCAGGCTCCAAGGTAATATTTCCGCTCCCCGTCTTGGATGCTTCGATTAAATTAATGATCATGCTCTTGAGCCGTTCGGAATTGCGGCCCAAAATGTGGACGTAATTTTTCGCCTCTTCGTCCATGACGTCTTTCTTGCTTAAAATATCGGCGTAGTTAATGATGCTGGTCAGGGGCGTCTTCAGGTCGTGGCTGATATTTGTAATGAGCTCGGTCTTCATTTTCTGCGACTTCACCTGGGCCTGAGCCGCCTGATACATACTGTCTTTGATTCGCGTTAGGTCCATTAAGGATTCGTAGGTGGACTCTTTCATCATGGGAGAGAAAGTCGTAATGTCCACATAGCTTTGGGTTTCCGAAATAGCGGCGCGGAGAATGCGGTTTTGCACCACCTCGTCTTCCCCCATGAGCATGAGCCGCAGTACCGGCATGATGATCATGCCGTAGAGGACGGGAAAGCCCGTGAGTACCATAAGGAAGTGAATGATCAGAAAGCTGTTGACGACACAAAAAAAGCCGTAGATGGCTTCTTTTTTTATTTCCTTGGCCAAATTCACCGTGAGCCAGGTCCTGGTCTTTGCCCGCATAAAAAGTTTAATGCACCAAAAGACGATGAGCAGAGCCACGGAGGTGAGGGCGTAGAGCAAAGAGAGGGAGGGATCGTAGGCCGTGCCGCCGAAAAATGAGGACAAAAGATTCAAACATCCCATGACGAACCACAGATCCACCCATATGATCTCCAGGTAATTGCCCCGGCAGTATTTGTAGGCCCGCACCTTGAGCCCTTCGAAAAACCGTCGTCCCTTGTCGGACATTAGTCCACGTCCTCGAATTTATAGCCCATGCCGTAGACGGACTTAATGTAATCGGGCTTTCTCGGATTGATTTCCACCTTGTCCCGTAAATGGGAAATGTGAACGGAGATTACTTTTTTCACGTCGTGAGCCGCTTCTTCCCAGACGATTTCGTAAATTTCGTCGCTGGAAAAGACCCGCCCCTTGTTTTTCATAAGAAGGCGCAAAATTTTGTACTCGTGAGGCGTTAAATTCGCCACCTCTCCGTCCACCCGCACTTCCTTGGCATTGTCGTCCAAGCTGATGCGTCCCACGGTATAGTTGCCGTCGTCGATTTCCGCCGCACCCAGGGAGGTGTAGCGGCGTATGCCGGAGTTGACTCGGGCGATGAGTTCGACGGCGTTAAAGGGCTTGATAATGTAATCGTCGGCGCCCATATTCAGGCCGATGATCTTGTCGGTGATTTCGCTCTTTGCACTGAGGATAATGATGGGGATATTGCTGGTCTCGCGTATTTTTAAAATGGCGGACATGCCGTCCATGTTGGGCATCATTAAATCCATCAGGACCAAATGAATGTCCTCGGTCTTCATAATCTCTAAAGCTTCCAAACCGTCGTAAGCGGGAAAGACGCGGTAGCCTTCCGCTTCCAGATAAATTTTTATTGCGGAGACGATGTCCTTTTCGTCGTCGCAAACCAAAATGTTGTATTGCATAAATCCTCCTCCATCTTGAGTCTATTCTATCATATCTATGATATAATCGCTGTAGGAGGGAAGAAGGAATCTATGAATAAGTGGAAAAGGAAACTCAAAGGATTCGTTACAAAAAAGCCTTTTGCTTTTATCGACATCTTTTTGTACAACATTTTAGAAAACGATCTGATACAGAAAGCGGCGAGCCTGTCCTACTTTTTCGTCTTGGCTATCTTCCCCTTTTTTATCGCACTGTTAAATATTTTAAATGTGGTGAACCGAAGCTATCTGCCGCGCATGGCAAAGATTTTAGAAAACTTGCCGCCGGAAGTTCAAACCATCGCCACGGGCTTTTTCAGAGACTTGCAGCTGAACTCGTCTTCGGCCCTTTTGTCCATTTCGTTGATCGGGTCCATCTACGTGGCGAGCAAGGGGATTAAGCAGCTGATCAAAAGCATTAACGACGGGCTCTACATCGCCGAGGAGCGAAGCTTTTTTTCTTTAACGGTCCTTTCTCTCGTCATTACCGTGGCACTCTTCGCCCTGGTGATTTTGCTTTTCGTGACCCAGGTCATCGGCAACAATCTGTTGCGCTTTATTGCTCATTATCTGCAGCTGCCACGAGAGGCCTACATTTTTATTCGACGGGCCGGCACGTTTATCCCCTTGGCCTATATGTTTTTAAGTTTTTACGGGCTCTACCGCTTTTCGCCTAAATGGCCCGAAGGCGGCAAACCCCCGGCCTACGTCAACTTAGCCAGCGCCCTTTTTTCCACGGTGGGCATTCTGCTTTCCAATGCGGTATTCAGCTACTACGTGGCAAACTTTTCAAACTACTCGAACACCTACGGATCTTTGGCGGGGATGATTATCTTCCTGGTCTGGCTCTATCTTTTCGGCTTGATCCTGCTCTTCGGCAGCTCCGTTCAGGCGAGCCTTTATCTTCTGCACAATAAAGGCGTTCAATGGCCCAGGAAGGAAACCCTCTTCGGCACCTTCGTCTCGTCCCACACGCGAATATCATAAGTATTACTCAGGAGTCATTTATGAAACAATTTATCGTCGACACCTTTACGCAAAAAGTTTTTAAAGGCAATCCCGCGGCGGTTTGTCTTCCCGATCGCATTCTCACCGACGAGCTTATGCTCGCCATCGCCGATGAAAATAATCTTTCGGAGACGGTCTTCGTCGTAAAAGACGGCGATAATTACAATCTGCGCTCCTTTACGCCGGCGGGGGAAGTGGAATTTTGCGGCCACGCCACCTTTGCCGCCGCCTACATCGTCTTTCACATTTTGGAACGGGTGAAGGACACGGTATACTTCGACACGAAAGTCGGCACCCTCACCGTCACGCGAAAGGACGAGCTCTTTACCATGGACCTCCCCTCCTTCGAGCTGAAGGAAGTGTCCGTGACCGATGCCATGGCTCAGGCCGTGGGCGCCCGCCCCAAGGAAGCTTATATGGGCAGGGACCTGCTCCTGGTCATGGAGGACGACTTCGACATAAAGAATTACGAGCCAGATGTCTTGAAGATCAAGGCCCTGGAAGGGACCATGCTTCACTTGACCAAGGCGGGCGAGGGCGAATACGACTGCATCTCCCGCACCTTTGCGCCGAAGCTGGGCGTGGTGGAAGATCCGGTCAGCGGCTCCGGCCACTGCCACATCTGCGTCTATTGGGCGGAGAAATTAAACAAGGCGGACATTCTCGCCTATCAGGCCAGTCGCCGCGGCGGCATTTTAGATACCCACGTCATGCCGGGCCACGTGAATTTATCGGGCCATGCCGTGCTCTTCTATCGAGGGGACATTCATATTTAATCCGCGAAAAAAGCGGTCACTCACAATGGAGTGGCCGCTTATTTTTTTGCTAATCGTTATTTACGTCCCGGGCTTTGATGCAGACGAGCCCCGTCACCGATGCCGCGCCTGCCTCCGTAAGGGCTTTCTCACAGGCCTTCATGGTGGCGCCGGTGGTGTAGGTGTCGTCGAGTAAGAGAAGATGCTTCCCCATGACTTTGTGGGCCATAAAGGCGCCCTGCACATTCCGCGCCCGCTCCCGTGCACCGAGGCCGATTTGATCCCGCACCTTTCGCTTAAAGGTCAACACGTCTTCATAGGGCACGCCGATCGCCTCTGCCAGCACCTGCGCGATTAGCTCCGGTGGATTGTAGCCGCGAATGCGCTGCTTCTTTGCCGAGGTGGGCACGCAGATGACGGCATCGAAGGGCCCGAGGTCCATGTGGCGGTAAAAATCCGCCGCCATCTCGCCGAAGACATGGGCCCAGAAGCGCTCTTCGCGAAACTTTAATCCCTGAATCATGTAGGAGGACAGCTTGTTTTCCCTGAGCAGGGCGTAAATGGGAAAGGCCTTTTCGGTAAAGATCTCTTCTCCGGAAAAGGAGAGATTGTCCAAGCAGCTTTCGCATAGCCCGAACCTCTCCGCCGGTTCCTTCTTGCAAAGGGGGCAGCCGTCGTAGGAAAAAAAGCCCTTTACCATTCTCTCTTCTCCTTTAAAATCTTATCCAGATCGGAATAGCGCCAGCGAA
>QWCK01004205.1_pt1 | contig 14485 bp, 10 predicted proteins | sample 1972571 | NCBI WGS metagenome assembly QWCK01 (sample SAMN09866710, study PRJNA288562) | Human gut metagenome isolate term2_stool, whole genome shotgun sequencing... | isolation source: gut | host: Homo sapiens | place: USA: California
AGAAGATACAGAGGGAGAAATCAAACGAGAGCAAACGCAGGAGCAGGGAGCGAAACAGACAGGCATGTATTGAACTGTCCGCAAAAAATGACCGACTGATCTGGAGCAGCAGGAGGGACGAATTTTACGACAGGGAAACCAGAATGAGAAAGTTAAGATATTCCGCTATGTAACAGAGAATACGTTCGATGCGTACATGTGGCAGATTTTGGAAAATAAACAGAAGTTTATTTCTCAGATTATGACCAGTAAGTCACCAGTCAGAGCGTGTGAAGATGTGGATGATACTGCACTTTCTTATGCAGAGATCAAAGCCCTTGCAACAGGAAATCCCTATATAAAAGAAAAAATGGATCTGGATGTTCAAGTCAGTAAATTAAAGCTCTTGAAGGCTAACCACACCAGTCAGATTTATCGTCTGGAATCAGATATTGCAAAGAATTATCCAGTTCAGATCAGTGCATTGAAAGTGAGGATTGCCGGAATGCAGTCTGATGTCAGTGTGGTAAAGAATGTTGATCTGCAGAATAATGACAGCTTTTCTATGAATATAGGGAATATTGCGTATACGGACAAAAAAGAAGCAGGCGAAGCTATGATAGCTGCCTGTGCAGGATTAAAGGCAGTTACCACAGGAGGAAAAGTCGGAGAGTACCATGGATTTACTTTATCCGCATCATATAACCTGTTTGCAAATTCCTTTGAGTTGACTATAAAAGGCAAATGTTCTTACAAAATTGAAATAGGAAAAGATCCTTTGGGAAATATCCAGCGTATTCATAATGCTCTTTCTTCGATTGATAAGAAACTGGCAGAGAGTGAGCAAAAGTTGGAGACAGTACAACAGCAGCTTGCAACGGCACAGGAAGAAGTAAAAAAACCATTTCCGAAAGAAACGGAACTGAATGAGAAAATGGAGCGTTTATCGGAGTTAAATGCTTTGCTCAACATGGATGAAAAAGGGAATGAAACAATTCTGGCAGATGAGGATATTGGCACAGAAAAGATTCCAGACAGAGATGCTTCGAGAAAGGAAGAAGTCCGGGACGCAGACAGGAATCTGCAGGAAACAGCAGACAAGGTTCATAAGCCGTCCATACTGGAACGTCTGAAACAGGAAAAGGCAAGACAGCTTGCACCGGAGCAGACTGCTACACCGAAACCAAAGAAAAATCACGAGCAGGAGTTATAAATAATGTCCCGTCAGAGAACTTTCTGACGGGATAAATTCAAAATTGGAGGACAAACTATGGCAGAAACAGATAAAAAATTAAAAGAAATCACAGAGCGTCTGGAACAGGGAGTAAAGGAAATTTTTACATCAGAGCGTTATACAGAATATCTGGATACGATGTCAAAATTTCATAATTATAGTTTCAACAATACTCTTCTGATTACGATGCAGAAACCGGATGCGACACTGGTGGCAGGCTATCAGGCATGGCAGAAGAAATTTAACCGTCATGTAAAACGGGGTGAAAAAGGAATCCAGATTATTGCACCGACGCCAGTAAAAGAAAAACAGGAAATAGAAAAGATTGATCCAGATACACAGGAACCAATCATTGGCGAGGATGGACAGCCGGAAACAGAGATTGTAGAAATGGTAATCCCAAGATTTCGGGTAGCGACAGTATTTGATGTCAGCCAGACAGAAGGAGAACCGATTGCAGAACTGGATGTACCGGAGTTAACGGGAAGCGTGCAGTTTTATGATATTTTTATGGAAGCATTGCAGGATATTTCACCGGTACCAGTACGGTTTATGGAAATAGACGGGGAGGCAAAAGGCTATTATCATCAGACAGAAAAATATATTGCGATTAAAACAGGAATGAGTAATCTCCAGTCCATGAAAACCGGTGTCCATGAAGTTGCCCATGCAATTCTGCATGACAATGATATGATGGATGCGGATGGCATTATAAAAGGAAAGACAGCCAAAGAAGTAGAAGCAGAAAGCATTGCTTATATTGTATGTAGTCATTTTGGACTGGATACTTCGGAATATTCCTTTACTTATATTGCAAGCTGGTGTGAAAGTCAGAACATGAAAACGCTGAAAGCGTCTATGGATACCATCCGAAAAACTTCAGCGGGAATTATTGAAAATATTGAAACAAAGATGCATGAGTTGGAAATGGAAAGACCAATCAGAGAAACATTCCATAGAGAGGATGTCATTCTGCATCTTTTAGGCAGCATGGGTTCAGAATATGCGTATGATCTGGTTGAGAACATGACAGCAGAACAGTTGCGAGAGAATGTGATGGAATATGTCAGTCGGCTGGAGCAGAAAGAAATCTCAGAGGATGAGAAATCTTTGGAAGAATTTTTGGAGGACAGAGGTGCAGCGATCACAGTATTGTATGCAAGTGATGGAGTGGGAGAAAATTATCCGATTCACTTTTTTGATGTAGCGTATGATGCTGATACAGGCATTGCTTATTTTTCAGAGCTGACACCGAAAGAACAGGCAGAGATGCTGGTGGAAAAAGCGGAATTTCCGAGAACGATTTTTACAGAAGAAGAGAAAGCATTTGTAACGGAATACGCAGAAACTTTTTCCGGACAGGTAGAAAGACTGAATGATCTGGTCTGGGATATGCGGGAATCTTATGAGGAAGCCGGTGCAAACTTAGTACATGAAGTGATTCAGGCAGCAAGGGCGAACTTTCCAACCACGAAACTTCCAGAAGAAAGAGAAAGCACCATGCAGTATGCCCATAGACTGATTGAAGCCGCAGAAACTGCCAGCCATGAGAATTTTACAGAATCACAAAGAAACCTTATCGTAAATTTTGCTTATAAGATGGATGACAGGGATGAAGTTTTGGGGCTGGTAAATCGTATGCTGACAGCGAATCGGGGTGACCGAAGTGAAGTTATGAGAAGTCTTATGTATGAGACAGAGGCACAGATTGATAACTTTCCAGACGGAAGGATTGGTTTTACAGAAATGCACGAAGCAGGAATCCAACTGGAACACATGTATCCTCTTGAAAAAAATAGGGCAGTAGAACTGTATCGAGAAGGTGCAGAAGTTTTTATCTTAAACGGAAATCCAGATCATCCAGAACAGGCAGGACAGATTCTTGCAGAAACAGAAAATGCGATCCTGGGGCATGACGGTATCTTTGGTATTACGGAAACGGAATGGGAAGTACATAAAGAAAGAGAAGCAGCGATAGCCAGACAGGAAAAACTGGAACAGGATAGTGCAGAAAAGATTGATGAAACCTTACTTCTTCATGGAGAAAGCGGTCGTTTTGCAATCTATCAGATGGATACAGGTGGAGAGCATACTTATCAGTTTATGGGTTTTGAATCGGCTCAAAAATTAGGTTATAGCATTGATGGAAAAGACTACAGGATGGTGTATGCAGCTCCATGGACATCAACGATCACATTAGATGATATTTTTGAGAGATTTAATATCAACCGCCCAAACGATTTTCATGGACATTCCTTATCGGTAAGCGATGTCATAGTTATAAACCGGACGGCGGAAACAAAGGCTTATTATGTGGATTCTTTCGGTTTTGAGGAACTTCCGGACTTTGTACAGCAGAGAATAGAGATACTGGAAAATAATCATACCAGAGCCTACCCGTCAGTCTATAAAGGAACACTTGCTCAGGCAATGGAAGAACGGGATGTAGATGCCTATCTGGATTCCAGAAAGTTAAATATTGATTGTAAGAAAGCAATCGAGGAAGCAATCGCATTAAATTTTGATGGACTGCATTTAAAGGAAGATGCCGCAACACAAGTGCTGGAACAGTTTGGAGAAGAACGTATGACGTTTGTTATGGCAAATACGCTTCGGGAACTTTCTTATGATGGCAGATTTTCCAGACAGAACAAAGACTGGGCAGAGCATATCGAAATCCCGGAAAATATCAATCAGGGAAAGAATCTGAATCAGGATTATGTGATAGAAAGCCACCCAGCGGTGTTAGATGGATTTATTGATATGGCAAGGGCAGAGATACGTATGCAGAAGATTGAACAGGCATTGGATGAAGCGGAAGTCACCATTACAGCAGATACCAGAGGATTTGAAGCAGATGGACATGCGGGAACCTGGCATACAGTAGATGAAAGAGAGTATGCAGGGGAGAAGTTCTTCTTCATGGAACATGATGAATATGGTTCAGATGTGGCAGGGATTATCGTATCGGAACATGGTCGGCTTATCGCAGAAGATCTCTGGAATGGATATGATGTCGGAGCATTGGAAGCTATTTCAGAATATCTGCAGGAGAAAGGAATTTCTGTAGAGGGACTTATGCCGGAACTGGAACCGGATGAACTGGCATATAAGATTGGCGATAGGTATTTTACAATCCAGAGAACAGAGGAAGGTTATGATTATACTTTTTATGCTTTGGATTATGATGAGATTGACGGTGGTGCTTATGATAATCCTGATGTTTCTATGCGGCAGGCAATGGAAGATATTTTGGAAGATGAAGATATGTCCCTGGAAAATGCAGTTTCCGTTGATTATGAGGATTTGATGGCAGAAGTGGAAGAAGCAGGCGAACGGCAGATGCAGCTGGCACAGTTATTAAAGAATTGTCCTCCAAGTATTTTTGAGGACTATGACAGGGAAAGAGCAGTGGATACCTGTGAGGGAATCGCCATGCAGTTTACTAAGAGTAAAGGGTATCTGACTGTACAGGCAACGGAAGAAGGTTATTTTTATATTTTCTATGATTCTGATTTGCATGAAATTAATGAAAGTGATTACGATAATCCGGATATATCTATTCAGAAAGCTACTTATGAAATCCTGAAAAGTGAAAGGATGGATGATATGGAGTGCATCAAAGTGGATTATAAAGAATTTGAGGCAATGACCATCCAACATTCCAAAGACTTATTGCAGGCAGGTGAGCTTCGTGCGACTTCTGAGATTGGAAGAGATGAAGTAGCATTAAATGGTCTGAGCAGGGCAGAAGTGGAACGGGGTGTCTTGTATCACGCACAGGGTATTCTGGAAGAGATGGGACTGGAAAATGAAGTAGAGCTGCTTGCTGCAAGGGTGCATGGTTCCAGAAGCAGAGAGGAACTTTACAGAGATGATTCTGATCTTGATGTAGTGCTTTCTTATCGTGGCAATATCCGGGAGGATAGTTTCTTCAATGAATTAAATGCTCATGGTATAGCAATGGCAGGTATTAAGGTAGACATCAATCCTATCGCAGAAGAAAGAATTACTCTGGCAGAGTATATGAGGGAGTCCGAAGCCTATCTTGATCAGCAGGAGATCAAAAAGCAGGCAGTGGATTTAGATAATTTCAGCTATGAATATGATACTTACGAATATAAAGATACCGTTGAGAACAGGGAAGAACAGATAGAGAAAATCACAGAGGACATTTTGAATAAGAAAACAGGGTGTTTAAAGGACTGGCTGATTGAAGTATCGGAAGAATCTGATATAGACAGTGATGTGATAACTGCCCGTTCACTGCTTTCCCGTCTGGAAAAAGCAGAAACCCTTTCTATCTTTACCAGACAACCAGAACAGGAACAGCCAGAAGCTACGATTACTTTTTATGTAGCAGAGTGCATGGAGTTCCCGGTCATGGGGGAATACCATAATAATCTCACGCTAGAAGAAGCGATTAAAATTTATGAAAGTATTCCGGCAGAACGAATGCATGGAGGCAAAGGTATTGGCTTTGATCTGCAGGATGGGGATGAAGATTATTCTGGAGAATACGAACTAATGAGCTGGGATAGAGTAGACAGGGAACTGATAGATATGATTCCGCATTATAAGGAAAGCCCATTGGTACAGAAAGCAATCAATGATATGGAAAAATATCTTGCAGATAAAAAGAATAAGCAGGCAGAGATTACGGAAGAATTATCCGAAAACCAGTCAGGGAAAAACATAGATGTTGAAAAAAATGCAGAGAAGAAAGTAACAAGAGAACCAGGAAGCATTAAAAAATCTGTTCTGCAGTCTTTAAAAGACTATCAGGCAAGAGTAAAAGCACAGGAAAAAGCAAAAGAAAAAACCAATGAACATAAGAAGGGAGATATGGAATTATGATGGATCTGTCTATGAATTTTGATATGGAAGAATGTATCGTGACTGCAATGCTCGATCAGGGCAACCGAATTGATACGATGGAAGCAATCGACCGGGTCATACCATTTCTTGCAGGAGATTCGGAAATGATTATGCTGGTCTGCGAAACAATAAGAAAACTGTTCTGCATGAGCGATGAAGGCTATGAGGTTTTTCTTATGGATTTGGAAGAGTATAAAGAAGATTTAGAGTTGATGGAGGAGAGTGAAGCATGAATACAAGTCAGTGTGCAGTATATCAGGTGAAAGAAGCACCAGAGTACAGAAATGTCCGTTTCCGTTCTTATGCCAAATTAAAAAGTGAAGGAAAAGAGGTCAGGGCAGAAAATTATCAGCAGGTATATATTGGAAGAATCCAGCCGGGGGAAACTCCGGCGGATATAAAAACACGCTTGCAGAAACAGCGACCGAAGAACTTTAAGGGGCACTCTGTTGGATGCAGTGATGTCATTGTTCTTACGGACGATGGAAAAACGACAGCTTACTATGTAGATAAAGATGGATTTATCATTGTTTCGGATTTCTTCCAGATAAAAAATTCTCCAGATACAAAGCTGGATGTTGATACAAAAGGATATACCATCGAAAAGAAAAAAGGAACATGGCAGGTTGTCGATTACATTTTGATGAATGAAAGAAAATGGTTCCTGATGGAACACGAAGAATACGGACCGAGAGCTGCCTATGTGGTTCTCAGTGATGATGGTGCTGTTGTTATGAATGATAACTATAACGGACTCGATGCAGAGGCAAGAGAGAAAATTCAAAGTTTCTTAAAGCAACAGGAAGAGAAAAAACAGGAAACATCGCCACAGCAACAAACATCAACACCAATTGTACAGGAACAGCCGCCACAACAGAAGAGAAAAGAACCAGAGCTGGCAAACTGGCAGAAGGTCATGGACAACGGAGAATATCTCCGCAGTGCAGAGATGGCAGAAGAAGCCAATTACAATATGATCGACGGACTGATGAACAACGTCCGCAAGGTAAAAGATAAAAATAAACCAAGAGAATCCGTACTTGCCAAGCTCCGACTCAACCAGAAGAAAGTCGCAAAGCAGGGAAAGAAACAGACGCAGCAGAAAGCGATGACGGAGGATATGGAGAGGAAGAAAAAATAGTATTTGACAGAGGTGGTCTTGCTACATATGTGGCAGGGCCATTTTTGTTGAAAAAGCGCAGAAAACATTTATAATAATATGCAAAAGAATTAATATGGATGGAGGCAAGATATGAAATTTGTAATTGGAACTCCAAAATATAGTTGTATTAAGGATATAGAAGGTTTTGGTTCGTTTTTAGAACATGGACAACCGGAATTACAAAAATTTTTGAAGAATTTTTTGAATCTTGAGGAAATAAGAGTACAATGTTCTCATTTAGATGTAATTAAAGGATGGCTTAATGTTAAAAGTTTGAATTCAGTGAATGAAATAAAGGAAAGAGAGAATGAAATCTGCGTAGTTTCACAAATTTATGTGGATGATGAGTTAATTGCTTATTATCCATATGTTCTGGTGGGAAAATATATTAAAAAGATGAACTTAGCAAAAAATTTTTTCCCTAGAATAGCAGAAGCAATTTCTGAACAGTTAACAGCATGTTATCTTCAAAAATTTAAAGGTGGAGATTGGCTATTTGGTGATAAATTTGCACAAATGCTTATAGCAAACTGTGTTTCATCTAATTTACATAATGGAATAAAATTTGCACATTTAATTGAAAAAATAGAACAATTATCCGTTTCGACATTTGAAGGAGAATATTTTTCAACTGGAGTGATTGTATCAAGTAATTTTGCTAAATATCGGGAAAGTAATTTTAAGTTTTGCGAAAAGCGAAGTATAGATACAATGAATAAAAGAGAATGGTTTTTAGCAGATGGCAGAACAAGTTTCTTTCTGATAGATATAAATAGTAATATAGAAGGCATATATGTGAATGAAAGTATGGATGGTAATAATTTTGTAGATAATTATTTTGAAAAGTATTACCTATACCCAAATTTGCATGATCCAGACTTTATAGTCAGAGCCATTGGAGCGAATGAAATATCTGTTTCTGATGCATATGGAAAGGAATATGTGAAAATCGAAAATGTTTGGCGTTTTAGGTACAAAAATAATTTTGCGGAATATTTGGAAGATAGTTTAGACATAAAAAAAGAAATATGTAATGCAATAATATATTATACTCTGAAATGTTCAAGAAATCATATAAGTACAATCATATGGATTCCAAAAAAATGCGATAAAGATAGTATTAAAGACTATATAACCGGTAATGGTATAAGCCTATGGGAAACAAAGCTAAATATCTTAAAAAGATCTAATGAAGTTCTAATAGATAAAATACTTGCAAGCGACGGGGCAATAGTAATTGAAAAAAATGGAGACATCATGTATGAAAGTGTTTTTGTTGATGTAGGAAAGGCTAAAGTATCTTTGAATACACTGGTAGGTACGGGAGAAACTGCAACTGCGTATTTAGCTCAAAATGGAGTGGCGATAAAAGTAAGTCAAGATGGCACGATAAAAATATACTCAGGGAATGATAAGTTCTATTTTTAATTTCTGACCAGAAAATACAAATATATTCGCTAAAAGGAGCAAAATCTCTCCTTTCGAGAGATTTGCTCTTCATTTGAAAGAAATGGAATTATAAATCCTGTTCTTTTTCAATATGATGTTCCTGCGCAGGCTTCTTTCCAAGAATCATATCAATATTAGCATCTACAGTCCTCAGTTCCCGTTCCTGATCACGATGGCTGTAAAAATCGGCTTGTTGTACTTCACGCAGTTCTGTGAGCCGGTCTTTTTCGGTGTAGAGGGATTTTATGGAAGGAAGTTTCTGACCATTGGATTTTTCTTTCAGAACACGCAAAGCGGTTTCGTAAAGAGAGAGTTCTGCTTTATGCTCCTCATAAAATTTATTACGGTTGCGGCTTTTGCGGTACTGGGCATAGAGATCTTTGTAGGCAAGGTACTGTCCTGTAAAATGAATCTGTTCGTTGACATTTTTGAGTTGTTGTTCGGTATCTTTCATCTTTTTACGGGCAAGGCTGGTTTGGCTTTCTGCATCTGCAAGAGCAGCATTAAAATCTGCTCTGGTGTCATACCCATGTTCCTGTATATAGGCAACGGTTTGAGCCATCTGTTTCAGATTCGTCAGTTTTACTTTTTGAGCATAGGCTTCACTTTGCTGTGCTTTGATACAGGTTTGTAAATCTATCACAAGCCGGAGATCTGATTTTATGAAAACAAATGGAACAGGAATCTGGGATGAATCGGAAGAAAGTGCCTGCTGTAAATTGGTAGCGGTATCCGAAACAGGTTGTTCCTGGACATTCTCTTTCTCTTTTGAGAGCGATTTTGTATTTTCCATAAATGTTTTCATGAGAAAATCTTCTTCATATCTGATTCCAAGATTTCTGCCAGTAACATATTTTTTACGGTCAGGGTGAAGGTAACTGTAACGTCCTCGACTAATTTTGAAAATGATGCGATACTTTTCTTCAAGAATTTTTGAAAATTCTTCGGGAGATTTTGCGATACTTGCAGCATTGTCAATCGCATCCCGGAGAAATTGCTTCTCTGTCTGGTATTTCGTTTCTTTTGGGGTAATCCCATCTTCACGCATCTTCTGGTTGAGCTTATCAAGTTTTTCCTGTCCCCGACGTTGTGCCCAGTATTCTTTTTCTGTGATTTTTCTTTCTGCAGGAGTGAGCAGATCAACTTGATGCAATCCCTCTTTTTGGCACATATCCATAACTTCTTGTTTTAAATGGGCAAGGTAGGCTGTGCTTAGATGATGCTTATAGCCAGCTTTTGATTCACAGGCATATTCCATGAATGGTTCTTCTGGTACATCATATTTCCGGATACTGTTGATTACGATGTGAATATGAATGTTGCCGCTTTCGTTGTGTCCATCTGTATGTGTACAGATTAAAGCCTGATGACCGGGAAAGTTTTTCTTTGCAAAAGTCAATCCAAGCTGCTGTGCCCGTTCACCGGTCAATCCACATTCATCCCGGTCTTTCGGGTCAAAACTGATAATGTAGTGATGAGATTTGATCTCATTGAAGTTCTGATTTTTATGGTAATAGCTGTTCAATTCCTGACATTCAGAAGCAAAAGTAAACGGATCACAGTTTAGTCCATCCAGATAATACTCATCCCGGAGAATCATGCGTCCGTTTTCATCCAAGACAGGTTTTTGGGTATATTCGTTGTGTTGAAAAATAAGATACCGCTCAGATTCTCCATAGTCTGCATTTTTACTTGCGATATGTTTAATTACTGCCACGAAAATCACCTGCCATCTTCATTACTTCATATTTCATCTCATAAATATCCCGGATACATTTCTTTATTTCCCCACGCATTTCTGCTGATATGATTCCACCTTGGTTAAAATATCGGGCAATCTGGTTGAGGTTGCTGCCAATCTTGCCAAATTCTCCGATTAGTTTTTTTATTTCCGGAACATCAGCAACAAGTTCATATTTGATTGTTATCTGCTGATTGTCCAGAGCATTTCGTATAAATTCAGCCATGCTCATGTTGACGGCACTGGCTCGCTCCTGTAAAAGTTCATACTCCGTATCGTTCATGCGAATATGGATACTGTTACTGCGGACGGTTTGTTCGTCTTTTTTCGGTCTTGTCATATTCTTTTCCTTTCTGCTGTACGGTTCCGGATACAGGAAGAAACATTCACAGAAGTCTGTGATGACAAAGGATGAAAATTCATCCTGCTGTGACCATGTACATGGGAACCAATACGTCTGCTTTTGATAGTAGCCGAGGGTATGGGGAAACGGAATCCCCATCAAGTTGCAAGTGACCGATGAGCCTGTAAGGGTTATTGGGCTACGTTGCGAAACTTGCTCTAAGAATGTTTGCTCCTATATAAAAGCCGATTTTAAGAAAAAAAGAGAAAGTAATAGTATATATCTGTGATTTTTTTGAAAAAGTAGTTGATGATTTAATTCTTATGTGCTAATATAATTATAGACCGTAGGAAGGCATGGGTTATGCCCGAATCCAAATATTCCATTGGCGGGATTAAGAATGGTATATCCATTCTTTTTTTTTACTATGAAAGAGGTGTTACAAATGCCAAATACAGAACAACCGATAGATTTAGAAACTCAAGTTATGCTGATGAAGAAATATGTAAACTTTCGACAAAGAAAAAAGATGAGAGAGTTTCTTGGGTATGCTGGATATTTCAGAGCAAGTCGTTATGGAAAATACCTTTTAACACAAGTCAATGCGTTTGGAAGTAAGGCTGATTCAAAAGTTTTCTTTAATCTTTATAATTTTGATGTACAATTAAGATTGTTGCTGTTCAAGTATTGTAAAAAGGCGGAGATTCGTTTTAAAAGTGCCATAGCCAATGCGGTTTCGTTAAAGACTGGAGATGCTGGCTTCTATTTGGATAAGCAATATTATACGCCAACAAAAAGTGAGAAGGATAAAAAGACCCGAAATAGAAATGTTTCGTTTTTTCATACAAAATTTTTTGCAGGGTTAAAAAATGATGAGGAGAAACTGAGAAGGGATGTTGTAAAACACCCTGAACTGAAAGAATATCGGAAAGGTGGAACTCGTCAAAATAACGTATTACCTGTGTGGGCTGCATTTTCTTATTTTGAAATGGGAACAATGGTGTTAATTTATTCATATCTGCGAGGTGATCTGAGAAAAGAAGTATTAGATTACACATATTCACAGAAGAATTATAAAAAAGAAGTGACAAAGCAGATGGATACATGGTTAGATGCAGTCAGAAATCTAAGAAATTATTGTGCTCATCATTCTATGTTAGTTGGAATGACTTCTTCTGTGGTGATTCCGGATAATAGGGATAGTTCAGATGTTCTTCCAGATAATACGAACCTTTATTCCAGATTGTATGCATTGAAGAAAATATTATCACAAGAAGATGCAAATATGTTGGAAACAGAATTAGGCAGGCTTGTCTCAAGAGCAAAAATTGATGTATATAAAATGAATATACTTCCATCAAATTGGAAAGATTTATATGATAGGATATTGTTTTTGTAGGAATAATAAATTGGTTTAAGAATACAATAAAAATGACCGTAGGAAGGCGTGGGTCATGCCCGAATCCAAATATTCCATTGGCGGGTAGGCAGCTAAGAAAAAATAGCTGCCTATTTTACTATGTAAGATTAATTATTGGGGAATCAGAAAAACTTCCCGACGCACACTAAAAAATAGGAATGTGTCATATACAGAATATGTGGAGATGATTGTTCTTTTACACCAACAAAATCCGGACGACACAATAAAGATTGACTTAGCTCTGGGCGAACTGGATGAGACCAGTGCTGAGTTGAAAGCAACCCATCAGGAAATCAAAGATTATGTGCTGAAAGAATTAGTGCATATTTAAAGTGTGGAAATCTCTTGCGGGAGCTTTTTGCTGTTTCTAAGGAAATCTCTGTTTGAGATTTTAATATAACTGTTTGATTTGCAAAGCTGGCAATGATACAATTAGTATTATTTAAAGGAAAGCAGAGTGAATTATGAGTGAAAAGTTACTGATTGTTGAAGATGACAAAAAATTGAATGATGGAATACGTCTTGCGTTAAAGAATGATTCTTATTTTTTTTATCAGTGCAGAACTTTACAGGAAGCAAGAAAAATTATAAACATGGAAGATATAGTATTAGTTTTATTAGACGTGAATCTGCCAGATGGAAATGGAATTGATTTTGTAAAGGAGATCAGGAAATGCAGTCAGGTACCGATTATTTTGCTTACTATAAATAACATGGAAGTAGATATTGTGACAGGATTAGAAGCAGGAGCAAATGATTATATTACGAAACCATTCAGTTTAATGGTACTGCGTGCAAGAGTAGCTGTACAGCTTAGGAATAAAGAGATGTCAGCGAAGGATTCAATGAAGATTGATCGATATGAATTTTGTTTCGATAAAATGGAATTTTTTAAAGACAGTGCCCCCATTGAACTTAGTAAGACAGAACAAAAGCTCCTTAGAGTGCTGTGTGAAAACAGAGGGAAAGTATTGAAACGGGAATACTTGATTGACGAGGTATGGCAGGGAGATACAGAGTTTGTGGATGCTCATGCTTTGACTGTTGCAGTCAAACGCCTCAGAGACAAATTAGAAGATGATACGCAGAAGCCTGAATATATTAAGACGGTTTATGGAATTGGTTATACCTGGGCGGTGAATGGATGATAGAAACAATTATGTTGATTGTAGGAATATTTGTTCTAAGTGGAATTTTCTGGTATAGCATTTTTTATCAGAAAGAAAAAAAGCTTTTGAACCGATTGCAGCAAATGTTGGATTGTGCAATAGATGGAGAACTGGAACGGACAGAAATATCAGAAGAAAAGTATTCTGCTCTTGAAAACAGCATGAGACAACATTTAAACAGTAGCTTTTTAGCAAGAAAAAATCAACAGGAACAGAAAGAAGTTATACAAAAACTTATTTCAGATATTGCACATCAGACACTGACTCCCATTTCAAATCTGAAAATCTATGGAGAAATACTATTTGAAGTGAGTAATGAAAATCAAGAGGAGATAGCTACCATTTTGGAGCAGACGGAGAAATTAGATTTTCTGATACAATCATTGGTCAAATTATCACGGATGGAGAGTGGAATTATCGCAGTACATTCGGAGGATACGACTATTAAGCAGATGCTTGAATCCATACAGCAGCAGTTTAACGTAAAAGTAAAGGAGAAGAATATTGCTCTGAGCTTATGTGACACGGATTTGCATGTTCTATGTGATCCAAAATGGACTGTGGAGGCACTTGGAAATATTGTAGACAATGCGATTAAATACACAGCACGTGGCGGAAAGATTAAAATAAAAGCCGGGCAGTATTCTTTCTTTGTAAAGATTGATATAACTGATAATGGTATTGGAATAGAAAAGGAAGAAATACCAAAGATATTTGGAAGGTTTTACCGAAGTATGTCAGTGACAGACCAGCCAGGAGTAGGAATTGGCTTATTTCTTGCAAGAGAGATTATTCAGGCACAAAAAGGGTATATAAAAGTGACATCAGAGACAGGGCAGGGTTCTACATTTTCTGTTTTTCTCCCTGTATCAAAAACGGAATAGTATCAAAACTGTGATATTTCAGAAACGAGCTGGAAACATTGCTATGATAAAGTCTGTATTGTAAAGATCAATACAGGCTTTTTTGATAGGAGGATAGCATGAATATATTAAAAGCAGTAAATTTACAAAAAATATATGGGCAGGGAGAAACAGAAGTCAGGGCTCTTGATGGTATAAACCTGGAAGTAGAAAAAGGGGAGTTTGTAGCGATTGTTGGAACCTCTGG
>QWCK01005143.1_pt1 | contig 14481 bp, 8 predicted proteins | sample 1972571 | NCBI WGS metagenome assembly QWCK01 (sample SAMN09866710, study PRJNA288562) | Human gut metagenome isolate term2_stool, whole genome shotgun sequencing... | isolation source: gut | host: Homo sapiens | place: USA: California
CCATGCCAGCAACCAGCGCCACCGAAGCAGCACCAATCACAAACTTCTTCTTCAAATTCATCTTCAAAAAAACCCTTCTTCTGGGTAATAAAGGGTCAGAAATTCGGGGGTAAATCAGATTGCGAACACACAGAGAATCCCGGGCCGACACCCGCCAAGGTTGCAAGTACACGGGAGTTCGTGAGAAACCATTCCTGCTAGGTTTTTTAGATAACAGTTGGATTTTTAGAACTATTCCGACTGAGTTACAGGCACACAGAGAGTTTCAGGCCGATACCCGCAAAGACTGCGGCGAATCAGGGGAGGTTTTTTCAGGGGATACCTGGCTGGGGCGTGCCTAAAAGGGGAGAATAGCCGGGTAGCTGCCATTATTGGCAGCTACCCGGCTATTCTCCCCCTATAAATCCCAAACACCGAAGTACCCGCCCGCCCAGGCCCTCAAAGCCCAGGCGGCACGAACCGTACAAACCGCCCGTGGAGACTATTGAATCCTCGACAAACATTAATCACGCAAAAATGCTCTTAACTAGCTTCGTCGACGAGACAGAGCCAGATATTGAGTTCCTCAACGCATTCCTGGAGGGACCCGTTTACACCGCTTCCCTCAGATTCTGTAGTAAAACTTGTTTCCCAGTGCGGCCACGCCACTACTCGTGCAGGCCATGTTTGCACCTTCACGCCCAGGTTAGCGGCTTCGCGCGCCCGGACTTCGAACACGTCGTGTATCGCTGCTGCAATCTCATTCAGTTCTGGAGCCCCGCTACGTTGCACCAAGTCGCGTAAAAGCAGCAGGTCAACCACATCACGCGAACGGTCGTTTACAAGCTCAGGAGGTTGATGCGGGCCGGTGACCGCGTGCACCTTCTGCGCTATCTGGTAGCTCATGGACAAAGTCGCAATCCTAGCCGGCGATTCAACACCGAAGCCAGCCAGTGAGGGCGCCGCTACGCTTTCCACCAACCGCCCGGCATCACCCTCATCAGCGGAAATCTCAACCTGGACGCGACGCCACGTAACACCCTTAATCGACACCAGAACATCAAAACGCCGCGGTTTCAGCACACGCCCGGGCACTGCGATGACTTCCGCTTCCGTGCGTGAAAAATCGAAGGGGCCCCAAGACTCGACTAAAACCTTGTCTAATTCATTAAAGAAAGTGGCGAAATCCGTACGCACCAAACCATCGACATCCCGCGTGTTGCGTGTCGTATCCCCGAGCCGGTACTGCAACATAGTCCCGCCTTTCAGCAAGAAAAACGGTCCCGAATTCTTCCCATCTCCCGCAACGCAGGCCCGCTGCAACACTCCAGTCACCACCGTGGCAGCAATCAACCAACCCAACCGTGGCCCACGCGTACCCAACTGCGCTTGAGCCTGTTCCACCCACTTATCCAAAACACGAGCCGAAAACGGCTCTTTACCCTTGGCTTGCAAAGAACCCAGCCGCGCGGCCAACCCTTGCAAGTCCGCCGGCCCCTGCAGCCCCTGGGAATCCCGCAGATCTTCCACCATGGCTTACGCCCCGTCCCGATGCGCCAACGAAGACAAAAATACCTCGTGCTGCGCCGGGGTCAATAGCCCCCGTTGCAAACCCAACTCACCTGCCCGCTTCAGCACCCGTGTCGACACCCCGTACTCCACGCACTGAATCAAAGCTGTTGCCACCACCACCACCGGAAGCCCCTGATGCCAAGTATGTTCCCGCGGCTCCAAATCTTGGTAATGAACCACAAACCCTTCACCATCCGAACGCCGCAACCGTCGCCCCCGACCAACCGTTACATGCTTCACTTCGGGCAGGCTTTCCGTAATCTCCCACACCTCCAAAGCTGTCTCATGGCTCAAACAAGCCCGGGCCTCCCCGGTCCACAAAACCGGCAAATGGTAAGCATCCCAGGGCGTCTGCGCCACACCTGGCACACGGTAAACACCCCGGACCGGACGTCCAATCCGACACCGAGATACCATCTTGGACAAATCCGCGTCCGTCACCCCCGCAGCGACTGCCTGACCCCGAGTCACGAATCCGTGCTGGTCAAGGGCAATCTCACGCAAATCATCTAAACCAGACATGTCAATACCTTACTAAAAAGGAAAGGTATTGACAATCGCTGACCTCTCATGTTACGCCCTCAGCCTTGCAGGACAGATGGCCAACGCGGGCGACCATACCCACATTAACAAACTCCCCCGGTTACGTCGATCGGGTCGGGATTCCTCACCTTTCAATAGTCTTCCCGGGCGGTTTTTACGGTTCTTGTTGCCCGAGGTTTTTAGGGGGCTGATTGTGTGGATGCTTCGGTGTTTGGCGATTATAAGGCGTCCACGCCCCGAGATTTACCCGGAAATCCTGACCCTTTATTACCCAGAAGAAGGGTTTTTTTGAAGATGAATTTGAAGAAGAAGTTTGTGATTGGTGCTGCTTCGGTGGCGCTGGTTGCTGGCATGGACTTTGCAGCGTTTGGGTGGTATGGATCGTGTGCAGACCTCGCTGGCTGTGGCTGATAAGCAGTTTGGCGCGTTGAAGGCTAAGAAGCCTACTCGTCTGTACATTGCTTCGGCTGCTGAAGGTAACATGGTTGACGCGGCTGCGGCTGGCATGTTGCAGGACGGCCCGATTGTTTTTGTGTACAACAATTCTTATGTTGCTGCTGCTGTTGGTGAGCACTTCAAGAATTACACTGCGGGTGAGGGCTACCAGGCTTTGTCCGAGGTTGTTGCTATTGGTGGCGACGGCGCTATTTCCGATGGAACTTTGAAGGCTGTTGCTGATTCGTTGAAGGTCGCGAAGACTGCTCGTCTTGGCGGTAAGGATCGTTATGAGACTTCCGTGAAGATTGCGGAAGAGATTTACGCTAAGGGCCAGCGCGCTACGACTGGTGGCAATAGCCCGTATTTCGATCGTAACCAGGATTTCATTGTTAACGCTGCTACTTCTAACCTGAAGATGGTTTACTTGGCTAATGGTGACGATAAGCACGTGGTTGACTCGATGGTGGCTGGCACCCTGGATAACGGCCCGGTTTTGTTGGTTCAGCCTGATGGCAAGATTCCTGAGGTTGTGTCTGAGTTCATTAAGAAGACCTTGCCGGAGCAGTTCGCTGCTTTGGGTGCGGCTGAGACTTTGCCGGATTCCACGGTTCAGGAAGCCTGGTTGATCAAGACTTTGGCTAACAAGTGGGATACGTCTTACGACATTCCTCAGTTGAAGAAGGACGTTGACAACTTGAACGTTATTGTTAACGGTAAGGGCAAGTCCTCGATTTATGGTGATTCGGAATTCAAGGGTATGGTCGCGGTCGCTCGTGATGCCCAGAATATGTACAGCGACTGGAACGGCCGTTATGCCATTCTAACTGGCGAGATTAATAACACGTACATCGCTCAGGAAAAGAAGGGCACTGTAACGCTCGACGATGCTGTAACCGATTTGCTCAATACGGCAACTACCCCGGGTAAGGCTTTCAATGCATTGTTCGGTACATACTTTAATGGCTTGAATGGTCGTCCCGCGAAGAATGCTGATCTGGTCAAGGGCTACTTCTCTACTGTGGAGAAAGACGGAGTGGTTTACGCAACTCTGTTCGATGTTGACCGGTTTGTTTCTGACAAGTTGGGTTCGGATGTTATCGAGCCTGCCGAGAAGGCTTTGAACAAGATTTGGACGACTACCCCGGTTCAGGACACGTTGACGGCTCTGGATGTTATGGCTGCTAAGGGCGAGATTAACGCTACCAGCGCGGCTGTTGCGAAGGCTTCGCAAAACTTCGCGAACTCCACCACGGTCGCGACTTCCGGAACTAAAGGCAAAACTGCTGGAGCTGTGGATCCGGCTGTTCCTCTGGCTGCGGTTCAGCCTGTGTCTAAGTTCACTTTGGATGCTGTGAACGCTTTGCGTGACCAGAAGGTGAAAGAACTGAACACTAAGCAGCAGCAGTTGCGTAACGAGTTGGACAAGATTGCTCCGAAGACCGAGCTGCGTTTGGGCGGTAAGGATCGTTTCGAGACCGCTCAGCTAATTGCTAACCAGTTTGGCAAGATTTACGGTCACACCTTGAACAAGGAACTCGCGACTGTGCGTAACGGTGCTGTGAAGGCTGACTTCGACGAGGCCTACATTGCTTCCGGTTACCGTTTGGCTGATTCCTTGGCTGCTGGCCAGTTGGCTACGGGCCCGATCTTGCTGGTGAAGGGCACCGAGAAGGATGCTAAGGATCTGCCTGATTTCACTAAGAATGTTGCCACTAACCTGGCCTGCTGGACTGCTAACCAGCACCTGAACCTGTTCGGTATCGGTGGTTCTGGCGTGCTCTCCGATGATTCTTTGCAGGTGACCATGGGTCAGATCAACAACTCCAGCTGCACCGTCAAGGGATCTAAGGCTAACTACTCCCTGTACGCGAAGGACATCACTGTTCCTCTGGGTAGCGCCGGCGTGGATAGCGCGGTAACTCCGAGCAGCTTGGACCCGACTGTGGATTCCGTGAAGGACGACGGCGGTAATGATGCTTCCACCAAGTTCACTGTTACCCATAGCGCGGGCAAGGTTAACGTAAAGCCGAATACTGGTGCTAACGCTCCTGCTCTTGGCGACTACTCTGTCACCATCAAGGATGGCGCAGGCCACGACTACACCTTCAAGGTAACCGTGGTGGCTGCTGCTACTCCGGCTGCTACCAGTGTCGCCGATAATGGCTCTGCCCTTGCTACGACTGCTAATGCCTCTATGGCTGTAAAGATCACTGCTACCGGTGCTGCGGCTTCGGCTAAGTGGGTTGTTACCGCCGTGGCCAAGGATCCGGCTAACACCGGTACCTGGGTACCATCTGCAACGTTGCCTACCGCGGAAGCTGCCCCCTCAGCCGCAATCAGCATCACTGGTACTGGTACCGCGGCGAGTCATGACAAGTTCAATGTTACGGTTAAGGTTTCTGATACAGGCAAGGCTGACGTAACCCAGACCTTCACTGTTACGATTCCGTAATGCGGTTTCTAGCAAATAGCTAGCACAAGTTAATACATTCTGGTGGGCTAGCCGGGTAACCGGTTAGCCCACCAGCTTTTGTGTAGCCGAAGGCTAAATGAGTACTCTCGGTGCACCAACCACCGATATCGGGGCAAAACAGAGGCGTGGGGCCCTGCTACAGCTACTCCAACCCCAGGTCGGCAATTGTGATTGTGGGGGACGCCCCCAGCACGCAGTGCGATTGGTCGCTCGTGCAGGGGCACCAATTAGACTTAGCCTGGCCCAAAATCTCTGCCCTTGGTGGCGTGAATCGAATCCACCCCAGAGAAACTTAAATCACCCGCGATGTTGTATTTATTACGCATCGAATGTAGTATTTGATACATGAGTGGTGTTTTTTTTCCGAGGGGTTTGGCTAACCGATTGGCGGCTGGTTCTGGTGTTCCGGTGCGGATTTTGGAGGGGCGTCGCGCGGTTGGTAAGACCACGTTACTGCAAAATCTGACGTTGGCTGACGGTCTGAAGCCCGAGTATTTTAGTTTTTCTGCGGATAGGGAGGCTTTACGGGCCGCAAAGCGCGACCCGCAGGAGTGGTTGTCACGTTTGCCTACCCATAGTGTGATTGATGAGGCGCAGCTGTTGCCTGATGTGACTCAGCATGTGAAAGCGGTGGTGGATCGGGTCGGGGACGCTCACCGTTTTGTTCTGTGTGGTTCAGCGGGTGTTGGGAGGTCTCGTCGCGGTGAGTCAGATTGGTTGACGGGACGAGCGCAGCGACTGGAGCTGCTGCCATTTAGCGCTAGCGAACTGGCCGCACGTCCGCTTTCGGGTGACTATTCCCTGGTTGATGCGTTGTTTGACGGGGATTGGACGAGCGTGACCAGACGCCAGTTCGGGTCAGGGGACGCGGATTTGGTGGCGACCTTGCGTTATGGGGGGATGCCTTCGTTATGTATTCCAGGGGTGAATCCCGGGATAACGAATTTGGTGCAGGTCAATCAGCAGGTTTTTTCCGAAAACGAGATGTCGTTGGGTCGCGAGCTTCTTCCGGGTCAGGCTGTGGATATTCTACGGGCCAGGGCGGTGCTGGATGCGGTCGTGGCGTATCCCGGTGGGGTATTGAACAAGAATCGTTTGGCTAACGAGTTAGAGATGGATGCCCGCACGGTGGGCCGTTACCTCGATATCTTGACGGAACGTTTCCTCGTGTACAGTCTGGCAAACTTCCGCGGCTCGGCGGCAAGTGTGGGGCGGGGGGCGCCGAAAATGCACGCGGTCGACACGTCCACGGTTTGTGAGTCCTTGTCGCGTCGCGGGCATGATATTTCCGCTTTCCCCGCTGCGGCTGGACAAGTCTTGGAAAACTGGGTCGCTAACCAGATTAGGGCCGAGATTGGCTGGGCGAAAACCAGCTACTATCTGGGGTATTGGCGGGTAAGGACAGGGAATCGTGATGACGAGGTCGACCTGGTTGTACTCGATGGTACTGCCAGAGCGGTGGGGGTGGAAGTCAAACTCACCAGTAGCCCCGACAGTTCAGATTTTCGTGGTTTACGTCGTTTTCGTGAGGACTGCGAAAAGGTTGGGCGGAAGTTTTGCCGTGGTTTCGTGGTTTGCACGTGTGAACGGATGCAGCAAATCGAGAAGGATTTGTGGGCAATCCCCTACCAGCTTTTGGGAGACTACCCGCGGCCGGCGGAAAAACACGAAACGCAACCGGGACTGTCAACCGCACAAAACCGACCTTGTGCAGGAGGAATAAACGTGAACCCACACAAAGCCGTTCTGCCTAGCGGGCAGGAAGAGGAAACCGAGTCGCCTGCCGCAACGATTTTCGTCAGCTACACCCACGCCGATAACGAAACCGTTTACGGTGGACTGTTGGAACTGGTGAAAAAAATTGCTGATCACTACGAAATGAAAACCGGTGAAACCCTCAGCATATTTACCGACCATGACCTGAAATGGGGTCAATCATGGAAAAAAGCCCTCGTATCTGAGCTGGAAACGACCGCGTTCCTGCTGACCTTTGTCAGCCCACGTTACCTGAAATCCCCCGCGTGCCGCGGGGAAGTAGAGGTATTCGCTACCGCAGCCGAAAAAGCCAGCTATAAAGCCATCCTGCCCATCCTGATTCAAGACATTCCCCCCGCTTTGCAACCAGACACGTTGTGGAAAAAGCTACAAAGCTATCAATATCTGGAAGTCAGTGCGGCGGACCTCAGATCCGAGAACCGGCAGGTGCTAGACGATGTCGCTGATGAAATCTCGACCCGTTTGCAACAAACAGTTGAAGCCAGACAAAAACTTGCGACAACCGCTGTAGCCCTGCAAACCAGGGAAAAACCCGACGAGGCTGAAACCCGGATGACCCTGGAAGAGATTATGGGAGGGATACAGGAACTCTCGGACGCTTTCGGTAGGGATGCCGAAACTTTTACCAAAGAAATGGACGCCATGGGCGAACAGCTAGGTCAAAGCATGGACGCCATGACCGTCGGAGAATTTAAACCCGCCATCATTGCTAAACACGCGCGACTTTTAGACCCAAAAGCGCAACGTCTGCAAGACGCCGTGAATGAAATGACCCACGACTGGGCAATGCTGAGAGACCGAATTAATGGTGTCATTGAACTGGGCAAGGACCTGACGAAAATCGGGGGAAACGAGCTTTTACGAGACATTAGCATCTCTCTCGAACAGCTCGCCACCCAAACCCGCGTGCCGGAACTGGATACGTTAAAACCATTGCTGCCATTTCTCGGACGAATCTCGCGCCTGCTACGCCCCACAGAACAGTCAATAATGGCCGCAATCCGTGCCCTGGAAAGCATCAACACCGAAGTAGGTGCCCTGCGCGACTATGCCAACCGATCGCAACAATAACCAGCCCGACAAACACGATTGAAACATACCGGGATGTTTCAGTTTCACGAGGCCTGGGGAATTGTTGAGCAAGTTCAATCATCGCAGGGAACATTTTTTGTTTGGGAGGGGGAAAGTGGCGAACGTACTCGTGGAGGGGCAGCCCCGCATAGGTTGGGTATCCTGGGAGGGTAATGATGATGCGAAACCGTTTCCTGCAATGTTGGAGGACACGGGTGTGGTGTTGCGTTTGCGTTTACCGTTTCCGCCTGGACTACCTTTTGACTATCCCCTTTACTGTTGGTGGGTCGAGTCCACGGATGTGCGTAAAGAGGCTAATAGTTTTTCTTTTGTGTCGCGGAATGTTGATAGGGTGCCTCGGTTGTTGCGTTTTTGGGACCTGTCGGGGAGCGTCATACTGGTCGGCTGTCATTATCTCGGCTATTGTGAGTCGTTTGTGCGAGGTGTTTGCGCCGAGGGCCGGGTTCAAGTCCAGTACGCTGTTTTGGGTGCGCAACACAGTAATTACGCCAGGGTTAACGCCGTGAGGACACGATCGCCTGGAATCAGTAAATGGTTTGGGCTGACAGGTTTTGCTACGAATAGAGTCACAGATGAGCAGGGGCGTTTGCAGTCGCTGACTTTCGAGGTCGATAAGCATGACACGATTCTTGTTCGAAAGCGTTTGAACCTGTCGGTGAATCCGTCATGGTCGGGGACTTCGGGACACCAACACTTTGAGATTGATGGGCCGGTCTATGTGGAAACACAAGTTAGCAAACCCCGTACCTGGGAGGAACACCTTTTGGAACACGAACGGCTGCTGAATCTGGCCTGCTTGTCGGCATGGCAGCCGTTTCGATTTACGGAAATCTTTGCCTCGCGTGATGAAGACCCTCAATCAATGTATACAGGACAGAAGGAATCCCGGAAATGGAACCCAGTCGTGACTCACCGAGGGTATCAGGATGTGCCGGGGATCCCTGATAATCCACGTTTCTTGTTTCGATTCTCGGATATCGGTATGGACGGTGTGCGAAACTGGCTTCGCTTGTCAGAAGAGTGCGGGGAAGCCATTGCCTTACTGATGAACATTTTGCGTTCCGGCCAGGCCTGGAACCCCATCCATGTACTCAGTGTTGGTGCCATGCTAGAAGAAATCGCAGCCTACATTTTGAAGAATAAAGGCATGGAAGCCAGTCGAATCAACCGGAGTTCCTATGAATCCAAAATGCAGGCTATCATCGAGGACCTGCCTATAATCCCATTTGATAACCCTGAGGGATGGGCCAAAAATACTCGAGACATCTACACCGCCAGTAAACACGCCGGGAACGATAAACCGGATCTATTAAAACAACTAGAGGTCGTGAGGGAGGGAATCCTGGCAGCCAGAATCTGGATTGCCTGTAAGCTGGGCGCAGAACCCGCCCTGTTCAAGGGCTGTCTCCAACTGGATCCGTTAGCAACCAAGCTGGAATACGTTAGATAACCGGCAGGCATCTGTAACAATTCCTGAAACCCTGCGCAGAATCAACACGAAACACTACTACTCTGAACTGCGTGATTAGGACAGCAACACCTGAACCACTTCATGGAAACACTGCCGGGGAAATGCGGATAACTTAATAGCCTGTGGCTCTGGGACACCCCAGAGCCACAGAACATTAAACAACTGGCCCCGGTAGTTACCTACCGGGGCCAGACTTTTATGAAGTTATCGTTGAAACATTTACGGTTTCAAGGAAGTGACTAGGACACGACCACAGTAATCAACGCGTTGGTGTCACCAGTAGCCTTGGCGTCCTTGACCTCGATGACATAAGTGCCAGCAGTCAGCGCCTTCGGGAACTTGATACGGAACTTGTTGTCAGCAGGGGCAGGCGTAGCAATGTCCTCGATGGTGATACCAGAACCAGAGAGAATCGCACCGCCCTTAGTAACACCGACGATGGTCAAATCGCCAGGAGCAGTCTCAACACCGGAAATCGGGGTAACACGAGCACCCGTCACATCCGAGCTGTAGTAGTCTGCAGTGGAGCTCGCGGTAGCCGTGGCGTTCTGATCAGCCATGGTGTCAATCAACGCGTCAGCGATATTAATCATGATTTCGGACTTGTTACCATCAACGTCCTCGAACAGCACCTTGTAAGGAGCCTTGGCCTGGTCGGCAGCCGTGAGAGCAGAAGCCGGGGTCGCACTGTAGGTCATCACGCCGTTCGCGTCTGCAGTACCCACTGTAGCAAGAGTGAATACGGTAGAAGCGGTACCGTCCTTGTCAACGAGCTTCGGGAAACCGGAAGCCAGCTGCGTTGCGGCCTTTGTGGTGGTGTTATCAACCTTCACGTTCTGTGCGGCGGTATCGCCAACGTGGAAGGTCAGGTTCGGGGAAGCCACGAGCTTGGAGGTAGCGGGCTTTTCTACGCCCTTAACCTCGCAGACAGAGCTGGTGGAGATCAGGTTCACGACGGCCTGGAGGACCTCGTCGGACAGCACGCCAGTACCGCCAACACCGTAGACCGAGATCGGGTGGGTCTTGTTAGTCCAGCAGAGCAGGTTCTTCGCTACAGCAGCAGTGAAGTCCGGAATCTTGGTGTCGTTACGCACCAGCATGATCGGACCCTGGGTCAACTGGCCAGCAGTCAGGGAGTCAGCCAGGCGAGTACCGTTAGCAATGTAAGCCTCGTACAAGTTCTCGTCGAGGTTGAACTCGCCGCCGTTATGACGTGCCCAATGGTTAGCAATCAACTGAGCGGTCTCGAAACGATCCGCACCACCCAAACGCAACTCGTTCTTAAAGTTGATCTTATCCAACTCGCCACGCAGGCTACCCTTAGCAGCCGCGAGTTCCTTCGCCTTAGCGTCATACCAAGCCTTGTCAGTATCCAGCGTGTACTTAGCCATCGCCGCTACAGCCACCAACGGAATGTTGTTAGCCGAGTTATCAGCAGAAGTCACCACACCAGCAGTGTCCGGGTGAACCTGGGAAGCCTTCGCGACCGGGTTAGACAACACGGAACCCAAGGACGGATCCTGCTTCACACTGGACCACATCTTTTCCAAGTCATCCGAAGCAGCCTTCACAGCCTTCTTGTAAGCATCAGACTTCTCGATACCCTCATAGTTAACACCAACAGCGTACTTCTCGGTCTTATCCAAAGCGATAGCATCCGAAGCATTCACGTCGGCCATAACCTTGTCACCATACAAGGCCTTCAAATCGCCCAGCACCGCATTGTAAGCAGCATGCGCAGTGGAGTTAGCGTTAGTTTCTTGGTTGAACCAGTTAGAAATCTTCTGCTTAATACCGGAAACCTTGTTACCCCAAGCCGAAGAGTTCACACCAGCCACATCAACCACACGGTCCAGACCACCGAACAACGTCTTCTTAGACATATCAATACCGGTAGCTTCCTCAGAATAACCGTTAACCAGCCATTCCAGCTCATCAACAGTCATCTTAATCTTCGGAATACCAGGAGAAGTCTCCCACTTGTTAGCCAGAGCCTTAATAACCCAGGCTTCGTTCACGGTAGCATCCGCAACCGCGCCGGTACCACCCAAAGCCGCAAAGTTACGCGGCAGGGTCTTCTTAATGAACTCCGCCACAACCTCGGGAATCTTGCCATCAGGCTGAGTCAACAGGATAGCACCATTATCCAAGGTGCCAGCCACCATCGAGTCAACCACGTGCTCGTTAGCGCCGTTAGCCAGGTAAGCAGTCCCCAGGTTCGAACCACCATCAGTACGACCCGCGAACCACTTATCCTTTTCCAAGGACTTCTGGTAAATGTAATCCGCGATAGCCACGGAAGTCTCGTAACGATCCTTACCAGCCAGACGAGAAGTCTTCTTCAGACCCATCGCGTCCTTCACAGCATTCAAAGTGCTATCGGAGATAACACCGTCACCACCGATAGCCACAACCTCGTTAATGCCCTTGAAACCAGCATTATCCTTCGCGTTAGCAAAGAACTTGCCAACAGCGGAAGCAACATAAGAGTTGTTGTACACAAACGCAATCGGGCCATCAGTCAACATACCAGCCGTAGCCGCGTCAACCATGTTCCCCTCAGCCGCGGAAACAACATACAAACGCTTCGGATTCATAGTCCAGTGGTCTTCACCAAACTGATGAGCCGCCACCTCCAAAGAGGTCTGCACACGATCCAAACCGCCCAAACGAGCCAGCTTCGCAATCGAGCCAGGCAAAGACGGAGCAGCCACAGCAGCCGGAGCAGCCACGCCACCCATCGAAGCAATCAACGCCACCGAAGCAGCGCCAACCACAAACTTCTTCTTCAAATTCATCTTCAAAAAAACCCTTCTTCTGGGTAATAAAGGGTTGGAAAATTCGGGGGTAAATCAGGTTGCGAACATGCAGAGAATCCTGGGCAGACACCCGCCAGGACTGCAGGAACGCGGGGATTCCTGAGCCAACACTGGCCGGGGTTGCAAGTACACGGGAGTTGGTGAGAGACCGCACCTGCTGGGGTTTTTAGATAGCAGCTGTTTTTTAGACCTATTCCGACCGGGTTGCAGGCAAACGAGGATTTTGGGCCTATCCCGCAAAGGCTGCAGCAAATATGGGAGGTTTTTTGAGGGGATACTGGGTTGGGGTGTGCCTAAAGGGGGAGAATAGCCGGGTAGCTGCCAATAATGGCAGCTACCCGGCTATTCTCCACCTATAATCCCCAAACCCCGAAGCACCCACGCATCCAGGCCCACAAAATCACCATCGTCTCGACTATCCCTGGCGTATCCGCCCTCTTGAATCCTCAACGTTCTTGTGATTCCGCACTGTCCTGGTGGACACAGCCAGTTTCGCGGGTTTCGCCGGCTCCACTATTGCCCACTTTCCGCGCTATCCCAACGAAAACTTCCCGATTAGCAACATCTAGCGTTGCATGTTTACGATATTGCTTCACGCCAGGGGCACCACAATCCCTGCTAAAAGCATCACAAAATACCGGCTAAAGGTAGCGTAGATAACCTGCTAACAGTATAATAGAATCATGTCTTATGTTACGCGCGCGTTGGATAGGCGACTCAATGCCTTGCTGCCCGAGGTGCCTGCTATCGCGATTGATGGCCCGAAGGGCGTGGGGAAAACGGCCACGGCTCTGCAGCGGGCCGACACGGTCTGGATGCTGGATCGCGAGGAGACTCTGCTGGTAGCGGCGGCGGATCCCGATTTTTTGACTGTCGAGGCGGGGACTTTCCTGCTTGATGAGTGGCAAAAGTTTCCATCGGTGTGGGACGCGGTGCGTCGTCAAGTTGACGCGGGAGCTCCGGCGGGCAGGTTTTTGCTGACGGGTTCGGCCACGCCTTTCGACGCAAACGGGACACACAGCGGGGCGGGGCGAATTCTGTCACTACGGATGCGTCCGATGGCGCTGTTCGAAAGGGGTCTGACACAACCGTCCGTGAGTCTGGGGGCACTATTGAGTGACCCTGACCAAGCCGTGGAGGGGCAGACAGACTTTGCTTTGCCTGATTATTGCCGGGCCATCGCGCGCAGTGGGTTTCCTGGGATTATGGGGAAATCTGCCGAGGTAACTCAGGAGTTGCTCGATTCATATCTGCGTCTGATTGTGGACCGGGACCTGCCTGATTACGGGGCTACTGTGCGCCGACCTGAGACGCTGCGCCGTTGGTTGGCGGCTTATGCGGCGGCAAGTTCGCAGACTACTTCCTACGCTAACCTGCTGGATGCGACTACTGGCGGGGACGGTTCCCAGCCGGCCAAAACCACGACCATCGCCTATCGCGATCATTTGACAGCCCTGTGGATTCTCGATCCGGTCCCCGGCTGGACGCCTTCGTCTAACGCTCCCAAGCGGCTGCAACAAGCCCCGAAACACCAGCTGGCAGACCCCGCTTTGGCTATGCGGCTGCTGAACCTAAACGAAACCACGCTGCTGGGAGTGCGCGGCCAAAAATTCTTGGGGCAACTTTTTGAGTCCCTCGCGGTTTTGAGCCTCCGCGTGGCAGCCGAAGCGAACCGGGCTCGTGTCTACCACTTGCGAACCCGTAACGGCGACCATGAAGTCGACATCATCTTAGAAGGCGCGAACGGGGAAGTCGCCGGTCTGGAAGTCAAACTCGCCAGCGCCATCGATGACCAAGACGTGAAACACCTGCACTGGCTGCGCAGCCAACTCCCGGGCCAAAACCCGCTCCTCGCGGTAATCAGCACCGGCACACAAGCCTACCGGCGTCCCGACGGAATCTACGTCATCCCCCTCGCGCTGCTCGAGGCGTGATGCTCACCCTGTGGCTCATGTCACCAAGGCGTGGGTATCTTTTTCTGCAAAATGGCCAGAAGGGTGGTGGGGTTTTGTGGGTCTGGGTGCGTGGATGTTTTGGTGTTTGGGGGTTATAAGGTGGGATTTGGGCTGTAGCTGCCAATAATGGCAGCTACAGCCCAAATCCCACTAGTTAGCCACACCCCTGCCGGGTTTCCCTTTACGAAACCTCCCGGTTTGCCTGTGCCCTGGCGGGTATCGGCCCGGGAATCCCTGTGTGTTCGCAACCTGATTTACCCCCGATTTTCCCACCCTTTATTACCCAGAAGAAGGGTTTTTTTGAAGATGAATTTGAAGAAGAAGTTTGTGATTGGTGCTGCTTCGGTGGCGCTGGTTGCTGGC